>Ga0209769_1000129_pt1 | contig 28861 bp, 18 predicted proteins | sample LauGreSuBDMM15DN_2_FD_187569 | JGI IMG/M metagenome (GOLD analysis project Ga0209769, IMG submission 187569) | Freshwater lake microbial communities from Lake Michigan, USA - Su13.BD.MM15.DN (SPAdes) (version 3) | ecosystem: Environmental > Aquatic > Freshwater > Lake | place: Lake Michigan, USA...
CCGTAAAATGTGCAGGTGCCCGCGCTATGGTAAGACGCGGCCTCCGCCTCGAGCAATTCGGCACGGCCAACCTTGCCCTCCGCATAAAGCTGGCGAACGCGCTGCTTTTCTTTGTTGGCAAGCCCAGATGGCATTGGGCCTGCTGGCAAAAGGATGGTCGGCAAATGGCCAAAGCGCAATGCGCCCATCAACAGGCCGGGGACAATCTTGTCGCAGATGCCCAACATCGCGACGCTTTCAAACATACCATGGCTTAAGCCAACTGCCGTTGCCATGGCGATGACATCGCGGCTGAACAAAGACAGTTCCATCGAATCCTGCCCCTGCGTCACGCCATCGCACATCGCGGGGGTTGAACCTGCGACTTGCGCAGTGGCGCCAACCTCGCGCGCGAAGATCTTTATTTGCTCGGGATAGCGGCCATAAGGCTGATGCGCGGACAGCATGTCATTATAGGCACTGATGATGCCGATGTTCATCGCCTTACCATCACGGATAGATGCCTTGTCCTCGCCGCTCGCAGCAAAGCCATGGGCAAGGTTGCCGCAGCTTAAGACAGGGCGGTTGACGCCAGCGTCGCGTTGCTTGGCTATCAGGTCGAGATAGGCCTGACGTCCGCGCTTAGACCGTTCGACAATGCGCGCAGTGACGGCTTCAACTGTTGCGTGCATTTCACTCATGCCAGCTCACTCCATCACGTTCGGTAAGTGCAATCGCCGCATTGGGACCCCAATTGCCTGCGCCATAGGCTTTTGGCTTAAGTCCTGTAACGCTCCATAAGGCTCGTATAGCATCAACCCAGCCCCACTGGGCTTCAACCTCATCCCGGCGCACAAATAGCGACTGGTCGCCTTCTATGAGGTCCAGAAGCAATCTTTCATAGGCAATGCGCCGTCGCGATCCGGCAAAGGCTGCCGTGAGCGACAGGTCCAACGGCACTTCGCGTAACGTAACACCACCACGATCCAGACCGGGCTTTTTCGCCATAACCAATAGCCTTACATATTCCTCAGGCTGTAAACGGATGATGAGGGTATTCGCCTCAAGCTTGCCGCCGCGATCCCTAAACACATTGTGGGGGACAGGTTTGAACTGGATGACAATCTCGCTGCGTCTTTCGGGGAGCCGCTTTCCCGTGCGCAGGAAGAAAGGCACGCCCTGCCAGCGCCAATTGTCGACATAGGCCTTGATAGCGACAAAGGTCTCGGTGTCCGACGGTTTACCAAGATCACTTTCATAGCTTTTTACCGCATCGCCATTCACTGCGCCGCCGAAATATTGGCCGGTCACAACATCACCCTCAATCACAGGACGCAGCGCACGAAGGACTTTAACCTTTTCATCGCGAATGGCCGTCGCATCCAAGCTTGCCGGCGGTTCCATCGCGATTAACGCAAGCAGTTGTAGCATGTGGTTCTGGACCATGTCACGCAACGCGCCGGTATCGTCATAAAATCCAGCGCGTCCCTCGAGCCCGACAGTCTCGCTGATAGTAATTTGCACATGCGCGATAGCATTGGCGTTCCACAGCGGCTCGAACAGCATATTGGCAAAGCGCAGCGCCATTAGGTTCTGGACGGTTTCCTTGCCCAGATAATGGTCGATACGGAAGGTCCGCTTTTCGGGGAATACCGCGTTGACGGCGTCATTGATATGACAGGAGGAGGCGCGATCATTGCCCAACGGCTTTTCAAGGCCAATGCGGACATTGTCGCCCGACAACCCTGCGCTGTGCAGGCCCTTAATCGTTGCTTCAAAAAGTGACGGCGCGGTCGAAAGGAAGATGGACAACCCGCCCGATATGTCTCCAATCCGCGCGGCAAGGGTCGCAAAGCCATCAGGGTCTGATGCATCAAGCGGAACATAATGCAGGCGTTGTAGGAAAGCGTCGATCAATCCTTCTGCCTTACGGTCGTCTGGTAGGAATTCACACAAGGCCGCGCGGGCCATGTCGCGGAAGGCGTCGTCGGTAAGCGCGCTGCGGGCGGTACCAAAAATGCGCAGGTTTGGTTCAATCAAGCCATCGGCGTGCAAAGCATATAAGGACGGCAAAAGCATGCGGCGAGAGAGATCTCCCGTCGCCCCAAACAGCAGCAAATTGGAACTATGGTCACGCATTCCGTCGGTCTCCTGGCAAGGCAGTAGGCGTTCGCCTTGCAAAATCGCTTTTCCCTTTATCTTGAAGCGACCGAGCGTCTAGCGCTTATTCGTATGCACCATTTCGCTCTCGGCCAAAATACGCTGATCAGTCATGCCCATGGATATCAATATAGGGGCATCCTGTTGCCGCGCTTGGAAGTCGGCTTTACCAGACAATCCGCGCCAGCCAGAGGCAATCAGGGCCTGAATGGTTGGCGCAGCTAATGACGTGCCGGGCCCTAATACTATTATCGTATCAGGCGCAAATTCAGCCGCCGCGACTTGAACCGCACGGGTGAAATCATAGCTATCGGTCAATTGCGCGCCAAGCGTATAGTCGTAAATCGCTTCGCGACTGAACGCGCTGGGCGACCAAATACGCCCCTGCCCGTCGATTGCAGGAATATCGCCTATGCCAAAGTCGCTCGCTTCGTTTTCGGCGCGCGCCATCGGCACGATGTGGTTCAACAATGGGCTGTGAAAAGCCGCATGGTGCATGAGGCGTAGAGGAAAGCGGTCGTCTTTGGGGAGGCGCTCCATAAGCCATTTCAGTCCGGCCTCGTCTGCTGCAAAAACAATCATGCCGCCAAGCCGGATAGAAACATAAATTTTTATTTCAGAAAATGCTTTCGCTTCGGTTAACAAATTTCTGATAAATAATATTTTATTTTCCTGTATTTGCCAATCATCATCAACAATGGGCCAGACAATCTGACCCCCGGCTCCCTGCTGGTGCATTAACCCACCCATATTGTTGACCAGCCGCGCTCCGCCTGCGAGGTCAAGAATGCCGGCGCATGCCAGCGCCAGATACCATCCCATTGAGTTACCTGTAACCGCCACGATATCAAAACGGTCACGGTCAATCGCGGCGAAGTCAGCCATCGCGCAGGCGTAAATCAACGGAGATGCATTCTCACCAGTCATATGCACCGATGGCGTGTATTTGGGTGCACTATCCAGTTGCGAGATGGGGACTTGCCTCTTGGCCACGCGGACCGCATCCACTGTTGCTATCGCATCCGAACGCGCCGCGTGATGCGTTTGCAGATACCCGAGTTCGGCCGCATTATAGGTCCCGCGTCCGGGACAAACGACCAAGGCCCGCTTTTTCATGCGACCGCCGCCCGTGCCGCTTCGATTATGGAGGCCTTGCTCGGCAAGACCAATTCGGCGGCTGGCCCCAATGGAATGAAGCAATCTTCGGCGGTAATCCGGTTCGTAACATCCCCGCGACCCGCCTCGGTCAATATGGTCATCAGCTTCTCGCTCAGACTACCCGACCGACGGCATTCATCGACAATGAGGATATTCCGACAATCGGCAACAGCAGCCGCAATTGCCTCGGGTTCAAGGGGATGCAACCAGCGCAGATCAATGATCCTTAAATCGATGCCCTCCGCCTCCAATTCGGACATGGCTTGACGCGAAAGAAAATAACTATTTCCGTATGTTATAATAGCAAGTTCAGTTCCATTGCCGAATTTACCCAGCGCACCTAAAGCTATCGGGGCATCCGCATCCGGCGACACATAGGGCGCGGTCCATCCGCCATCGTCTGGCGCATGCAAGTCGCTCGTATGATATAATGCAATCGGCTCGATAAAGACCACCACGCGCCCATCTTCATGCGCCAAGCGAACGCACTCACGCAGCATGGCAGGTGCATCCGATGCGTTTGACGGACAGGCGACGATGATGCCAGGAATATCGGTGAGAACAGCAAGGCTATTGTCGTTATGGAAATGCCCGCCAAAACCCTTTTGATAGGGTAGACCTGCAATGCGTATGACCATCGGGTTACGATATTGCCGGTTTGAAAAGAAAGACAATGTCGCCGCTTCGCCGCGGATCTGGTCCTCCGCATTGTGCAGATAGGCCAGAAACTGGATTTCGGGTATCGGCACAAAAGCATTATGCGCCATGCCGATCGCAAGCCCCAAAATCGTTTGTTCATCCAACAATGTGTCGAAAACGCGGGCCGCGCCGAACTTCTCCTGCAACCCTTGCGTCACGCCATAGACGCCGCCCTTGCGCGCGACATCCTCACCAAAAACGGCGACATTGGGATATTGCAGCATGATGTCGGCGAGCGCAAAATTAATGCTTTTTGCCAATGTGACAGGCTTGGCCAAGTTACGCGCGTCCTTGGCAAACATAACATCGCGCCTAGCGGCATCTAGCAAGGGCGGCGACGGCTTCGTGCCCTTCTCTGGTTCAATCGAAGCCATCACCTCAGCAACAGTCGCCAAACGCGGTTTGGCCAATGCATCAAGCGCAACCCGCTCCACCCGTGCACGCATATCTTCATAACGGGCGACTATTTCCAGGCCCGACATCCCAGCCTGTTCATGCAAAATACGCGCGCTATGCAGCAACGGGTCTTGCGCCTCGGCGGCTTCAATCTGCGCGATGGGGGCATAGCTTAATTCGACGTCGGCGCCTGCATGCCCCATTAAACGGATCGTCTGCATATGCAGGAAAACGGGTTTACGCCGCGTACGGGCGAACGTGACCGCCTCTTCGCACCCGCGCAACGCATTATTCAGGTCAGCGCCGTCGCAACTGACATAATGCAGGGCAGGACGATTAGCGAAATTGGCCGCAATCCAACCGCCCGGAGTGCGCACAGAGATCCCGATGCCGTTATCTTCGCACAGAAAGACGATCGGCATGGGCAAATGCTGATACGCGGCCCAGCATGCCGCGTTGAATGCACCCTGCGATGTAGAATGATTGGCAGACGCATCGCCGAACGAACATAAGATAACAGAGTCATGCGGCAGGACTGCATCGGCGAGTTGCAACCGCTGCGCCATTCCCAAAGAATGCGCCGCACCAACTGCCTTGGGTAGATGCGAGGCAATTGTGCTCGTCTGCGGCGGCACAAACGTATGCGCGCATCCCAACACCTTATGCCGCCCGCCTGATATTGGGTCATCTGCCGACGCGGCAAAGGACAAAGCCATGTCATGCAATGGCGTCAGTCCGCCTGCCTGCTTTTTGCGCTGGATCAGGAATGCGGCATCGCGATAATGCAGAAACGCCATATCGGTCGAACGTGTTGCCGCCGCCATGGCAGCCGTCCCCTCATGGCCAGAACTGCCAATAGAATAAAATGTCTTGCCCTTTGACCGCCGCGCCCAAAGATCGAGATGGCGGCTCATAATCTGGCTATCGAACAAATCGACAAGCACATGCAGAGCAAGTGAAGAGTGCGCCGCGTTGTTGCGCGAAGCGGGAAAATCATGCGCAGCGACGCGGCGGGAGAAAGCCTCGTCCAGTATCGTGGGGCGATCAAACATAGCGTCAGTTGATGAACGCCTAAGTGTATAAAAGCCACAGCAAAGTGATATTTTCAATCGCACAATTAAATTGCTGGATTTGTCAAATTTCAGCGATAGGGTGGCCTGTGTTAAAGAGTTTCTTCTCGGATTTACCTAACCGAGAAGTATGAAAGCGCCGCCATTCCATGAACAGCAGCAAATGCAGCTGGGGTGTCGGTTACAAGGAGGAGAGAGAAATGCGTCGTTTTAATCGTATAATTACCGCTGCATTATGCAGCACTATATGCAGCGCCATGCTGGTTCCCGCAGCTTACGCCCAGACAGCCCAATCTAGCGACGACAGCGGTGATGAACCCATCATCGTGACCGCAACGTTGCGCGCTATGGACGTGCAAGACATTCCGCTTGCCGTGACCGCAGTCGCGCCTGAAGCTTTGGAGCGTCAGGGTGTCAACGACATCAAGAACCTGGCATCCATTTCGCCGAGCATCAACATTCAGTCTTCGCAGACCGAAACGCAAGGCACCTCGATCAAGGTCCGTGGCGTCGGCACCACCGGCAACAACACCGGACTTGAGAGCTCGGTCGGCGTTTTCATTGACGGTGTCTATCAGTCACGTCCCGGTGTAGCATTGGGTGACCTTGTGGACATCGAACGTCTTGAAATTCTGCGTGGTCCTCAGGGTACATTGTTCGGCCGCAATACGTCGGCTGGTGCATTGAACGTCTCCACAAAGCGTCCTAGCCTTTCGACCACCGAAGGTTTTGTGAATGCCAGCTATGGCAATTATAATTTCATGAACTTGCAGGGAGGTGTTAGCCTTCCAGTTGTGCAAGATGTCGCTGGCGTTCGGCTTTCAGGCACATGGCGCAAGCGCGACGGATATCTAAAATCCCCCACAGGCGCCGAAAGCAATGACCGTGACCGCTATATGCTGCGCGGTCAGCTCTATATCGAACCCAATGCCGATGTCAGCATCCGCCTGTTGGCCGATTATGCCAAAACTGACGAACAATGCTGCGAAGCCGTTATTGTTCGTGAAACCGAACTTGCGCCTTTCTCAGCCTTCCACGGCCTAGCGAGCGATGGCGTAGACCAGTCCGGATTGAGCGCTCTTAAGAATTTGTCGATCAACGGCGGCCCTTACAAGAACGGCTCTAAGCAATGGGGCACGTCGGCCGAATTGAAATGGGACTTGGGTGCCGCAAAGCTGACCTCGGTAACCGCATATCGTAAGTTCGATTCGAGTTCGACAACGGTCGGTGGCTTCACCGCCAACGACACCTACACGGTCGGTAATGGAGCACCCACATCGCGTCCCGGAATCTTGCCGTCAGGTGACCATATCAAAACCTTTACGCAGGAATTACGCTTGCAGGGCACGGCGGTTAACGATCGTGTTGATTGGTTGGTCGGTGGATTTTACTCCAGTGAGAAAATTCGTGCTGACCAGACGATGACACTGAACGCTGATTTCCAACGCACTGGCAGCGCATTTAACTTTGCCAATGCGGCTGGGGTCAACCCATTGTTCGCGCTGACCGCACTCGGCAATGCCGGTGTTCCGGTTAACGCAAATGGCAACTATGCCGAAAACCGGTTCCTGCAGGATGCAAGCAGCTACTCGGTGTTCACGCATAATGTCATCAGTTTCACGGACAAGCTAAGCCTAACGCTTGGCGCGCGCTATGTGAATGAAACCAAGGACGCATCATTCAACCAGCTTGCTGGAACGACCGGTGCAGGTGCCAGTGCGTGCCAAGCAAGTGTGAATGGTGTTTTGACTGGTGGTGTTCCTGCTCCACTTCGTGCGGGTATGATTGGCCTCAACTGCTTCCCATTTGCAACATCGGTTGCCCTTACTGCTCCGGCAGCTGTGGGTGGCGGTCTTGCCAGTGCGAAACTGCCGTTGCCGCGTGTGTGGGCTCAGGAGTTCAAAGACGATGAGATCACCTACACAGCGCAACTTGGGTACAAGGCGAACGAAGATCTTTTGTTGTACGCCGGTTACAGCCATGGATTCAAATCGGGAGGCTTTAACCTTGATCCGCAGTCGGCAACCTTGCAGAACTCGGCAGCCATTCTTGGCGGATTGGCAACACCAGGTGGTCCGGTCATTGTTGCTCCGGTTTATGCTGATCCAAGCTTCAAATCGGAAAAGGTCAACCAGATCGAAGTCGGCGTAAAGGCAACTTTGTTTGGAAGCATCAAGGCCAATTTGGCTTTGTTCGATATGAAAATGAGCGACTTCCAGGTGCTTGAATTTACTGGCGTCCAGTTCCTGACCTTTAACGTCAATTCGGCGCGGTCGACGGGTGCTGAACTAGAGTTGTTTGGTAAGTTGAGCGATAACATCTCTGCGAATGTCTCGGCAACATATGCCAATGCGCGCTATCCCGGCAACTGTGCGGATGGCGTAGCAGCCGCTGCTCTCGGATCCACATTGCGACTTTGCGGTCAAGATCTAACGAACGCGCCTAAATTTGCGGGCGTAGTCGGTATGACTTACGATGGTCCTTTGAATGACTCAGGTTGGAACTTGTTGGTCAACGGCAATGTGAACTACTCCGATAGCCGCACGACCCGGACAATCGACACCGATACGAACGGTCTGCCCGTGCCGCTGGCACAGCAGGAAAACTACTTCAAGATGAATGCGCGTATCGGGCTTACCACGCCGGATGAACGCTACACCTTTGAACTATGGGGTACGAACCTGACGAACGAAATCACACGCGGAATTACGGCCAATACGCCACTTCGCGGCGGTGCTGGAACACGCTCGTTGATCGGTTTCGTGGAAGAACCACGCATGTACGGCTTGACTGTCCGCGCTAAGTTCTAAACCAACATTACAAATAAAAAGGGCGGTCTCCAAACCGGAGGCCGCCCTTTTTTTGTGCCTATTACTCTAAGTTTAAGCGGCTGCTTTATACAAGGTCTCGCCCTTGTCAGCCATCTCGCGGAAGCTTTTGGGTGGCGCGAACCGGCTGCCAAAACGCTGCGCCAGATTGTCGGCAGTGCGGACGAAATTCTCCAGCCCGACCGTGTCGATATAGCTCATGGGACCGCCGGTATAAGGCGCAAAGCCCCAACCAAAAATCGCTCCTAAATCGGCGCTTTGCGGGTCTTTGACAACGTCTTCTTCAAAGCATTGTGCCGTGGCAATCAACTGGATGTACAGCAAACGTTGCTTCACCTCTTCCACCGACGGCTGTTCCTCGGTGAGCGGATAATGCTCCGCCATGCCCTGCCACAGACCAAGGCGTTCGCCCTTGGCATCATAATCGTAAAAGCCAGAGCCAAAACGACGTCCCTTGCGGCCCAGCTTGACCACCATCAACTCCATAAAGTCTTCGGTACCGCTTGGCTGATACGCGTCGCCCAACTCCTTCTTGGTCGACTGCATCACGTCATACCCGAGTTGCAAGGTCGTTTCATCAAGCAACGCCAGAGGACCGATCGGCATACCAAGCGACTTGGCCGCGTTTTCAATCAAAGCTGGTTTAACGCCCTCAGTGACCAACTTCATCGCCTCACCCATATAGGGCGGGAAAACGCGGTTGGTGAAGAAGCCGCGGACATCCTTGACCACAATCGGCGTTTTCTTAATCTTGGCATTATAATCGAACGCTGCCGCCAAGGCACGTGGGCCCGTCAATTCGCCTGGAATGATTTCGAGCAGCGGCATTTTTTCAACGGGTGAGAAGAAATGCAGCCCAACGAACAACTCCGGACGCGATGAATTTTTGGCGAGGCCGGTGATCGGCAATGTCGACGTGTTCGAAGCGAACACGACATCAGGGCCAATTACGGCTTCGGCCTTCTTGATGACATCCGCCTTCACATCGGGGCGCTCAAAAACAGCCTCAATGATAAGGTCGACATCCTTTAGGTCGTCATAATTGTCCGTAGGCGTGATGCGCGCCATGAAAGCATCGCCAGCTTCCTTGGCCATCTTGCCACGGCTGACGGCCTTGTCGATAATCTTGCGGCTGTAATCGACCGCCTTGTTCGCGTCTTCCAAGCTGCGGTCGAGAACGACAACGTCCATGCCGCCTTTAACGGTGACATGCGTAATGCCCGACCCCATGAGCCCGCCACCCAACACGCCAACTTTTTTGATCTCAACCGGCGGGACGCCTGCGGGGCGGCCAGCCCCCTTTTCAGCAGCCTGCTTGTTGATGAACAAGGTGCGGATCATGTTCTTCGCTTGGCTACCCGAAAGCAGCTTGGTGAAATATTTGGATTCCACACGAAGCGCGGTGTCGAACGGCAGGATAGAACCTTCATACAAACACGACAAAATCGCTTTAATCGCGTCAAAATTGCCTTTGCTTTCTTTGTGCGCCATCGCGTTCAGGCCAACGAACAATTGTACCGCACGGGGGTCCATTGCGCCAGCACCGCCGGGAAATTTGAAATCCTTCTTGTCCCAAGGCGCTGTGACCTTTGGATTAGCCTTCACCCACGCCTTGGCATTGGCAATTAGATCAGCCGCAGGCGCAACTTCGTGCACCAACCCCTGAGCCTTCGCCGTTGCGGGATCCAGCGCCTTACCCTGAATGATCATCATCGCCGCGTTTTGCAGGCCGATGAGGCGAGGCGTCCGCTGCGTTCCGCCGCCACCGGGCAGCAATCCGACCATGACTTCGGGCATGCCAAGCTGGATCTTCGGATGATCTGCGACAACGCGATAATGGCATGCCAAAGCAAGCTCAAGACCACCACCCAAGGCAAGGCCATTGAGCGCGCAAGCAACCGGCTTAGCAGAAACCTTACCCGCACTAAGGTCCTTGGCAGAATGGCCGCCCGTTTCCATTTTGCGCAGCAATGCGTTCAAGGCAAACGCCTGATCAAAGGCTTCTTTCGCACTGCCGGCTTTAGCGCCGCCCAACATGGTGAGGTCTGCGCCGGCCAAGAAACCAGACTTCTTGCCCGAGGTGATGACCGCGCCTTTGACGGCTTCATTGGTCGTGAAATCGTCAACCCATTTGCCGAATTTTTCGATCAACGCACCGTTCCACACGTTCATCGACGCATCGGGCAAATCAATCGTCAAAAGCGCAATGCCATCGGCATCGATATCGACTGAGAAAGTTTTATAAGTCATATTTTCCGTCCCAATCAATTCACGCGTTCGATGATAGTTGCGGTGCCCATGCCGGCGCCAATGCACAATGTAGTCAGCGCAGTCGACTTGCCTGACCGTTCCAACTCATCAAGCACAGTGCCAAGGATCATCGCGCCAGTTGCACCCAGCGGGTGCCCCATGGCGATTGCGCCGCCGTTCACATTGATATCCGAATGATCGATGTGCATCGCTTCCATGAAGCGCAGGACAACCGAAGCAAAGGCTTCGTTCAATTCCCAAACGTCAATGTCGCTTTTGTCCATTCCAGCGCGCGCCAACGCCTTTTGCGCGGCAAATTCTGGGCCCGTGAGCATGATTGAGGGTTCAGACCCGATAGAGGCCATTGATACGATACGCGCGCGCGCCTTCAAACCGTATTTCTCGCCGGCTTCCTTAGTACCAATAAGCACGGCCGCTGATCCATCAACAATGCCCGAGCTGTTGCCCGCGTGATGCACGTGGTTGATTTTCTCGACCTCTGGATAGCGCATGATAGCGATATCGTCAAAACCGGGCATCATCGTGCCCATCATCTGGAACGCAGGGGCCAATGCGCCCAAAGACTGCATGTCAGTTTGCGGGCGCATCAATTCGTCATGGTCAAGCACGACTGCGCCAATGACGTCCCTAATTGGCAGGATCGAACGCGCAAAACGCTTTTCGGCCCATGCGCGGCCAGCGCGCTTCTGGCTTTCGACGGCATAAGCGTCAACATCGTCGCGGCTATGACCATATTTTGTGGCGATCAGGTCCGCAGAAATGCCTTGCGGGATGAAGTAATTGGCAATTGCCGAGCGGGGGTCAATTGGCCATGCACCGCCGTCAGAGCCCATGGGCACGCGGCTCATCGATTCAATACCGCCGCCTACAGCCAAGTCACATTCGCCAGACTTCACCTTGGCAGCTGCGATGTTGGAAGCCTCTAGGCCAGAACCGCAGAAACGGTTCACCTGAATACCGGATGTCGTATGCGGGTAGCCTGCAGCGAGGATCGCCGTACGCGTAATGACTGCGCCTTGCTCGCCCACTGGCGAGACACAGCCAAAGGCCACATCTTCAATTTCGGCGCCCGACAGGCCGTTGCGGTCGCGGATGGCCGCCAATACCTGCGATGCCAAATCGATTGGCGTAATTTCATGCAGCGCACCGTCAGGGCGCCCCTTGCCACGCGGGCTGCGCACCGCATCATAAATATAGGCTTCGGTCATATTCAGTCCTTCATTACGACCACGGCGCCTGCCGCAATCAATTGGGAAATTTCGTCATCACCGAGTCCAGCTTCGGTTAATATGGCGGCATAATCACCGCCCTTTGTTGCAATCTCGAAACGGGTGGCCAAAGGCTGCGTTGCAAGCCGCGGCGCGACCTGTGGGTGCAGCCAACGGCCGTCCTGCACAAATGCTTGCCGCTCCGCGTTGGCGGGATGCGACGCCGCCTCCACATAATCCAGCACAGGCGTTACGCAGGCATCGGTACCCGCAAAAATCACTTCCCATGCGTCGCGCGCCTTGGTGGCAAACACATCCTCAAGCATCTCATGCTGCTTCGCCCAAGCGGTTCGGTCGTGCTGACCTCCATAAGCATCCTTGTCGATGGGCAAGCGGTCCATCATTGCGGCAAAAAACTGCGGCTCAATGCACCCAACTGCCATGAACTTACCATCAGCGGTCATGTAGCAGCGGTAGAAAGGCATGGCCCCGTCCAGCAAGTTTGCCTCACGCTTCGTGCGCCATTGACCAAGGCCAGCCATTCCATGGACAAAACTCATCAGACTGTTAGTGCCATCGACAATCGCAGCGTCGACTATATTGCCTTTACCCGTCCGGCCGCGCTCGACTAACGCCGCGAGGATACCGTTGACGAGAAACATTGACCCGCCGCCGAAATCACCCACCATGTTGAGCGGAGGCACGGGCGGCTGCCCATCCTTGCCAATTGCGTTCAACACTCCGGTCATGCCAATATAATTGATATCATGTCCGGCCATTTGGCTCCAAGGGCCCGTCTGCCCCCAACCTGTCATCCGTCCATAAATAAGCCCTGAGTTTATGGCCTGGCAGACTTCTGGTCCAACCCCCATCCGCTCGGTTACGCCGGGTCGAAGACCTTCGATCAAGACATCAGCGGTTTCGACAAGCTTTAACAATGCAGCGACGGCTTCAGGTTTTTTGAGGTCGAGAACCATCGACTTTTTGCCCCGCGCATCAATCGCTTTGGGTACAAGCGCGCCACCCGGCCTGTCGATCACGATAACATCCGCGCCCATGTCCGCAAGCAGCTGGCCAGCGTAAGGGCCAGGCCCGATGCCAGCGAGTTCAACAACTTTTATGCCGCTTAAGGGTCCATTTTGGGTCGGTAAATCAGTCATAGGGTCCTCCTACTGCGAAAATGCAGGATACAGGTTTAATCGTGCAATTAACGGAAATTCTCTAGTCGTTGCGACAGGTTGACGCAAGCGTCAAGCATAGCAGATCTCTGTTGTTTCGCTCGATACGAACGGTACGGTCAACGGTTCTGCCGTCCCTCGACCAGTGCATCGACAACATTAGGATCAGCCAAGGTTGACGTGTCACCCAAAGCGCTGAAATCATTTTCGGCAATTTTGCGCAATATCCGCCGCATAATCTTGCCACTGCGTGTCTTGGGCAGAGCTGGCGTGAAGTGGATATGGTCGGGCGATGCGATTGGTCCGATTTCTGTACGCACTTGTAAGCGAAGCTCTGCATGCAGTGCATCGGAGGGGTCAGCACCTGCGTTGAGCGTGACATAGCAATAAATGCCCTGCCCCTTAATATCATGCGGGAACCCAACGACAGCCGCCTCAGCAACCAATTCGTGGAGTACCAAGGCGCTTTCAACCTCCGCCGTGCCCATGCGATGCCCAGAAACATTGATGACATCGTCGACCCGGCCGGTAATCCAATAATAGCCGTCGTTGTCGCGACGGCAGCCGTCGCCAGTGAAATATTTGTCCTTATAGGTCGAAAAATACGTCTGCACGAAACGGTTGTGATCCCCATATAACGTCCGCGCTTGGCCCGGCCAGCTGTGCGTGATGCACAAATTGCCATTGGTCGCGCCCCCAATATGTTCGTCGGCAAGAACATTACCATCGCCATCAACCAACTGCGGCTGAATACCAAAATACGGACGTCCTGCGCTCCCGGGTTTCATGCCATGCGCGCCGGGTAAGGTTGTGATCATCACACCGCCAGTCTCGGTCTGCCACCATGTATCGACAATCGGCAACTTCCCCTCACCTACCGTCGCATGATACCAACGCCATGCTTCGGGGTTAATGGGCTCTCCAACCGTACCAAGTAAGCGAAGCGACTTGCGCGACCGCGCCTGAACTGGCGCATCGCCGTCACGCATCAACGCCCGCAACGCCGTTGGCGCAGTATAAAAAATGTTCACCTGATGCCGGTCAATGATATCCCAAAAACGTCCGCTATCGGGGTAGCTAGGGATGCCCTCGAATATCAAACTCGTCCCACCATTTTGCAGCGGACCGTAAACGACATAGCTATGCCCGGTGACCCAACCAATATCGGCAGAACAAAAGAAAACGTCCCCCGGCCGATAATCAAACACATAATGGAACGTGCTCGCGGTCCACACAGAGTAGCCGCCGACGGTGTGCAACACGCCCTTCGGGCTGCCAGTTGAACCAGACGTATACAAAATGAACAACGGGTCTTCCGCGTGCATGGGTTCACAGGGGCATTCGCCCAAAACCGCAATCTCGTCAAAATAATGGTCGCGGCGGGGCTCCATAGTCACAGGCGCACCTGTATGACGCACGACAAGAACGGCCTCGACCCCACTTACCTTTTCAAGCGCAGCGTCAATATTGGCTTTCAACGGCACGGATTTGCCTCCGCGAAGCCCACTGTCGGCGCAGATCACATAGCGGCTCGCGCAATCTTTAATACGTCCCGCAATCGCTTCGGGCGAAAACCCTCCGAAGACAACGCTGTGCACGGCCCCGATCCGCGCGCACGCGAGCATAGCAACCGCGCCCTCGACGCACATCGGCATGTAAATGGTCACACGGTCGCCCTTGCCAGCGCCAAGTTTCTTGAGCGCATTGGCCATGCGCGTCACCTCGGCAAGTAGCTCAGAATAGCTCACACGCCGTGCGGCGCTGGCTGGGTCATCGGGCTCAAAGATAAAAGCAATCGCATCGCCCTTGCCCGCATTAACATGACGATCAATGGCATTGTGGCAGAGGTTGAGAACACCGTCTTCATACCATTTGATATCCACTGGATCGAACGACCAGTTGGCGATCTTCGTCGGCGGCGTTACCCAATCAATGCGCTCGGCCTGCTTGGCCCAAAAGGCGTCAGGATCGGCAATGCTTTGCGCATACATCCTGTCATAATCGGCGGCACTACATTGCGTGTTTGCCGCGGCGTTTGCGGGTATCGGGAACCAGTCTTGATGTTCAGTCATTTGCTTTCTCCCATAACGCAGCGTCTACTTAGCCCCTGCATAAGTGGAGTAGGCCAAGGGATTCAAGGCTAAAGCATTCAAACGCTCTTCACACGCCTCAATAACCGCTGCAACTCTATCCACCCAATAGAGATTTACTGGCGGGCTCGTCGACGTTGCCGGGGATTGGAAAAACGAGCAAAAGCCTAATCTACATCATCAACCGAAACCGCCTCGCCTGTCACGCGCTGGGCCAATGCTGCGGCGATAAAATTGTCTAGGTCGCCGTCCAGCACATCGCTGGGTGTTGGGGACGTCACGCCCGTGCGCAGGTCTTTGACCATCTGATATGGCTGAAGCACGTAGGAACGGATCTGGTGACCCCAGCCGATTTCGGTCTTTGCCGCATATTCGCCCGATGCGACTTCTTCACGCTTGCGAAGCTCGGCTTCATACAAGCGCGCCTTCAACATGCCCATCGCGGTTGCGCGGTTCTTGTGCTGGCTGCGGTCATTCTGGCTGGCGACAACAATACCCGAGGGCTTGTGGGTAATGCGCACGGCAGAGTCCGTCGTGTTAACATGCTGCCCACCAGCGCCTGACGCGCGGTAGGTATCGATCTTCAAATCGCCTTCGTTGATTTCAATGTCGATATTGTCATCGATAACTGGATAGACCCAGACGCTTGAAAAGCTGGTGTGGCGCTTTGCGGCGCTGTCATATGGCGAAATACGCACTAGGCGATGAACACCGCTTTCGGTCTTGGCATAGCCATAGGCATTCTCGCCCTTTACCAACAAGGTAGCCGACTTAATGCCAGCCTGATCACCCGCCTGATGGTCGACCATCTCGACCTTATATCCGCGCTGTTCGGCCCAGCGATAATACATGCGCTGAAGCATTTCGGCCCAATCCTGGCTCTCGGTTCCGCCAGCGCCGGCATGAATTTCAATAAAAGTGTCGTTGCTATCGGCTTCGCCGGAAAGCAGAGCTGCAACCTTGTCGCGATCGGCACGGTCGGCCAGCGCTTTTAACGACGCAGCGCCTTCGTCACCAAGCTCGGCATCGCCTTCCATTTCGGCAAGCTCGATCAGTTCAACCGTCCCGGCCTTATCCGCATCGATTTCCCACACAGTGCCAATGGCCGCGTCCAAACGCCGGCGTTCGCGCATAACCTCTTCAGCGGCCTTAGGGTTGTCCCACAAGGTCGGGTCCTCAACCTTTGCGTTCAGCTCGTCCAGACGGCGCAATGCACGGTCCCAATCAAGCGACATCTTGACGAGGTTGAGGGCAGCATCAATGCGGGCAACATAGCCTTCTGCGTCGGCGCGCATAAGAAACTCCAAGGGAATGAAAAGGTCCGCCGCGGCCTTTAGCGGATTGGGCGCTCAAGTCAAAGGTAGCGATGCCAAAGTATGCATGCCGCCTTACAAAAAAGTCGCTATCCGCAAATGCTAATAAATCCCGCCTTCTTGCTGGATAAACTCTCGATCGCGTTTGGTGCCGACACTTGCACTTGGCGCATTTACTGCGCCGGCCGTGTTTGACTGAGTTTCAACCTCTTTCTTTGGTTTCTCAGCGCCAGCTGCCAATTCTTCCTGACGGATAGAACGCTTAGGCTCAGTTTCTGCCTTGAACGCTTCCCAGATCACTGCGTTCTGAGGATCGTTGCCCGGCCAAGCGCCATAAACGCGTTTACCGCTCTTACGGTCCACACGTACCAGTCGCGTTCCAGCAGGCGCAATGAAGGGCGTTTTTGGCATATCGGCCATCGCCGCGCGCGCAAATTGTTTGAAGATCGGCGCCGCAACGGAACTACCCTGCGCATAGCCGCCCAAATTGCGTGGCTGGTCAAAGCCCAAATACAGTCCAGCAACAAGATGCGGCGATCCGCCAATGAACCAAACATTTGTTGGCCCAGTAGTCGTACCCGTCTTACCAAATAACGGCCGGTTTAGTTCACGCAATGTCACGGCTGTTCCGCGTTCAATGACACCTTCAAGCATGTGCACGACTTGATAGGCGGTGATGGGGTCCATCACCTGCTTACCAGCCGCGGCAAATCGCGGCATCGGCTTGCCATTCCAATCCGCCGAACGGCAACCCTTGCATGGGGCCCATTTGCTTGGCCAGATTACCTTGCCCTTTCGGTTTTGTGCAAAATCAATCAGCGTTGGCTTAAGCTCGCGGCCTTGATTGACGAGCATTGAATAAGCATTGACCATGTTCAACACAGTAGTGTCGCCGGCGCCAAGTGCATAAGCGAGATAGTCAGGATAATCGCCGATCGACATTGCCCGGAACGTATCCGTGACATTGTCCATACCAGCTTCGGTAGCAGCACGCACCGTCATCAGGTTGCGTGATTGCTCAAGCCCCCAGCGCATGGTTTTTGGCCCTGCCCCGCCGCCGTCGAAATTGCGGAAGCATTTCTGGCCCAAATTGGCACCCTGCCATACGCAATACGGACCATCGACGATGATTGATGTGGGCGTCATGCCATTGTCCAGCGCGGCGGCGTAGACAAAGGGCTTGATTGTAGACCCAGGCTGACGCTGCGCCTGTGTCGCCCGGTTAAAGCTTGAAATACGATTGTCGAAGCCACCTTGTACAGCAAGCACGCGGCCATTGTGCGGATTTTGCACAACCATACCGCCGCCGACTTCAGGCACGCTGCGGACTGCAAAACTGTTTATGCCACTGGGCGCAACCGCAATGACATCGCCCGCTTTCATTGCGACGGGTCCACCATCCAACTTGGCTACGGTACCATCGGCAAACCCGACGCGACCTTTGCCAAGGGCAACGCCTGCGCGCCAGTTTGCATAATCGATCCCAATGTTGCTCGATGCAAAGCGTGCTGCCCAATTATCATCTTTCACATCAATTTTACCAAGATTGGCTTTCCACGCCTTGCCGGCGTTGTAGCGCAACAACCCATCGCGCAACGCCTTGGTCGCTAGAATTTGGTATTCCGGGTTCATCGATGACCGCACCCAAAGACCACCGGAATAAACGCTGTAAGGGCCAGCAGCATCAGTTTCACCAAATTTTTCGATAAGTTGGCGGCGCACCTCTTCTGCGAAATAACCGCCGACGTTTTTATACCCCGTGCCACGTTGCGTCACGAGGCCAAGTGGTTGAGCGCGCGCAGCCAAAAGCTGCGCATCTGTAATCCATTCATTCGCGCGCATTTCACCAAGAACCCAGTTGCGGCGCGCTATCGCAGCAGCCGCATTTTTAGCACGTCCGTAGCGCTCGGGCGCTTTGGGAAGAATGGCTAGAAATGCCATTTCATGTAATTGGAGCTGGTTAACGCTTTTACCGAAATAAGCCTGCGCTGCGGCTTCGACACCGAATGACTGACGTCCAAGCGCAATTTCGTTAAGGTATAGCGACAGGATTTGCTGCTTGGTGAGCGCGTTTTCGATCCGCTTTGCCAAAAGCGCTTCTTTGACTTTGCGGGTGTAGCTATATTCGTTCGTCAAAAGCAGGTTTTTCGCAACCTGCTGCGTGATGGTAGACGCGCCACGCGATCGCTTACTGCTGAACATATTGTCGAAAATGGCTGACGCGATACCAGGATAATCTATCCCGCTATGGCTGAAGAATGTTTTGTCTTCGGCTGCAAGATACGCGTGCACCAAAGTCTTCGGGAAATCGGCATACTCCAACTGGACCCGGCGTTCTCGGGCGTAGCTGTGGAATGGTTCTCCGTTAACGTCACGTACCACGGTGGGCAGAGGCGACTCATATTCAATGAGCGCTTCCGCATCGGGAAGATTCCGCGCGAATAGCGCCCAGAATATAATGAAGAGGATCACAAGCGCGCCGACTGCATAGGCAGCCAAACGAAAGCGCTTGCTTTGCCACCAGCCCCGCCAACGCTCGATAAATTCTCCGGCGTCGCGTTTCAGCCTGTAACTGACCGTTTCTGGCACTTCGGCAGGAGGGGGCAATATATCCATCGCGGGCACTATCTAGCCGATTTGCCGAACACGTCCAGAAAGTTCATCAGTAAATGGATGCAAAAATGCTTCTATTACCCGTTAACGCACAGAAATCCGCCATGCAAAGTGGACTTGAATGGCATTGGCAAGCGCCCGTGCCACTTTGCCCTGCCCGCTTTGGGAAGCCAAGAAAGTGACATCGGCTTCGTTACTGAGATAGCCGGTTTCAAAGAGCACGGAGGGGGTATCCGGTGCCTTTAAGACAATAAACGAAGCAAACCTATGCGAATTGCCGCGAATGCGCATGTTGGGCGTTGCCTTACGCAACAACAGTTTTGCAAAGTCCGCAGGGACATTCATTGTTTCGCGCTGGGTAAGGTCAATCAGGATCGACGAAACGTTGGCGTCGGCACCGCCTAGATTAACCCCGTTAATAATGTTGGCCTTGGTTTTACGCGCTGCAAGCCGCTGCGCCGCGGTCAGAAGCGACTTCCGACAGGGCGTACACCGTCCCTCCCGTTGCTTCTGGGTTTTCCGCGCTATCAGCATGGATCGATATAAACAGGTCGGCACGTAACTTGCGCGCCAGTTGGAAGTGATCTTGCAGCACTATAAACTTGTCCGTGTCGCGCGTCAGGGCCACACGGACGCGTCCACTTTTTAGCATTTCATCTCGGACCGACTTTGCAATGGCGAGCGTCACGTCCTTTTCCAACTGCCCGCCATGCGGACTGATGGCACCGGGGTCATGACCGCCATGGCCTGCATCTATAACCACCAATGGTAGGCTGTCGTCCGCCGGCCCACTTACCAGTGGCAGGCCCTTTCCAACATTTACACGAATGGGTGCAGTAACCTCGTACCGACGCTTCGGCGGATCGGCGCGAAATGCGGCGGGAGGGATAATCTGCGCATTACCGCGCGCGACGGTGCCGGAAAACTCGGTCAGCGCTACTGGCCGCAAGCTAAGGCGCAGGCTTTTTCCGTCGGCGGAAAAATTGCCGTTGGTGACAATAGCGGGTTCGGCGAGATCCAAGACGATCCGCGCCGTGTCGGCGCTAAATTGTCTCTGCCTTATTTTTTGAACCGAGCCCCCTGCAAATGCAGATTGACCTGCCGTCGCGCCAGATACGTCAATGGCAATGCTGTCAGGTGCCGCGAGAGTAAATACATCCGCCCTTTCGACAACGCCGTCAAATTGAACAATTACAGCGCCGTCCTGCACGGATATTTTCTGAACCGTCCCTCCCATCGCCGGAGAAGCCCAAATAGGGAATGCAACAAAAAGAAGGGCGGGAATCATGCATCGCATATGTGACCTCGTAAAATTGGTCGTCCAGAAGTTTATTCGGTCCACACAGCGGCTCCATCCTCTTAACCCCAACCCACTTAGGTATCCGAGCGTAAGTCATGGTGAACAGAAATGGTTACTAATGGGTTAATCCTCTAAAAACCTACAACAATAGCCCTAATAAGCAGCTAATTCGCGGGATGCTCTTGCCGACAACAGGCGGGAGTGCTAACTGTTGACTACTGGGTTTTTTTCGAACGCCCCGACAGTCCGCCGAACAGCAATTTCCGTTCGGCATTTTAACAGGTTGACGCTACATGAGGCATGATATTTCCACCACCGCCGCCCACACTGGGCATGGCGCATGGGTTGGAAATCAAGCGCGCGCGATACACGCCCGCCATGCACAAGCAGCAGACACAATTCTTTCTTTTCACCATATAGCTTTGCCGACAGGAACGCTGTGCGTCCTGCCTGGCAATGCATCAACAATGAAGCGAGCGGCCTTTGGCTGACAACCGGATGCCAGCCTCGCTGGAGTAAATTACATGACAACGCGTATGCTTATCGACGCGCGTCACCGGGAGGAAACCCGGGTCGCAGTCGTAACAGGAAACCAGATTGAGGAATTTGATTTTGAATCGGCCGAGCACAAGCAGCTCAAAGGCAATATCTACCTCGCAAAAGTAACCAGGGTTGAACCGTCGCTTCAGGCGGCTTTTGTCGATTATGGCGGCAACCGTCATGGGTTTTTGGCTTTTGCCGAAATCCACCCTGACTATTACCAAATCCCAAGGGAAGACCGTGACCGATTGTTGGCTGAGGAAGCAGAGGCTGCTGCGGAAGAAGCTGCTTTGCGTGAGCAGGAAGAAGAGGAAAGCGATGAGCCTTCCGACATCATGCAGGGCTCTGCCGAACGCGACGACGATGTAAACGATTTTATTGAAGTCGACAGCGACGACAGCGTCGACACCATAGACATGACAGAGGGTGAAGAACCCGACCTGAATAGCAATGGTGATGATTTAGACGAAAACGAAGGCGGCGATAATGGCGGCGACAATGGTCGCAATAACCGCCGCCGCCGTGGACGCGGAAGCCGCAACGGGGAAAGTCGCGCACCAAAGGCAAGCGACGAGGTGCGCGCAAAGCGCATGAACTTGCGGCGCCGTTACAAGATCCAGGACGTTATCCATCGTCGTCAGGTTTTGCTGGTTCAGGTTGTTAAAGAAGAACGCGGTAATAAGGGCGCTGCACTCACAACTTATTTGAGCCTTGCAGGCCGTTATTGCGTATTAATGCCAAACACGTCGCATGGTGGTGGCATTAGCCGAAAAATCCACAGCGCTACCGACCGTAAGCGTTTGAAGTCCATTGTTTCGGACCTCACATTACCCAATACTATGGGCTGCATCATCCGGACCGCTGGGCTTGCCCGGACGAAGCCTGAAATCAAGCGTGACTTTGATTATTTGGCGCGCCTTTGGGACGAAATTCGAGAACGTACGCTCCGCGGTGCAGCGCCAATGCTGATCCACACCGACAGCGACCTGATCAAACGCGCCATCCGCGATATTTATAACAAAGATATTGACGAAGTCTTTGTTGAAGGGCCGGATGGTTACAAGGCCGCGAAAGATTTCATGAGATTGCTGATGCCAAGCCACGCCAAGCGTGTGCAGCATTATGCCGATCTAGTACCGTTGTTTCAGCGCTACCATGTCGAGGATCAGCTGAATGCTATGTATCAGCCGATCGTCCAGTTGAAATCAGGTGGCTATATTGTCATCAACCCGACCGAAGCGTTGGTATCAATCGACATCAACTCAGGCCGTTCGACCAAAGAACATGGCATTGAACAGACGGCGCTTTCGACAAACTTAGAAGCCGCGCGCGAGATTGCCCGCCAACTGCGTTTGCGCGACATGGCTGGCCTTGTTGTCATCGACTTTATCGACATGGAGCATCATTCAAACGCGCGCAAAGTCGAGCGCGCAATGAAAGAAGCGTTGAAACACGACCGCGCCCGTATTCAGGTCGGCCGCATTTCCAGCTTTGGCCTCATGGAGATGAGCCGTCAGCGTCTACGCACTGGTGTGCTTGAAGCATCAACCCGCGAATGTCCACATTGCGAGGGCACTGGTCTTGTGCGCACAGCATCGTCCGCCGCGTTGTCCGCATTACGGCTTATCGAAGAAGAAGCCGCAAAGGGTAATGGCAGCCAGATCGTTCTGCAAGCTAGCCAAGAGGCAACAATATATTGCCTCAACAACAAACGTGCAGAACTCGCAGCGATTGAAGATCGCTACCATGTCCGCGTTCTGATCGTCCCCAATGGCGAGACCGAAGGCGCAAAGCTTGCGGTTTCAAGCTCCGGCCCACGTCCGGAGCGCCCTGTCGAATTGCCGCCTATTATTGATCTCGACGATGACGATATCGAAGATGAAATCGACGATTTTGACGACGAAATTGAAGAAGTCGAAGAAACTGCCCGCGAACCGCGCCGCGCCCGCGAGGAGCGTCCACGCGAAGAAGGGGAAGGCGGCGAAGGTCGCAAGCGCAAGCGTCGCCGTGGCCGCCGTGGTGGCAAGGGACGCGAGCGTGGTGGACGGCCTGAAGGCGAAGATGCAGTTGCCGGCGAAAACGAGGCTACGTCGGAACGTCCTGAAAGCGATGCCGCAGTCGAAGCACCCGAAGCGGATGCAGAAGCCAAGCCAAAAGCACGTCGCGGACGTCGCGGCGGCAGAGGTCGCGACCTTCAGGAAGCAGGCCTAGACACAGCAGCCGAAGCTTCAGCACCTACCGAAACGGAAATGTTAGCGGTTCCGGTCGAAGTAAGCGAAGAGGCAGACCCGAAGCCAAAGCGCCGTAGCCGTGCGAAGCCGAAGGCAGAAACTGTTGCGGATGAGGCAGAGGAAAAAGCTCCCACTGCCGATATACCAGTTGCTACCGATGATGCGCCTGTCGCAAAGGCAAAGGCGCCAGCCAAGTCACGCGCTAAGGCAAAGGACAAGGCACCGGCAATAGCTGAAGCTGCAACCCAGGAAATTGCCGAGGCGCCAAAGGCGAAAGTCCCTCGCAAGAAAGCCGTTGCAAAGGGTGCGACGCAAGACATAGCATCCACGGATGCAGAGGGCGTCAATGAGGACGGTACGCCACGCACTGGATGGTGGCAGCGCACATTCGGATAAGAAGCAGCAAAACTGAAAACAACATAGCCCCGCTGGTCATCGACTGGAGGGGCTTTGTTTATAAAACTTCTTCATTGCGCGTTCATCAAGATCGGGCCATTCATCGCATATGAGCATCACCGTGTTTCGCGCCATCCGTACGGCGTTCATTCTGTTTTTAGCCATGTTGGTTTCGGCGCGACCGGTGATGGCACAGTCAATCTTGCGCGACGCAGAAACTGAAGCATTTTTCGACGAAATTTCGGCGCCCTTGATCGCAGCGGCAGGTCTTGATCCCAACAATGTCGAAATCATCCTCATCAATGACAAATCCATTAATGCGTTCGTAGCCGGCGGCCAAGCTGTCTACATCCACAGCGGCTTAATCGATGCCGCAACCTCCGCGAACGAAGTACAAGGCGTGATCGCACATGAGCTTGGACACGTCGTGGGAGGTCACGCCGTCCGTTATGACGAAGGCGCCTCTGTGGCTAGCGGCATCAGCATCGCTAGCCTTATACTTGCGGCAGCCGCTATTGCGGCGGGGGCCGGTGAGGCTGGTATGGGCATTTTATCGGCGGGTCAGCAAGCCGCTATGGGGAAGTTCCTAGCCTTCAGCCGCGGACAAGAGGGTACAGCCGACGCGGCGGGCGCGCAGTATCTTTCCAAGGCTGGCATATCGGGTCGCGGCTCCATTATTTTTTTTAAGAAGCTCCAGAATTTTGAATTCCGTCTCGGCATTCCCCAAGAGGACAGCTACGGGCGGACTCACCCTTTGTCAGGCGAGCGCATTGCAGTTCTTCAGGACACATACTCGGTTGATCCTGCATGGAGCGCGCCGTTAAGCCCGAAATGGGAGAGTGATTTTAAACGCATTAAGGCCAAGCTCACAGGTTATCTAGCTGATCCCACTGCCACACTGCGTGACTATCCGGAAACTGACAAGTCGGTCCCCGCCCGATATGCACGGGCTTATGCATGGCACAAATCAGCCTATCCGCAAAAGGCATTAGATGAATCTTCGACCCTTGTCGTTTCCGCACCCGACGACCCATATTTCTTGGAACTATATGGACAAATCTTGTTGGAATCGGGTCACCCAGCTGAAGCGATTATTCCTTTACGCAAGGCGGTAAGTCTTACAGGTAACCAACCATTGATTGCGGCAATATTCGGCCATGCATTGATTGCGACCGACGATAAGGCACAGTTGGATGAGGCTGCGCAGGTGTTGAAAGCAGCGGTAACCAAGGATAACCAAAATCCCTTCGCTTGGTATCAACTTGGCGTTGTCTATGAACAAAAAGGCGATACCGCGCGCGCCGCCCTCGCCAGCGCCGAACGCTATTTGATGGAAGGCGCGCCGCAACTTGCATTGCCCAACGCGCAAACCGCCATGGCGGGATTGCCGGAATATTCGCCAGACTGGATCCGCGCTCAGGATATCAACATGGTGGCTGAAGCAAAGCTTGCGTCCTTGAAGAAGGGACGTCGTTAAAATGCTAGCCGAATGCCTGCGTTGCGGCTAATCAACGCCCATGAAAGAACACGCACAAAACCACCGGATCATTATCGCCACTGTCGTTGCGGGTTTGATCATACTGGCTATGTTAGCAGCCTATATTTTTTGGCCACCCCCTGCCGAAGATCGCGCTTTAAATGCCACACCAACCTCGGAGAGCGCAACCAAATCTGCGGATGCAGCTGTGTCTGCTGCAGGCATGTCCCCCGCGGACCGCAAGGCAACTGAGGCACTGGTGAAGGCCTATATCCTCGAAAATCCCGAAATTATCACCGACGCCATTGCCATTTTACAGCAGCGTGAAGTTACAGAGCGGCTGTCTGCGGCCGGAAATGAAATCGCTACCCCCTTCCCTGGCGCGGAGGCAGGCAATCCCAAGGGTGACGTGACGATTGTCGAGTTTACTGACTATAACTGCGGTTTCTGCCGGGCGAGTCTGCCAGACATGCAACGCTTGCTAAAGAGCGATGGCAATATCCGCCTTGTCTATCGCGAATTGCCTATTCTAAGCCAAACGAGCCGCACTGCCGCATTGTGGGCACTCGCCGCTGCACGTCAGGGCAAACACAAGGCATTTCACGATGCGCTGTTTGCCCTTGGGCGGGCGGATGAACCCAACATAGCCGCAGCAGCGCAGACCGCAGGACTAAATATCACCGCGGCCCGCAGCTTCGCGGCCTCGCCACAAGCCAATCAAGAAATTGAACGTAATCTTAGTTTGATGCACCAGATCGGCTTCAATGGCACACCAACCTTTATCATTGGCGATCAGATATTAGAGGGCGCGCTGGGGTATGAAGCGTTGCAGAGCGCCATCGAAAAGGCGCGCGCGAAAAGCTGATTAGCCCTTTTTGCCTTGGGCAATCACATACCATTCCACCGAGCCCTTGCGGCTGGCTGGCGGCTTTGCGTGTTTAACTGTTGTAAAGTTCGATTTGAGGATACTCAGCATCGCCGGATCGGTGCCACCAGCAAATACCTTCGCAACAAAATCGCCCCCAGGCATAAGCACTTTGACTGCAAAATCCACCGCTGCCTCGACCAGACCCATGGTGCGCAGATGGTCTGTCTGCTTATGCCCAACCGTATTCGCGGCCATGTCTGATAATATCAAGTCCGGCGCGCTCCCAAGCTCGGCAATGAGCTTATCAGGCGCGCTATCGTGCATAAAATCCATCTCGAGCAGAACCACACCCTCAAGCGGGTCGACGGGCAACAAATCGATGCCAACAATCGCTGCCTTTGGCTGCTGTCTGCGTACAACCTGCGCCCAGCCGCCAGGCGCAACGCCCAAATCGACAATGGCCCTTTTACCGCGCAAAATATGAAATTTTTCGTCGAGCTCGACCAACTTATACGCCGCTCTGCTGCGATAGCCTTCGCCATGCGCGCGTTTGACATAGGGGTCATTCAATTGACGCTCAAGCCAGCGTGTCGACCCGGCCGTCCGGCGCTTTGCGGTCTTGACCTTTTGTTTTCCGGCCAGTGTCCGGCCTGAATTTTTACCACCAAAAAGATTGTCTGCCATGCTTCAATTCCGCCGATTACGGCGATTGGCGTCGCTGGCCATCAGCGCGCGCAATATACCCTCGCGAATGCCGCGATCAGCAACGCCCAGCCGTTCACCGGGCCATATGTCGAAAATAGATTCAAGTATCGCACAACCGGCCACTACCAAATCGGCACGTTCATGGCCAATGGTTGGAAACTCTGCGCGCCCTTTAACATTGCGATGGGCAAGTTCTTGGCTAATGTCCCGCATCGCAGAAGTCGGGAGATGCAGCCCGTCCACGGCCCGCCTGTCGTAACTGTTGAGTTTCAAATAGACGCTGGCCAACGTGGTGACTGTACCCGAAGTACCTAATAAGCGGCGGTCTCCGCCCTCGTCGGGAAGACGGGCCGCGAAATCAGCGAAGCTTTGCATGACTTTATCGCGCATCACTTGGTAACTTGCCTTTAATTGCTCCGGGCTGTCGCCCTCTACCCGTTCGCTTTCGGTGAGCGAAACCACACCCCATGGGACGCTCACCCAATCCAGAATTTCGGGCATGGGACCGCTCGTCGACACAAGCACCAATTCCGTAGAGCCGCCGCCGATGTCAAATATAAGGGCGGGCCCATCACCGTTTTCAAGCAACACGTGGCAGCCCATCATCGCCAACCGGGCCTCTTCCTTCGGGCTGATGATATCGAGGTGAATACCGGTCTCGCGCTTAACCCGTTCGATGAATTGCGCTCCGTTCGCCGCCTGACGACAGGCTTCAGTTGCCACGGATCGGGCGAGCACGACGTTACGTTTCTTTAACTTCTCGGCGCATACCGATAGTGCTTCGACCGCGCGGTCCATCGCCTCATCACTCATGCGACCAGTTGATGTGAGCCCCTCACCCAAACGGACAACGCGCGAATAAGCATCCACCACTGTAAAATCGTCGCCACCTGCCCGCGCGATGAGCAACCGGCAATTATTGGTGCCAAGGTCAAGCGCGGCATAGGCGTTGCGCTCAAGCCAATTGTGCCGCGAAGCTGCCTGTTCGCCCCCTGTCACGCTATTTCTGGCGTTCGCTGATACCTTAGCAGCATCGGGACGCGCTGCGCCATCGACCGAAGCCTGCTGCATGGTTGCAGCCTTGGGTGCCGCATTTTTGAGACGGGGCGGCTTTTTACGTTTTCGCCCGCGTCCCTTTTGCGGCGATGGCGCGACATTCTCGCCCATGGCCGTAAACTCACTTCTTATTTTTCTATCCGGGCGGATGTGCCGCCGGTACCTGAACACGGCATTACGCGCTGGCGCGCAGAAATTCAAGATTTTTGAATATTGGCGATAAGGCGCAGATACACTGGTTGACCATGCTATGCCACCCGCATATAGGCCCAACGCCTGTTCCCCGGTCGTCTAACGGTAAGACTACGGACTCTGACTCCGTCTATTGAGGTTCGAATCCTTACCGGGGAACCATAAATACAACCTTTAAATCAATATGTTATGTTATGCCCTCATCGTTGATAGCGTCTGTTTCATGTTGCAATCTAATTCCCTTTTGACCGGCCCCCATTGAGTGGTCCGGTCAAAACCACGCGCCCGTTTGCATCCGGATCATCGTAGCGCATTTCCAGGTACCGGCCACGCACTGCTAGTTTATCCAGCTCCCCCCGAGAAATCTGCCCGGTCATAGTTTCAATTTCACGGTCGATGGTTTTAAGTCCGTCAACGAGCTGCTGTACTGGCGTTTTACCCGCATATTCCTTGTTTTTCAGGCTGTCGGGAATTTTCTTATATCCGTTGATCAGCTCAGGCAGATGCTCCCCCACCAGCTTGCGCACTTCGCGCGCCGCGGGGTCGTTTTCGTCTAATGTCTGCAACTGCGGCGCAAGCTGGTCCAGCCGCAAACCGATGTCCTGCATCAACGTTACCGCTGGCGCTGGCAAAGCGGATCGCTGAGCCTCAAGCCAGATTTCGGTCTTACCGGCTAAAGTCGCGAGATCGGTTTGGCGCAGACTTTCGATCGTGGGCATTGGCAATTCGGGATAGCGCATCATTAGATAGGCTGCTGCGGCGCCAACAATCACGGTGATCATCACACCCCAAAAGCCAATACCGTCGATGATTGCACCGACAATTCCGGCACCGATCATAACGGCACCGACCGCGATCACGGCCTTGCTGAGTTTCCCCCAGTAATGCGCGCGGCGCAGCGCCTGCGACTTCGAGCCGATGGGCATCATACGCACATTGCGCAGCGACCGTGCCGCTGCGGTTAGGGTTTCATTTGCGTTGGATGCTGGATTGTTCATATTTTACCTTGTACGACAAAGACTGTTACGCCTCCAACGCCGCGAGCAAACCGCTGCCCTGCGTTGCCTCGACCGCTTGGGCCTGACCTTCGGCGCGGGCAATATAGCCTTTGGACTTTTCGACTTCTTTTTCCA
>Ga0209769_1000131_pt1 | contig 28644 bp, 26 predicted proteins | sample LauGreSuBDMM15DN_2_FD_187569 | JGI IMG/M metagenome (GOLD analysis project Ga0209769, IMG submission 187569) | Freshwater lake microbial communities from Lake Michigan, USA - Su13.BD.MM15.DN (SPAdes) (version 3) | ecosystem: Environmental > Aquatic > Freshwater > Lake | place: Lake Michigan, USA...
GCAGCGATCCAGCAACGCAGGGACAGTGTGCAGAACGGCTTTCGTCACAACGCCAATAGTGCCCTCCGCGCCAATCAGTAGCTGTTTCAAATCATATCCGCGGTTGTCTTTTTTCAGCGGTGCCATCGCATCATAGATGGATCCGTCGGGTAGTACCGCCTCAAGTCCCGCCACCAACATACGCATTGTGCCGTGTCGCAAAACTTGGGTCCCGCCAGCATTTGTCGAAATAAGACCGCCGATTGTGGCCGACCCCTTCCCACCTAAGGTCAAAGGGAAGCGTCTGCCGACTTTTGCTGCGGCCCCGTGCAAATTCTGCAGAATTACCCCAGCATCGCACGTCACCAAGCCGTCATCCGCGTCAATCGCCGTGATGCTGTTCATCCGCCGCAGGGAAAGGATAAGCTGCTGTCCGCTGCTATCTGGGGTTGCGCCGGCGACCATGCCGCTATTCCCGCCCTGCGGAACAAGCGAAATTCTGTGTTTGGCCGCAAGCTTTATCACCGCAGAAACCTCTTGCGTATTGGCGGGTGAGAGCAGGGCAGGTGACGATCCTGTAAAACGCCCACGCCAGTCGGTTAGCCAAGGCGAAATGACGTCGTTTTCGTCTGAATAGCCCTTTGGCCCCAATACGGCCCGAAATTCCGATAAAATGTTTACATCTGGCACGGTATTTTCCATTGTCTGCAAAGGGTCTGGCATGCAATTCATGATAGGTTCAACCTTATCGAGCAAAGCTGATCGAACTTCAACTTGATACCGGAATGTTTCTTGCGCGCATTAATGGCCTTTATCTTGCTTACGGTTGGATTGACAACATTGTCGCATAGCGCTTTGGCGGACTTTAAAGTCACCGCTGCGCAGAACCCGTTCACCCCCCTATTTGGGTTGAAGACCGATTTTGATCAAGTGCGCATTAACCAACGGGTCGTTATCAGGCTGCCCAGTCAACCCGCTCCGCCCGCTGCCGTCGGGGCAAAGCGACAGTCATTGGCTAAGGTCGAGTATAAGGAGAAAAAGATCGGGAAATGCCTGCGGTTGGACAGGCTAGGTGGTTCGCGCCCTGGGCCCGATCGCACGCTGGAGTTGCTCACGCGGGACGGTATTCTTATTCGCGCATATTTGAGCGAAGGCTGCCTTGCGCGTGAATTTTACGCTGGAGCATATATGGAGCGATCTTATGATGGCAAATTATGTGTAGATCGTGACATGTTGCATGCGCGAACCGGCGCCAAATGCCAGATCGACAAATTCAGACTGCTTATACCGCGCTAAAGGCGGCGCCGCTGGCATATATCTTGACATTTCTGCCCGTAGCGACCAATCGCGACGCTGGTCCCCGTGGGTTTGTCACGGGCGGCGTCGCACCATTTTTTCCGGAACATCATATGCGTTTTGCCGACATCGGCTTGTCTGACGAGTTATTGAGAGCCTTAAGCGAGGCTGGCTATGATGAGCCAACCCCCATTCAGGCGGCCGCCATCCCGCAAGTGCAGATGATGCGCGACATCATCGCCATTGCGCAAACGGGCACGGGAAAAACCGCAAGCTTTGTCCTGCCGATGATCGATGTGCTCGCCAATGGCCGCGCGCGCGCGCGCATGCCGCGTAGCCTCATTTTGGAGCCAACGCGCGAATTGGCGGCGCAAGTGGCGGAGAATTTCGAAAAATACGGCAAATATCACAAGCTGTCGATGGCGCTGCTGATCGGCGGCGTGCAAATGGGCGATCAGGTCAAGGCGCTTGAAAAGGGCGTTGATGTGCTGATCGCGACCCCTGGCCGCCTGATGGACTTGTTTGAACGCGGCAAAATTTTGCTGACGGGTTGCGAAATGCTGGTCATCGACGAAGCCGACCGGATGCTCGATATGGGTTTCATTCCCGACATTGAACATATCTGCACAAAGCTGCCGAGCACGCGGCAGACGCTTTTGTTTTCGGCAACGATGCCGCCGCCGATTAAAAAGCTTGCCGACAAGTTCTTGTCCAACCCAAAATACATCGAAGTCGCGCGTCCCGCGACGGCGAATGTCAATATCGAACAGTTTTTGGTCAACGTGTCGCCGATGAAAAAACGCGACGTGTTGCGCGATCTTTTGCGCACGGAAAAAGTGTCAAACGCGATCATCTTCTGCAACCGTAAGACAACCGTGCGCGAGTTGAACACCAGCCTTCAGCGGCACGGATTGCGTTCGGGCGAAATTCATGGCGATATCGACCAAGCGTCGCGTCAGAGGCAGTTAGAGGCATTCAAAAATGGTGACATTGATTTGCTCGTAGCGTCCGACGTCGCAGCACGCGGCCTTGACGTTAAGGGCGTGAGCCACGTCTTCAACTTTGACGCGCCGTGGCACCCCGATGACTATATCCACCGCATTGGCCGAACTGGCCGTGCCGGAGCCAAGGGCAAGGCATTTACCTTTGTCACTAAGGCGGATGAAGAGGCAATTGAAAGCATCGAAAAGCTTATCGGGAATAAGATTGCCCGTCTCGGTCAAATCGAGGCGCCCGCCGATGGCGAAGAGCGCGCGCCTGCCAAACGTGCCCGCAGGGCCCCGGTTAGTAAGGTTAAAGAAGCGCAGATGGAAACGCCTGAGGCATCTGTTGAAGCTCCAGAGGCAAGGCCCGTGCGTGCGAAAGCGGCGGCCAAGCCCGTGCCAGAGAAAGCCGCCGCAAAGCCCGCGCGCAAGAAGCCCGCGCCTAAGATTGAAACGGCTAAGCCCGATCAGTCTGCGGGAGCGGCGGCGCCTGGCGATGACAGCTGGAATGGGCCGATGCCTGGCTTCTTGAGCGTCGGTTTCGGGAGTTAGGGACCCTTTGCATTGGTCTCCCCGAACTTGCTTCAGGGTCTTCATTTTTCGACGACGCAGAAGTAAGGCCCTGATATAAGTTCAGGGTGGAGGGTCCCCGTCCTTCAAAGCTGTTTCAATAGGCATAAGAACAAAAAAGGGCCCGCATCGCTGCAGGCCCTTTCCCGTTTACGTTGGCTAAGTTTTTAGAACTTGCCGCGCAGTGTGATGCCGTAGGTCCGCGGCTCGGCAAGGAAGTGCGCGAAGATCTGGCGGCCACCTGGATATCGTGGGTCGACAAATGGTGCCGAGCTTTGACCCCCCTGGAATGGCGCGTTGAACGCGACCTGCGCATAATCCTGATTAAAGATGTTCTGGCCCCAAAGCTCAATGCCCCATGCTTCGTCAGGACCACGCAGGCCAATGCGCGCGTTGAATACCGCAAAGCCATCCTGTTCCTTTTGCGGGAAGAGGTCAGAACCCGTATTGTAATCGCTGGTCATGCGACCGTCGATGTATACGAGGCCACTCATGCCGCCGCTGCCGATATCAGGCGTCCATGTGACGCTTGAGGTGGCAACAAATTCAGGTGCGTTAGACAAATTGTCGCCCGGCAATTTGCGCAGCGCGGGATCCAGCGGCGCCCCGTTCTTGGTTCCGATCAGATCGTCCCGATAGGTGGTCTTGGCATAAGTGAGGCCAGCCGCCACGCGGAAGTTACGTGCTGGCACAAGCGATGCTTCAAGTTCCAGACCCTGCGTACGGACACCGTAAGTGATGTCGCCGGCGGCGCAGCTGCCGGTCGTATTACTTAGGTCAGTATCTGCGCTTGAGCCGCCAACGAGGCTGTCACAACCGTTAACGTTTTGCACGAGGAAGACGGTGCCGTTGAAGGTATTTAGCTGGAAGCTGCTGAAGTCCGAACGGAATGCCGAAACGCTCAGGCCAAATGGACCATTTGAGAATTTAGCACCCAGTTCATAGCTGTCTACCAGTTCCGGATCGAACTGCAGATTGCGGACAAGCGCCTGCGTCCCGGCCTGTCCGCCGAATGGCAGAATAGGTGACTTCAAGGCGGAGCGGTCAAGGTTGAAGCCACCCGCCTTATACCCACGTGCAAAGCTGCCGTAGACCAAGAGATCGTCAACTGGCTTCCAGGAGAGGATTGCAGTGCCGGTAAATTCATCTTCACTGCGCTTGTCGTTAATGGAAACGCCATTCAATTCCGCGGTTGAGTTGCCCTGGCAAGAAAGTCCAATCAATGAGCCTGCAAGCGCACGTGCCGTTGCGGTGGTCAGCGGATTGACCAAATCGTCGAGCACGAGGCCTTGGACAGCAGTACACGCGCTGTTGTCATTACCGAAAGTGGCGTCGAACTTCTTCTTGTCGCTTGTGAAACGAAGGCCAAGCGTCAGATCGAGCGTATCGGTGATGTGCACGATGTTGTGGGTAAATGCTGCAAAGTTGGTGCCATTCTGGAAATATCGATCATTAGTGGTGCCAAGATCGTTCAGAGTATCAAGCCGCGTGAAGGCTGCGAGTACATCTGGACCGGAAAGCCCCGCAGCGCCACCGATTGTTGCTGCACCGACACCGGGAACCACACAAGAGGGACTGGCAGGCGAATACAGACCCGCCAAGCCACCGCCCGAAATGATGCGGCATGTTGCAAAGCGGCCATATTGGTTGCCGAAACGCAGATTGTCGCGCACCGTCAGCTTTTCGTTGGCAAAAAATCCGCCGACCAGCCAGTCAAGTTTGCCGCCGAATGCCTCACCCTGAAGACGCAATTCCTGCGTGAAGGTGTGGAACTGACGGTAAGCTTCGTCGCTTGGCGCACGGTACAGGATGTCGACTTCGCCATAATCGGTATCCGAAGCCTGACCGGAACGATACTGACGGTAAGCCGTAATCGAAGTCAAAGTTGCGCCGCCAAAGTCATAATCGATCTGGCCCGAGAAGCCGTAGTCCTTGGTTTCGCCGCTGAATACGCGGTTCGGGCTAACCGAAATATTGCGGCCATAGCCTTGGTTGAACGCAGCCAGTGGCTGACCCAAGTCGCGCAATACATTGATGATGTTGTTTGACGTGGCGGTTGACGCGACGCCGACCGTGCTTGGTGTGTTCAGGTCACCAATAAATTGATTGACGGTCCGGTCGACATAAGTTGCCGCGCAGCATTCTTCCTTACGCGAGGTATAATCCGCAATCAGGCGAACCGACAGCGCATCGGTGGGTTCAAACAACAACTGTCCACGCAGGAAATAACGGTCACGGTTATTGACGTCATGTCCATTCTGGTCGTCACGGTAGAAACCGTCACGCTTTACGTACACGCCGTCAACACGGAATGCCAATTGCTCTGAAATTGGGCCAGTGACGCTGCCCGCGGCGCGCATGAAGTCATAATTGCCGTATGTCAGCTCGCCGCTGCCGCCAAAGGTGAAGCTTGGCTTTTTCGAATAGATGCTGATGAGACCAGCCGACGAGTTACGGCCGCCCAAGGTGCCTTGTGGCCCGCGCTGCACTTCGACACGGTCAATTTCACCAAGTTCGTTCAGGCCGATGCCCGAACGCGAACGGTAGACGCCGTCGATAAACACGGGAACCGAGCTTTCAAGGCCAGGGTTGTCGCCAACAGTGCCAATGCCGCGGATACGGGCGGAACCATTGGCTTCCGACCCCGTGGAGGACACGAGCAACGATGGTGCAACTTGGTTGAGTTGGCGAATGTCATTTGCGCCACTGTTTTGCAGCGTTTCTGCACTCACAGCTGAAATCGCGACGGGCACGTCCGAAAGCAACTGACTACGACCTTGAGCCGTAACGACGATTTCCCCGTCCGACGTATCTTCCGCCTGAGGCGCCTCTTGCGCGAATACAAGGCTAGGTATGGCGAGCGCAAGGCAGGCGGCCGATAGTTTCAATGCACGGCCGATGGATTTATTACGTTGGGACATATGGCTTCTCCTATTTAACCCCCTTTTTACAACCTACCGAGGAAGCGTGCGGGTGTCATCGCCGTTAACAGCTAAAATCTTGAAATTTTTCTTGTAAGACTATATTGCAATACTAGATAATCTGACGTTAAAGAACACAGGTGTGATGGGCTCCAGATTTCCTGCGCCCCCCTTAAAAAAACTGCGCAGCAATTTGCTCAGAGCTTAACGAGCATCTTGCCGGTGTTCTCACCACTGAACAGTCCGATGAAGGCTTCTGGCGCCTTCTCCAGCCCATCTTTCACAGTCTCGCGGCCCTTGACGGCGCCTGATTGAATGAGACCAGCCATGTCGGCATTGAACTCTGGCACTTGCGCATAGAAATCAGGGTAGAGAAAACCCTTGATCATGATCCTTTTGCCAATAATCATCGGCAGATACTGCAGCGGCTGTGCCTTGAAGTCATTGTAGACATCAATCATGCCGCAAATCGCAAACCGCGCCCATTCCTTGGCGGTCGCGAGCGCCGCGTCGAAATGTTCGCCGCCGACATTGTCAAAATAGACATCAATGCCGGTTTCACCCATATCCTGAAGCGCGGCTATCAATTGCGGCAGCACCTTGCCCGATTTGTAATCAATCACGGCGTCTGCACCGAGTTCTTTCACCCACGCGCATTTGTCTGCGCCGCCCGCAGAACCAATGACTTTCATGCCCTTGGCTTTCGCAATCTGGGTCACGGTGGAGCCAACAGCGCCAGCGGCAGCGGAAACAAAGATCACCTCGCCGGGCTTGGCTTCGGCAACCTTAAGCAAACCAAACCATGCGGTGCCGCCTGGCATTCCTATGATGCTTAGCCAATGTTGATCGGGCACGCCTATGTCGGGCAATTTGACGGGGGGCATGCCGGCAGGTGGCGTCTTGCCACCGCCAAAAACTGCGGAATCGCGCCAGCCAGCCATATGCAATACTTTGGCCCCGACAGGGAACTCGGCATTGTTGCTCTCGGTCACGGTGCCGACTGCGCCGCCTGTCATTGGCTCGCCCAAAGTAAATGGGTCGGCATAGCTTTTTGCGTCATTCATGCGCCCGCGCATATAGGGGTCAACCGATAGCCAGCTGTTGCGCACTCGAAACGCCTCCGCGCCCAAGGGTGCGTCGGGATGGTCAATCATCGCAAAATTGCTGTCGTTCGGAAGCCCCGCTGGCCGACTGGCCAATGTCCATGCGCGCATTATCGTGTCTCTCCATCTTTTTTGCTATCCGCAGCATTTGCTGCAGTATTTTTATATACGGGGCGTCCACCGCCCATGTTTCCTTGACAACTGCCTTACGCAATTCACGCGGGCTTGCAAGCATTGGGTCAACATCAATCAATATGAAATCGGCGTAATGCCGTTCACATTTTCGACCAGTCCGTCTGCAAATGCAGGGCTTCCGGTCGCCAGCAAAAAGAGAGCGAGAGCTGTCTTGAGCCTGCTTTTTCCCTCGGTGTCGAGCGCCGCCGAGGCACGGAGAGATTTTGCGGAACGGATAGGGAAAGCGAACGAAATTGGAGTTTTCATCATCCTTTTGGCAATCTCTTCACAATCGAGCTGGTATCCATGCGACCCCCGCCCATATGCTGCACATCGGCATAAAACTGGTCGATGATTGCAGTGATCGGTAAAGTTGCGCCCACCGCGCGCGCTTCTTCAAATGCCAGCCCAAGGTCCTTGCGCATCCAATCTACCGCAAAGCCAAAATCGAACTTGTCTTGCGCCATGGTGGCCCAGCGGTTGTCCATCTGCCAACTCTGTGCAGCGCCGCCCGAGATTGCTTCATACACCTTTTCGACATCAAGCTCAGCCGATTGCGCAAAACGTAAAGCCTCGGACAGCGACTGGATTACGCCGGCAAAGGCGATTTGGTTACACATCTTGGTTATCTGGCCCGTGCCGGGCCCGCCGACATGGACAATGCGCTTAGAATAAGCCGCGATGATTGCGCGGGCCGCATCGACAGATGCTTCGGTGCCGCCGCACATAATGGACAGCGTGCCGTTTTCTGCGCCGGCTTGTCCGCCAGTTACAGGCGCATCGACAATGAGAAGTCCGCGCGACTTGGCCTCGACACCAAGTTGCCGGGCAATGCGCGCGGAAACCGTTGTGTGATCGATATACAGGCTGCCCTTGCCCATGGCTGCAAACGCACCGTTTCGTCCAAGTGTCACGCCAGCCAGGTCATCGTCGGTACCAACGCAACTGATGACGACCTCTGCGTCCTTGGCGGCGTCCGCTGGCGAAGCGGCCAAGCTGCCGCCATGTTCAGTCACCCAGTTTTCAGCCTTGGCACGCGAACGGTTGTACACCGTCAGGTCATGTCCCGCCCGTATGAGGTGTCGAGCCATAGGGGCGCCCATGACGCCCAATCCGATAAAAGCTATTCTAGTCATGCCCCAGCCTTAATGTTTGTTTTCACTTAATGCCAGATGCGTTAGGGCCCTTTTATATGTCTGACCTATTGACCCTGGACCATGTCCGCGCCGCCCACGCCCGTATTCGCGATTCCATCGTGGAGACGCCAACGCTGCACAGCCAGACTTTGTCAAAGCTGACAGGTGCGAATATATATCTGAAATTTGAAAACCTCCAGTTTACAGCGGCTTATAAAGAGCGGGGCGCGCTGAATGCGATACTGTTGCTATCGGAAGAACAACGCAGCAAGGGGGTCATCGCTGCATCGGCTGGCAATCATGCCCAGGGACTGAGCTATCATGGCACCCGCCTTGGGATTCCCGTCACTATCGTCATGCCGGTGCCGACACCTACCGTGAAGGTGATGCAGACCGAAAGCGTGGGCGGTAAGGTGGTCCTGTTTGGTGAGACCTTTGATGATGCGTATAAATATGCGCGGCAGCTTGAGGCAGAGCAGGGTCTGACATTTGTCCATCCCTTTGATGACCCCAACGTTGCCGCTGGGCAGGGGACGGTCGCGCTGGAAATGCTTGAAAGCATCCCATCGCTGGACATGCTTGTGGTACCAATCGGGGGAGGTGGCTTGCTGTCTGGAATGGGGACTGCCGCGCGCGCCTTGAAGCCCGACATCGGCCTAATCGGCGTGCAGGCCGAACTTTACCCGTCAATGTACGCGCTGCTTAAAAATCTTCAGATGCCGTGTGAGGGCGACACCTTGGCGGAGGGCATTGCGGTTAAAATTCCCGGTGCCTTCACCAGCGAAGTCATCCGCGAACTGGTGGACGAAATTGTTTTGGTTAGCGAGGCGGAACTAGAAACCGCAGTCAGCCTCTTGTTGCAGATTGAAAAGACTGTGGTCGAAGGCGCAGGTGCAGCTGGCCTAGCGGCGGTGATGGCCAATCCGGAGATGTTTGCTGGCAAGAATGTCGGTATCGTTCTGTGCGGCGGTAATATCGATACGCGGCTGCTCGCCAATGTCCTTTTGCGTGATCTCGCGCGGTCTGGCCGCCTAGCGCGTTTGCGCCTAACATTGCAGGATCGGCCCGGCGCGTTGTTTAAGGTTATGCGCCTTTTCAACGAGCATAATATCAATATCATCGAAATCTACCACCAGCGTATCTTTACAACCCTGCCTGCCAAGGGACTGATCACCGATATTGAATGCGAAGCCCGCGACGCCCAGCAGTTGCAGGGGCTTGTCGATGGCTTGAATGTCGCGGGATACAAAGTCGAGCGGGTCGAGCTTAACAAATAAACAGGTATCGCAAAAAAGATGGTAAATTCGCTTTTCAGCGCTGGATGAGCTGTGCATAAAAGGTACAGAATTTCTCAACAACCACGGCAGGTAAGCGAAGAGAATATGAGTGCACCAGTTCGTTTTCCGCGATTTTTTATTACTAGTCCTGGTCCTTGTCCCTATTTGCCGGGCAAAACTGAACGTAAAGTCTTTACTGAACTCAATGGCAATCACGCCGATGAACTGAACGAGGCGCTTGGCCGCATTGGGTTTCGTCGAAGCCAGAATGTCGCCTATCGGCCAAGCTGTCTCGACTGCAAAGCATGCGTATCGGTGCGTGTTCGGACTGACGAGTTCCGGCCGAACGCAACGCAACGCCGTATTTTGCGCCGCAATGCGGATCTGGTGGTCAGCGAGTGCCGCCCATGGTCAACTACCGAGCAATATGACCTGCTGCGCCATTATCTTTCGTCGCGCCATCCCGATGGCGGTATGGCGAATATGGACGACATGGACTATGCTGACATGGTTGAACATTCTCCCGTTCGCAGCCATGTGATCGAATATCGCACACCGACACGGTTCGGTCGACCTGGCGAATTGGTCGGCGCTTGCCTGACCGATCAGCAGAGCGATGGCGTGTCGATGATTTACAGTTTTTATAATCCGGATATCGAGGGCCGCACCGGCCTTGGTAACTTCATCATCATGGACCATATCATGCGCGCACGGGCCGCAGGGCTTCCATATGTCTATCTGGGTTATTGGGTGAACGGCGCAGCGCGGATGCAGTATAAGACGCGTTACAGGCCATTGGAGCGCCGTGGTCCCGATGGATGGGAATATTTTGATCCCGACGCTGAGGCGCAGGCTCTGTAATTTACAGACAGGCGCTTGTGCTAAATTTGACGCAAGCGATTAGATCCTGGCAGCGATGATCCCAGCCAGCAGTTCAACGCCCTTGGCGTCCTCGGCATCGAAACGATTTAGTGAGGGGCTATCGAGGTCGATGACAGCAATAACCTGACCAGCACGCTTCACCGCCACGACCAGTTCCGATGCGCTGTTGGCATCACAGGCGATGTGACCGGGGAACGCATGGACGTCTTCGACCAACTGCGTCTCGCCCGTTTGTGCAGCGGTCCCGCAGACGCCCTTACCAAAAGGGATGCGGATACAGGCCGCCTTGCCCTGAAATGGCCCGAGGACAAGTTCGCCATCGACCACACGGTAGAACCCTGTCCAGTTTACGTCCGGCAGATATTCCCAAAGCAACGCTGCGACATTTGCCATATTGGCGACTGCGTCCGTCTCTCCGCTGGTCAGCGCGTCAGCCGCGCGGGCCAATTCAGCATAAAATTCGGATTTCGGCGCAGCGGCTTTAATTTTAAATGTGTACATGGATTTGCCTTATCAATCGAAGCTTACCTTGCCACGGTTTTTCTTGATCGTGGCTCGGTCCTTTTTCGCGTCCACGCGCCGCGCCTTGACCGCTTTGCTTGGCTTTGTGGCCACGCGGTGGGGTTGGCGGACATGCGCGCGGTCTATCAGTTCGATCACGCGCGCGCGCGCGTCTCGCCGATTGGCCTCGCGCGTGCGGTGGCTGCGCGCTGTGACGATTAGCTCGCCCGAAATCGTCATTTTGCTCCCCGCGAGGATTTTTAACTGACGAAAGGCATAAGGTTGCAGGCCAAGCGCATATACGTCCACGCGCAACTGGCAAGCGGTAGCGACCTTGTTGACATTCTGCCCACCCGGCCCGGTAGAGGCCAAGAAAGTTTCTTCAAGCAAATCTTCGGGAAGGTCAAAGGTCATAGCGACGCCTGTAACAGCCATCGTTGGATTTTGCCAATATCACGCAGACAGCCTTACACTGTCAACTTGAGACCAGAAGGTTGCCACCGGTGAGATCTGGTTGGTTTGTAAAGGGCATCAAAAACAAGCTAGTCTTGGCATATTGTTACCGCGGGTCCACCAAAATTATTTCAGCGTCTTCAACTGCGGTTATACGTTACATGCCTTCACTGATCGCCACGTCATCGCGGGCAATAGAGCAACCGCTCGTCGCCTGACGCAGTTGCGTTGAAATAGTCTAAAGGCATGATGGGCGCGGTCGGAAATGGCAGCGCCCATTTTTATCTGCTACTTACCGCCGCGGGGGCAGGCCAGCGAAGGTGATTGTGCTTTCGGCGCCTTTTGCGTTGACGGAGCTTACGCCGACAAAATGGTCATCGACGATTAGGCCGTCCAGGACCGTTTCTGTCCCATAGACGTCGCGGACAAACGTCCAATCCTGTGCATCTGCGGGGCGTTGATACACGCGATAGCGTTGTGCGCCGGGTGCGGCGTCCCATTTTACCGTAGTGTCTGAGGTTACCGCGCCACCCAAGGTTGCAGACGTTGGCGCTGGCGGGGCTTCTGCCAATGCCGTTGCGGTCAGCACATTCAATGCTGTGACCTTCGCCAAATAGCCAAAATCCATTTTGTCGACTGTGTCGCCGTATTCGATACCGTTTTCAGTACGCAGGTCCTGATGCTGCTGGTTGTAATTTTCGACACCAACTGTGTAGCGAATTGCAGGAAATCCAAGCTCAAGCGAAGGCAAATGGTCCCCACCGCGCGCAAAACGGTCGGGACGGCGGACACCAAAGACATCGAGCGTGACGTCTGGATAGGCCGTGGCTGCGACCTTGTCGGCATAACGCATCAGTGCGCGGCTGGGGCCGTCATCCTCACCACCGCTGTTGCGACGCGCCATCTGGCCCGCCAGATCTTCCGATGCGCGGATGCCTTCACTGAACACGCGCACGACATTGTCGACCTTGCGCCCGTCGGTGCCAACGGTGCCGCCGACAATGTCGTTGTTCAACATGGCGCTGACTTTCCAACCGCGTTCTTTGGCGGTTTCGGCCAGCAGTCGTCCGCCCATCAGGCCCTGTTCTTCGCCGGATAGCAAGGCGAACACTATAGTCGCCTCGGTCTGCGGCTGCTGTGCCATGATCCGCGCCGCCTCGATCACCAATGCGCTGCCTGAACCATCGTCATTGGCCCCCGGCGCGTCCTTTGTAAAATCCATCACGTCCGAGACGCGGCTGTCGATATGTCCAGCAATGATGATGACATGGTCCCAGCCCATTTTGCCAGGCTTGATCGCAAGGACATCGACGATGTTAACGCCATTGGGAATGCGCGGGCCGGACATGTTGCGCTCTAACAATTCAGTCCTCAGACAGCCGTTGCAGGCTTTAGCGATTTTCTCGAACTCGCCTTGCGCCCATTTGCGAGCGGCGCCGATGCCGCGTTTCGGATCAGTCGCCGATGACAGCGTATGGCGCGTGCCAAAGCTCACGAGTTTTTCAACGTCAGCCTTCAGGCGCTCTGGCTTCGGATTGCCCGGGGGGCTAATATGTGCGGTTGCGGGCGAAGCTAAACCAATAGCGATTATACCTGCCAGTAAGTGTAGTTTTTTCATTATCGTTCCCGTCCCATCCCGCGCTTTATGGGAGTATTCAGCTCTCAACAGCGAAGATCAATCCAGCATTTTTTTGCAACCGGTCAACAAGGCGCTCGCCCAAGGCAGCCCCCGGTGTTGTCACGCCGCCGGGACCATTATGTTCGCACAAAGCAATCGCGGTTTCGCTAATCATCTTGCTGGTTGAACCATAGCCGGGGTCACGGTCGCCCTTGACGCTGAACTGCGCCGTGCGGCCATCGGGATATTCCGCGATGAACAACACGTCATAATGGCCGGTTTCGCGTTCTTCTTTGGTCGGGCCTTCGCCGGGCTTCGGGTCATCCGCGCCGCCCATCATGGGGGTGGAGGCAACATGCTTGGCCATGGCCTCGCCCTGCTCGCCGGGGCCAGTCAGCACCATTTCGTCATAGACAAAGTCTGCGCCATAGGCCTGAACCAGCAAATGGTTGGTGCGGTGGACATTTTTGGTGTTGATCGGGGCCATGACGAAACTGGTCGCCCAACTGCCCAACCTTTCGTCATATTCTGGCTTGTTCCCCGCAGGCTGCGGCGGGCCGTCAAAATCGCCTGACAGGCTGAACGGATTCGTAAGATAGCCAACGACTGCTCGGTCTTTCGCCGCCGCCGCCATTGTTGCTTTGAGGCTGGCTGCTGTGCCGCCGGAAAAAGTCCCCTTCATGGCACGCACGCGGCCTTTTACGCGCGGGGCAGGTGCACCGAAGGTATCCACACAATGCTTTTGCAGCATCATCACGCCCAAATCGAAGGGGATGGAGTCAAAGCCAGCGGAAAACACGATCCGTGCGCCCGACGCCTTTGCCGCGGCGTCATGCTGGTCTATTTGCTGGCGCATCCAAGCCGGTTCGCCGCACAGATCGGTGTAATCGGTTCCATTGGCGACGCAGGCGGCGACAAGTTCATTGCCATATAGTTGATAGGGTCCAACCGTCGTCAAAACGACCTTGGCGCGCTTGGCCATCGCGTCGAGCGAAGCGGGGTCAGACGCATCGGCAACGATCAAATCTGTGTCTGCGGCGGCACCAATCAGGTCGCGCACTTCTTCCAGCTTGGAAAGGCTACGCCCCGCCATCGCCCATTTCAGGCCGTTCTTGTCCTTGAGATATTCAGCCACCAAACGCCCAGTATAGCCAGTGGCACCATAGACAATGATATCGAATTCGCGGCTTTCAGTTGGCATGTCTCTCTCCCAGAAAAATGATTTTGAAATCGATGCTCAAAAACGCGCGATGAGTCGACCAAAATCGCTGCGAGGCAGAACCAAATGCGGGGAACACGGTCATAAACCGCGATGGTAGTGGCCTCGGTGCCATCCAGTTTGACTAGGTCCAGCCGAGTGGCAGCAGAACCCGATCCTGTAGGTAATGCGCAACGGGCTGATCCGAGCTATCAGGATGTTATTTGGTTTACAGCTTTGGCAAAGTTACGCCGCGCTGGCCCATATATTTGCCCGCACGGTCGGAGTAGCTGGTTTCGCAGGGCTGCTCGCCTTTTAGGAACAGGAACTGGCATGCGCCTTCATTGGCGTAGATTTTGGCGGGCAAAGGCGTGGTGTTGCTGAACTCCAGCGTCACATGGCCTTCCCAACCTGGTTCAAGCGGTGTCACATTGACGATGATGCCGCAGCGGGCATAGGTCGATTTGCCCAAGCAGATGACAAGCACATCACGCGGCACGCGGAAATATTCCACCGTGCGGGCAAGAGCAAAGCTGTTGGGCGGGATGATGCACACATCGGTCTTACGATCGACGAAGCTTCTCGGGTCAAAATCTTTAGGGTCAACGACAGAGCTATCGACATTAGTGAAAATCTTGAACTCATCGGCAACGCGGGCGTCATAACCGTAAGAGGACAAGCCATAGCTGATGCACCCATCGCGGCGCTGGGCCTCGACAAATGGTTCAATCATGCTGGTCGCCTGCGCTTGTTCGCGGATCCAGATGTCAGACAAGATAGACATAAAAACTCCCTGTTATGCGAACCGCTTGTGCCAATTTGCGAGGCGAGCGCAAGAGGTGGTCAAGAAAAAATTGTGCGTATCTTGCGCGCCCCAAAAAGCGAATTACTTCAAGCTGGCTGGACCAAAGCCGTGGGGTAGCAGTTCCGAGAGCGTAAATGTCTCATAGCCTCCGGCATGTGCACAATGCACGGGAATGTCGGTGTCGGTGAGGTCAGCCACTTCCTTGATAATCTGACGGCAGCGGCCACACGGCGTGATAGGCTCTGCCGCTGCACCAACATGCCCAGCCAAGCCGCCTGCGACTGCGATTTCTCGTATAGCGCGCAATTGGCCGTCACTGTTCGCTTTGGCGATTGCCACAGTTTCGGCGCACAATGTCATGCCGTAGCTTGCGTTCTCAAAATTACTGCCAGTGACAATTTGGCCATTGTCGAGCAACAGCGCAGCGCCAACATGGAAGTTGGAATAAGGCGCATATGCGGTCTTGGATGCATCAATGGCGGCTTGGACGAGCCGTTGTGTTGCCGCGCTCATTTGCGGACCACGACCCAGCGCAAGGCGCCGTCAATCCCGGTGATGCGGCGATGGGCATTGGCCGTCCACATAACCCAAGGCCTAGCAGAATAATCGGGCGACATGCCATTGCCCTCAAGCCAGATGTTGCGGTCAATCGACTTGCTCACTTGATACTCCTTCTCGAACGCGGGGGTTAGTAACAGGATTGCGGGTGTGCCGCTATGCGCCTCAATCTGGTTCAGGAAGGTTGCCAATTCCGACAATATCAATGCGCGGTTCGGACGGCTTTTGCAGCCTTCCGAGAAATCCAGTTGTACCGCTGGTGGCAACGCACTGTTGTTGCGCGGCACGCTGGTGATAAACATCGTTGCCTGTTCCGACGCCGAACGGCAAAGGTCAAAATGGTGCAGCGCTCCGAAGCGAATACCGGCTTCCTGCACGGCCGCTAAATTATTCTGAAACTGGGGGTCACGACCTCCCGCGCCTTCGACGGCAGTTAGATAGGCAAAATCGACGCCTGTTGCGCCGAGCTCCGCCCATTCGGGTTGCCCATTGCTTGCATTCACGACAATGCCTTGCACCGGATAGACGTCGCGTGAGGGCGCCCATGCTGTCACATAGCTCCAAACGACAAAGCTCGCGATAGCCAGGCCAAGCAGGAGCGCGCCCCAGCGGATCAATTTGCGATTTCTCCCGAACATGCGACCCCAAATCTACGTGCTTGATTCTGCCACTCTCTAGGCGCTCCGGTCTAGCGAAGTCGAGAGAAGTTGCGCGCGGCGCGTTTAAGCCTTGATATGTAGAACGCAAATCAGCGTGAACAGCCGGCGTGCGGTGGCAAAATCAACCTCCACTTTGCCCTCAAGTCGTTCCATCAACAATTCTGCCGCTTCGTTGTGGACCCCGCGCCGTGCCATATCTATGGTCTCGATTTCCGCCGCGCTTGCCTTGCGGATAGCTTGGTAATAGCTGTCGCAAATGGCGAAATAATCCTTCAGCGGGCGGCGGAACCGGCCAAGTCCAAGGATCAACGTCTCGTGCGGAGAACCGTCCTCCCGGCGGATATCGAGGATAAGGCGGCCCTCTGTCACGCTTATGCTCAAATGGTAGGGACCGGCATAGCCGTCGCCCATATCGCGCAGCGGTTTAAAGAAATTTTCTTCAATCAGGTCGAAAATGGCGACGCGCCGCTCCTGCTCAATATCGGCGTTGCGCCGCAGAATCGTTGCTTCGTCCAATTCAACCTTAATGATGCGTGGATCGCTCATTCTGCTGTGTTAGCTTCAGATAATTTTGGAGCAAGGGGTATCGAGTTCCAAGCGATTGGTCGCGTGCAGAATGTTGTCCACAGCCATATCCCCGCACTTCTTTTTCTGCCCCCTTGCGGAGTGCAACGTGCTAAAGGATAGGGAGCTATGGCCGAACTGATTAGACTTGCTGCAGCGAATGAAGCTGAACCCCAAAGATTGCCCCGCAATATCGAGGCGGAGGCAGCATTTCTCGGTGCGATTTTAATCGATAACCGCGTGAACGAGGATGTTTCGATCAAACTTCAGCCGGATCATTTTTTCGAACCGTTGCACGGCCGCATTTTTGAACAAATCCTGCGGTTGATTGACCGGAACATGCTCGTCACGCCCGTCACGCTGAAGCCGTTTTTCGAAGCGGATGAATCGATGCGTGAACTGGGCGGGCCGGGCTATCTGATTAAGCTTACCGCCGATGGCGCGGGATTGATTGGTGCGCGCGACTTTGCCCAGCAGATTTACGATTTGGCATTGTTACGCGAGTTGGTGACCGTTGGTCGAACGCTGGTCGACAACGCGCTCGACACTAGCGAAAGCGTTGACCCCAAAGGGCAGATTGAAGCTGCCGAAAGCGCGCTGTATAAGGTTGCCGAGGGCGAGAGCGAAACCGGCTCAATGAAGAGCTTTTTGCAGGCGTCGACTGAGGCGATTAAAAATGTCGAGAAGGCGCTAAACTCCGGTGGTAGCCTCTCGGGCATCACGACGGGCCTGAACAGCATCAACGCCAAATGCGGCGGTTTGCATAATTCTGACCTTGTGATTCTGGCCGGACGCCCCGGCATGGGTAAGACTTCGCTTGCCACCAATATCGCCTTTAACGCAGCACGGCGTTGGGTACGCGAGCGCGAAGACGGCATTGAGGAATCCAAGGGTGCCGGTGCAAAGGTCGCCTTTTTCAGCCTCGAAATGTCCGCAGATCAGCTCGCTACCCGTATCTTGGCCGAACAATCGGGGATCAGTTCCGAATTGCTGCGTATGGGCAAAATTTCCCGCGACGACTTCCGGGAACTTTCGCGTGCGTCCCGCGAATTGCAGGAATTGCCGCTCTACATTGACGACACGCCGGCGCTGACGATCGCAGCCTTGCGCACCCGCGCGCGGCGCCTACAGCGTCGGCATGGGATTGGACTAATCGTTGTTGACTATTTGCAGCTGCTTCAAGGTTCAAGCCGTGCGAACGACAACCGCGTGAATGAAATTTCAGAGATCAGCCGGGGCCTGAAAACACTGGCAAAGGAACTGAGTATTCCTGTCGTTGCACTGTCGCAGCTTAGTCGTGCTGTCGAACAGCGCGAAGACAAGACGCCGATGTTGTCCGATTTGCGTGAATCAGGGTCAATCGAGCAGGACGCCGATATGGTGTGGTTCGTTTACCGCGAAGATTATTACGAGCTGATGAAAAAACCCGATGAAGGCACGCCCGCATTTGACGCTTGGAACGAAAAAATGGAGAGAATCCACGGCGTTGCAGAACTTATCATTTCCAAACAAAGGCACGGTTCGACAGGGCGCGTGCGGATGAAGTTCGAAGCAAAAATCACGCGCTTTAGCGATCTTGCCGATGACCAATATGCCGATGCGCGCTATGATTGAGGCGGCGGGTCAGAGCTGACGGCAGGAGTGAAGTGGAGGTTATCCCGACCACCTTCGAAACGAACTTTACCCCCGCAACCGCGCACTGAGGATGTAATTCAGCGCCATATTGCTGCTCAAGTGCAATCCGGACATTGGCGAAAAGGCGATGCCCTTCATGTCCACGATCTCAAGCCCGGAATCCTCAAGCAAAACGGTCGCCTCCTCTGGCGTCAGGAATTTGTCCCAATCATGTGTGCCTCGTGAGACTTGACCCAAACGCTCCGCCGCCTCGACTAAGAATATGCGCGATGCTGCTGTGCGATTTGGCGTAGAGAGCAACAATAGACCATCGGGCTTTAGATGGCGGACAAGCTCTCCAACAAACGCCGCGGGGTCCATGACATGTTCGATAACTTCCATGCAGGTCACGACATCGAACTGACCAAGGCCCTGCGCGGCAATTTCGCCAGCACGATAGTCTATCGCTAGGCCGGATAACGCCGCATGTGCCTTTGCAGCCTCAATATTTTCCGGGGCGGCATCCACACCGGTGACTGCGCCGCCAAGACGCGCGAGGGGTTCACACAGCAATCCAGCGCCACAACCTACATCGAGCACAGCTTTGCCCATCAGCGGATGACGCGACTTACCATCGCCACCAAAATGCGCATCGATCGCGGTCCGGATGAAACCTAACCGCACGGGATTAAGCTTGTGCAGCATGGCAGAGCTACCTTTTGGATCCCACCATTCGGCGGCAAGGGATCCAAAATGCGCGGCTTCCGCGGCGTTAATTGTCGTGGGTAAGCTTGCGTTTGTCATATCCTGTCCCTATCAGGGCGCGCGATTGTAATATAGCGAATATTGAAGGTGTTCATGGCGCGCATTGTAATGAAATTTGGCGGTACGTCGATGGCTGGCACCGAGCGCATCCGCCGTGTTGCCCAGCTGGTCAAGCGGCAGGCCGAGCGTGGGGACGAGGTTGCCGTTGTCGTTTCGGCCATGGCAGGCGACACGGATCGCCTCGTTAATTTCTGTCGTGAGGCAAATGCGCTTTATGACCCAGCCGAATATGATGTGGTTGTCGCCGCCGGTGAGCAAATCACGGCTGGCCTTTTGGCGATAACGCTTCAGGCGCTAGGCTGCGAGGCGCGCAGTTGGTTGGGCTGGCAGATGCCAATCTACACCGATAATGCACATGCCAAGGCGCGGGTCGGGTCAATTGACTCGCAAGAATTGCTCGCATCGATGAAGGCAGGGAATATCGCGGTTATCCCTGGATTTCAGGGCCTGACCGATGACAATCGCATTACTACCCTTGGACGTGGCGGGTCGGATACCTCTGCCGTTGCCGTCGCTGCCGCCGTGAAAGCGGACCGCTGCGATATCTACACCGATGTGGATGGTGTGTACACGACGGACCCGCGCATTGTGGCCCGCGCGCGTAAATTGAAGGCGGTCACCTACGAAGAAATGCTTGAGCTGGCCTCGGTCGGATCGAAAGTATTGCAAACCCGCTCTGTAGGGCTTGCGATGAAGGAAGGCGTGCGCATTCAAGTGCTGTCCTCATTCGTCGACGACAGCGCGCCCGACGCCGATAGCATCCCCGGCACGATGATCGTGACCGACGCAGAATTGGAGAATAGCCAAGTGGAACGTCAACTGATCACCGGCATCGCCCATGACAAGAATGAAGCGAAGATAACGCTCACGCGGGTCCCTGACCGTCCTGGCGCGGTGGCCAATATTTTTGCGCCATTGGCCGATGCAAATATTAACGTCGATATGATTATTCAGAATGTCGGCCGCGACAAAGGCGAGACCGACGTGACCTTTACCTGCCCGCAAGCAGACCTTGCGCGTTGCACCGACATATTAGAGAACCGTCGCGATGCCATTGGCTATAACCGCCTTATTTCGGATACCAAGGTCGCGAAAATCTCGGTTGTTGGCGTGGGTATGAAAAGCCATGCAGGCGTTGCCGCGACGATGTTTAGTGCGTTGGCAGACCGTAAAATCAACATTCAGGCGATTTCGACCTCCGAAATCAAGGTCAGCGTGCTGATTGATGAAGACGAAACCGAACTTGCGGTGCGCGTCCTGCACACAGCTTATGGGTTGGATGCGGAGTAAGTCCGCTCCATCCCTCGCCAATTTAGACGTCAGGCATCGGATTGCTGCCTTCGCGGCGCTGACGAACTGTGTATAAGAGGCTCTATATGACTAAACTCCGACATCTCATGCAACGTGGCACGGACTTTCTGGGTTGCGAGGTTGCGATTATGTGCGGCGCGATGTCGTGGGTATCGGAGCGCAATCTTGTGTCGGCGATCTCCAACGCAGGCGGGTTCGGCGTTATTGCGTGCGGTGCGATGTCGCCGGAATTGCTTGATGCGGAAATCGCGGCGACGAAAAAGCTGACGGCCAAGCCCTTCGGTGTGAACCTAATCACTATGCATCCGCAGATCATGGAATTGATCGACGTCTGCGCAAAATATGACGTCAGCCATGTTGTTATCGCGGGTGGACTTCCACCCAAGGGCAGCATTGAAGCGATCAAGGCATTTGGTGCGAAGGTCATTTGCTTCGCCCCGGCGCTGACGCTCGCCAAGAAATTCACACGCTCCGGCGTTGATGCGCTGGTGATAGAGGGCAGTGAAGCGGGCGGGCATATCGGCCCTGTGTCGACATCGGTTTTGGCGCAGGAAATCTTACCCGAGCTTGGCGATCAACTGCCGATTTTTGTTGCTGGCGGAATTGCCCGTGGCGGCGCGGTCGCAAGCTATCTGGAAATGGGTGCGGCAGGGGTTCAGTTGGGTACGCGCTTCGTCTGCGCGCATGAAAGCATCGCCCACCCCAATTTTAAGGCAGCATTCCTGCGCGCCAATGCCCGCGATGCGGTCGCAAGCGTGCAGATTGACCCGCGCTTGCCCGTCATCCCGGTGCGTGCGTTGAAGAACAAGGGGACTGAAGAGTTCACCAAAAAACAGGTCGAAGTCGCGGCGATGCTTGATCGCGGCGAAATCGACATGGACACTGCGCAGCTTGAAATTGAGAAATATTGGGCAGGGGCATTGCGCCGCGCGGTGATTGACGGGGATGTCGAATATGGCTCCGTGATGGCCGGACAATCGGTTGGCATGGTGCATGTCGAGCGACCCGTTGTCGACATCATCGCCAAGCTGGTTGACGAAGCCAACACTGCCTTGGCGCGCTAACGCCCACCTGCTGCAGGCGGGAGGGGAGACAAACCGTCTTGCCAACACAACACAGTCTGCGCATATCAGCCGCATGACCGATGACACCCCGCCGGAACTCACCCCGCTTGATCCTGCGTATGTAACAACAAGCCGGATAGCCTCCGCGCTTGGCTTGCTGCCATTTGTTGTTGGGGCAGGCGTTCTGGAGTTTGCAAAGTTGCTTCCGCCCGGCACCTTTCTTGTGCCCATATTTTTGGTATACGCGTTCATCGCATACACTGTGCCAGCCCGCAGATATCGTCATTGGGGGTATGATATGGGGAAGGGCCAGTTGCGCGTCGTGCGTGGATATATGTTTTATCGCGACACGATTGTTCCCTTTGGCCGCATCCAGCATATCGACGTCGACCAAGGCCCGGTCGACCGGCGCTATGGCCTTGCCAAGCTGACGGTTCACACGGCAGGTAACTACAACAGCACCGTGGTGCTGCCGGGCTTGGCGCATACCGACGCCCTGGCGATGCGTGAGGCCATTCGGGCTGCCATTCGGCAAGACGTTTTGTGAACCACGCCACAGACGGCCCTATTGACGTTACGGGGCAGGAAGGCGAGTGTTTGCACATTAGCGGCCTTTTCGTCGGCTTTGTTTCGGGCCTGCCGCAACTGTTGTTCCCTTTGTTTGCTGCTATTTTTGGCGTGCGGAAATCAGACAACCCTGCGCTCATCCCCATCATCATCGGGGCTGTGCTGGCGCTCAGCCTATTCTTCCGCTGGCTTGGATGGCGGCGTTTTCGTTATCATGTGGGGGGGCATGATATCCGCGTTGAAAAAGGCATATTGAACCGCACGGCCCGCTCCATTCCCTATGACCGCATTCAGGATGTGAGCTTTGAGCAAAAGCCGCTGGCGCGCATGATGGGGCTCAGCGAGGTCAAGTTTGAAACAGGTGGTGGCGATGGCGATGACGCGACGTTACGCTTCGTCACGTTGGAGGAGGCGAACCGGTTGCGCGCGTTAATCCGCGCACGCAAGGCTGGCCTAACGGAAGCGCATAATGTTCGAAAGATCGTCGAGCCCGAAGATGCAGAAACGATCTTTGCGATGGACGGTCAACGCGTCTTTATCCTTGGCCTCTATTCCTTCTCACTCGTCATATTTGCGGTTCTTGGTGGTCTTACGCAGCAATTTGATTTTCTGCTGCCGTTCGATTTTTGGGACTTCAAACATTGGATTGGTTTGGCGGAAGAGCGGGGCGTTAGTGTTAAACAGATCAACGGCGTTGGCCTGTTCGCACAACTGATTTTGGCCTTCGGAGCGGTTGGCAGCCTAATATTCATCGGCTTTGCCACCGGTGTTGTGCGGACATATTTGCGCGAGCATGGCTTCCGGCTTGACCAGACCAACAAAGGGTTCCGACGTCGGCGCGGGCTACTTACGCTCACCGATGTCGTGATGCCCACGCACCGGGTGCAAGCCGCCGTCGTGCAAACTGGCCCCATCCGCAAACGGCGCGGCTGGCACAGCCTGAAATTTGTTAGCCTTGCGCAGGATAGCAAGGAAGAAAGCAACTTTGTCGCAGCGCCCTTTGCGACACTAAGCGAGGTCTGGCGCATCGCACAGGCCGCAACATTTGCTCCCCCCGATGGTGACGATCGCTTGCAGAGAGGCGCTGCCAAACATTGGTTTACGCAGCTTTTGGTCATCGTGCCTGTAGTGTTGGCTGGCATGGCTGCGCTTGTGGTCTTCGCGGATGCCGCGGTTGGCCGCACGATTGTCCTGCTGCTGTTACTGGTGCTTCCCGGCGCGCTATTCTGGCTGGACTGGCGGCAGTACCGTTTCGGGCTTGATGACCATCAGTTATATCTCAAGCGCGGCTGGTGGCAGCAGCAATTGACCATCGCGCCAAAGGTAAAGGTGCAAAGTATTGAAATTGCGCAAGGTCCGCTCGCACGGCGGCAAGGTCTAGCGTCGCTTCGTTTCGGTATCGCCGGCGGCACGCTGGAAATGATCGCCCTGCCGCTGGCCACCGCTGTCGCTATCCGCGATACAGTAATGGAAAAGGTTGCTGCTGTTGACTATTCAGCGATCAATCAATCGCATTAGCAACCTGCGTTTCGATCACGCTGCCATCATCTTTGCGCAAAGTCATCACTACCTTTTTTGCCGCCCAATCAATGTCGATCTGACCAAAGTTTGCAATGCCCCAAAATCCGCCGGTCCGGCGCGGGTCGGGTTCACGCTCGCCGCCATCGCCCTTGCCAAAGGCTAAATTGAGCGAGCTGGATGTGAAATCCCATAATGGCTTGGAAAGGCCGGGGGCATTGGTTTTGTAGAAACCGCCGCTATGCCGGTCGCCGCTCAGGAAAATGGCGTTGTTCACGCCCTTTTGCCCGAGCAACGCATATAGGCGATCGCGTTCCTTGGGAAAATTGGTCCAGCCTTCGAAATTATGCGCGTCGGTAATCACCTGAGTCGATGAAATGATGAAGCGCAGTTCGGCTGGCTTTTCCAGCTCCTGCGCCAACCAGTCCCATTGTGCAGCGCCAAGCACCGTCGCGTTGGGGTCCATGTTGGGAATGTACCAACCCAGCGTTGGGCTGAGGTCGCGATAGGGCATATTTGCAAGGGCTGACCGGAAAAAGCGGCCATCCAGCATGATGAACTGCACGCGTTTGCCTTCTGGCCCGACGATGCGGCTTTCATACACGCCCGGGCGGGACTTTACCGCGTCGGAGGACCCCCAATAGGTTTCATAGGCTTTTTCCGCCCATTCCTTGAACGCAAAAGCGCCGCCAGCGTCATTCGCGCCATAATCATGATCGTCCCATGCCGTTATCATCGGCACGCTGCGGCGGAAACGGTCAAATTCGACGCGGCTGTTGAGCTTTCTATAGCTTGCGGTCAATGTCGGCATATCCGCGCCATTGGTAGGCCTTGTGTCGCCATAGACATTGTCACCAATCAGCAGGAAAGCCTGCGGGTTCTGCGCGGCGATGACGTCCCAGAATTTCATGTCGCGGTTTTCGTTCACGCAACTGCCAAAGGCGAAACGCGTGATCACCGTATCTGCCGATAAAGCGGGGTTAGAAGGGGCCTTGGGCAAATTGGCGCTCATAGTCGCATAATAAGGCCGAAGCGCCTCCTGCGCGCTCTGCGGGGCAAGTGGGGCCATATTGGACGTCGACGTGACACTCATGGCGCAGCTGGAGAGCAAAAGCGCAATAATCGGGAGGGCATATTTCATGATCTGACCTTGCCTTTGATGAACAACTGAACTGAACCTTCCTCGTCCTTGAAGAGATTCGCGTCAATCCCGTAAACATGCGCCAGGTTGGAAGGTGTGATGACGTCATCGACGCTGCCTTGCGCAAACAATCTGCCCTCATGCAGCAACACAAGATGGTCGGCAAAGCGCACTGCGTGGTGTAAGTCGTGCAGCACTGCGACGACGCCTTTTCCGGCCTCGGCCTGCCGCCGTAGCAGGTTCAAAATGTCGAGTTGAAAGCCGGGATCGAGGTTCGCGAGTGGTTCATCCGCCAATATCCATGAAGGTTCACCTGCCAGCACGCGCGCCAGCAGGACGCGGGCGCGTTCGCCGCCCGAAAGCTGCGTGACTGGCCGATGCGCGAAGCCTTCGGTGGCGGTCGCCGACATCGCCATTGTTATCGCCCTGCGGTCGTCTTTAGATGTCCCTGCGCCGCGCATATGGGGAATGCGGCCAAGCGCAACCAAGGCTAGTGATGTGATCGCCCAATGCGTTTCTGCGCCCTGCGGCAAAAGGCCGATTTGGCGGGCGCGTGCGGTCGGAGCCATGCGGGTGATGTCCGCATCATGCAGGCTGGCGGTCCCGCTATCGGGCTTCAACAAGCCGGCGAGACACGCGAGCAGCGTAGATTTGCCTGCGCCATTGGGACCGAGAATGACGGTGAGTTTACCGGCTTCAAATGTCGCATCGACCCCGATTAAAGTGGGCCGTTGCACATGCGAAAAGCCAAGATTGCGGACGGTCAAAGTCATGCGGCACCCTTGCGATAGCGCAGCAACAGCAGCAGGAAAAACGGCGCACCAAGCACTGCCATAGCAATGCCGAGCCGCACTTCGCCGGGGCCGGGGACCAACCGGACAAGACTATCGGCGGTCAGCGTCAGGATTGCGCCGCCCAAGGCCGACGGCAGCAATATCTGCGATGGCTGTTCCCCATATATGGCGCGGATAAAATGCGGGACGATTAGCCCGACAAAGCCGACCACACCCGACACCGCGACCGATGCGCCAACGGCAAGGCCGACGCCAAGTACGATAATCCACTGCAGCCGAGCCAAGTTGATACCAAGGCTTTTTGCGCCATTTTCGCCCAAGGTCAGCGCATCCAGCGCGCGGCCAGTGGAAAGTAATAAAGCAACGCCCATCGCCATGAAGGGCAAAGCGGTCCAGACATCGGCCATCAACCGGTCGGTCAGCGCGCCCATCAGCCAGTTGATGATTTCATTGGCGGCAAAGGGGTTTGGCGCAATGCTGATGACAAAGGCGGTTAGCGCGCCCGCCAGCGTCGACAGCACCATGCCGCCCAAGATAAAGCCAACCGGCCCGCCGCCACGCGAAATTACCAGCAATAACAATATGCTAGACCCCGCGCCAAGCATTGCGCAGGCAAATAGGCCAAAGGGCAGCAGGTTAAGCCCCAAGTAAATCGCAACAACGCCGCCAAGCGCCGCGCTGGCCGAAACCCCAAGCACCGCAGGATCAGCCAGCGGGTTGCGCAGATAGCCCTGCATCACTGCGCCCGAAAGCCCGAGCACCGCGCCAATACAAAGGCCAAGCACCGCGCGGGGCAAGCGCAGTTCCAAGAAAATCCAGCCATCGGCATTGTCCGCCGCCCAAGAGGTCGGCCAAATCCAGACCTTGCCCGCCATCAACGACAGCAGGAACGCAGTGACCGTGAGGAGCAGCAGGAGCGATGTTACGGCGCGCGTATTCATGGCATATCCTTGCCGAATGAAGCGCGGGTTTTTGCTAGTATCGCCGACACTTTGATGATCGTCGGCCCGCCGCAGAATAACAGCCTGTCGGGGAATTCTATGATACGTGTGCGACCACCCAAATGGGCCAGCAGCTTTTGCCGTGCGCGCATTTGACGGGCATCGGAACCGCGCTGATGCGTGGGCATAAAGATCACCTGTGGCGGGTTGCGCATCAGGGTTTCCAACGGCAATACCCCCCATGATGACAGGCCATATTGCGCGCTGGCGTTGCGAAAGCCGTGGTGCGCCAGCAATTCGTCCTGCAACGTGCCTTTACCCGCCACAAATCCACCATTTTGCCAGATAATCGCCGACACGTTGGTACCTGAAAATTGGGTGCTGGGTAGAGATTCCTCAATGTCGGAAATCAGGGCTTCTCCAGCATCGCCCCTGCCGAGTGCGGCGGCGATCGTCCGGATCTGTTGCATGTCGTCTGCGATCGTCGGTGCGACCCCCAATGCCAATGTTTGAATGCCCGCCCGCGCAAGAACCGCGTTGGTGCCAGAGCTCGCCAGATTTCCGGTGAGCACCATCTTGGGCCGCGCCAGCAGCAGTTCCTCTGCGCTTATGCCAATGGCGGGCAACTGCCGCGCCCATGCCAAAGGTGCGGACGCGCTATCGGGGTCATGCGAATAGATGCTGACGGCGGTGACTTGTCCGGGCATTGCGATGTGCGCCAACACGGCATCAATGCACGGATTATTCGACACGACGCCATGTGGCGCAATGACGGGCTGGCTGGCGCATCCGGCCAAGGCAAAAGCCCAAAGGAGGCACCAGCCAAAGCGCATCAGAATTTCGCCCGCACGCCAATCGTCGCATTGCGCCCAAAGCTGTTATAGCCAGCGACCACTGTGTAATCGGCGTTAAGCAGATTGTCGATGCGGCTATACACCTCTAGTGTGTCAGTCAGTGGCATCGACGCCCGAAGCCCGACTAACGCATAGCCATTGAGGCGCAAACTGTTTGCGGCATTGTCGAAGCTGTCGCCGATTAGAAGCAAGCTGCTGCCGACGGACAGGCCGAACGGCGTCTGCCAATCGGCGGTCAAGCTGGCGCTATGCTGCGGGCGCAGGGCTTGGCGATTACCAAAATTGGTCCCTACGCTGCGGTTGATGGCGTCGACAAGTGTGTAGCTGGCGCGGATATCAATGTCGTTAGTGGGGTTCAGGCTCAGCCCGGCCTCAAGCCCCCTTGACGTCACTTTGTCGATATTCTCCGATTGGAAACTGATCGCCGAAAAAGCGATCAGGTCATTGCTACGGCGATTGAAATAGGTCGCAAAAATTTGGGCTTTGCTGCCCAGAAACTGATGTTCAACGCCCAGATCGAAATTGCGGGCCGTTTCCGGTTTGAGGTCCGGATTGCCATAAGGCGGCTGCCCTTCAGTTAAGGTGGGGGCGCGAAACCCCTCGGCATAGGTCGCGCGGAACATCGTCCGCCCGTCATTTGGGGTAAAGGCCGCATTGCCGGCAAAGCTGGTCTGCCCGCCATAATCATCATAGACATCATGCCGCACGCCTCCTGTCAGCGTCAGGCCAGCGACAGGGCGCATAATGATTTGACCAAAGCCGCTACCCACATCGTTGCGCGCGACATCAGGGGCCGCGCCCTCAAACGCGGTGCTGGCAAAGCTGCGTTCATATTCCGCGCCCGCCACTAAAGTCAGCGCATCGTTCAGGTCAAAGGCCGCATGATATTCGGCCCTGTCGATTGCGCCGCGCACGTTGAAATTGTTGAAGCTAAACACAACCGGGTCGGTGCCAAGGCGTTTTATGTCTGTGCGGGTATAGGCAATCCTGTTTTGCAGGCGCCCATCAAGCAGGTCGAAATTCGCGCCGACATATCCTACAAATTGGCGATTGCGCGACACGGGCAGGCCATTGGCACCGACGCCAAAGGCCGAGTCGTAGGCAACCGTGGCGCGGTTGTAATAGCTTCGAAAATCTAGGTCGACATTGTCAGCGACATGCACCTTCAACCGCGCATTGCCCGTCAGATTGTCATACCCATCGCGTTCGGTTCCGCCCGCCAGCGCAGAAATGCCGTCGCTGTTGACGAAAGAACCGCCGACGCTGCCTTCCAACCGGCCGCTGCTGCCCGCAAGATTGGCGTTCAACCGCTTGGTATCATAGGCCCCATATTCCTGT
>Ga0209769_1000134_pt1 | contig 28365 bp, 26 predicted proteins | sample LauGreSuBDMM15DN_2_FD_187569 | JGI IMG/M metagenome (GOLD analysis project Ga0209769, IMG submission 187569) | Freshwater lake microbial communities from Lake Michigan, USA - Su13.BD.MM15.DN (SPAdes) (version 3) | ecosystem: Environmental > Aquatic > Freshwater > Lake | place: Lake Michigan, USA...
ACAAGCTTGTTTTCACCGTTGAGGTTGATGTGCGCCCAGAGGTTGTACTGCCAGATTTCTCAAAAATCACCGTTGAAGTTGATGACGTTGTTGTTGCAGATGCAGATGTTGATGAGCAGATCGAGTCTTTGCGCACACGCTTTGGAACACTGACAACTGTTGAGCGCGAAGTCAAAAACGGTGATTTTACAACTCTTGATATGACCGCCTTTATTGACGGCAAAGAGGTTGATGGCGGACAAGCTAACGACATCTCCTATGAAGTTGGTTCAGACAAGATGATTGATGGTCTTGATGAGAAGTTGATCGGCATGAAGGCCGGCGATGTGAAGACATTTGAAACACAGTTAGTTGGGCAGCAAGAAGGCGAAAAGGGCGAGGTAACAGTTACTGTGAAGGCTGTTAAAGAGCGTGAGCTGCCACCTGTAGATGATGCCTTTGCAAAGCTGGCATCTGAGTTCGACACACTTGCAGAGCTAAAGAGTGATTTTGTTGCACGTCTTGAGCGCGTGAAGAAGATGGAACAAGGCGCACAAGCACGTGATCGTCTAGTTGAAAAACTACTTGCAGATAATGAAATTCCTGTTCCAGATAATCTTGTTGAACTAGAGGTCAATGATCACCTTGAGGGTGAAGGCCGCTTGGAAGATGCAGAGCACCGCGCAGAGGTTGATGGCCAGGTTCGTTCATCTCTGAGATCAGATTTCTTGCTAGATGCAATCGTTTCTGCTGAAGAAGTTCAGGTCACTGAAATTGAGTTAACAGAGTACTTAGTGCGCACATCACAGCGTTACGGAATGGCGCCACAGCAGTTTGCAGAAGAGCTACAAAAGGCTGGACAGATTCAGCAGTTGGTAGCCGAGGTAACTCGCGCTAAGGCACTTGCATCTGTTTTGGGTCGCATCACAGTTAAGGATGCTTCAGGCAATGTGATTGACCTAGAAGCCCTTGCTCCACAGCCAAACCCAGCAGATCTAGTCGAAGAGGCTTAATTCCTCTCTGCCTACAGCGAACACGACACAGTTCACGCATGTATTTCTCATAATCGGGAAGCATTTGGGCTGCTTAATTGTTAGGGTCACTACAGGTAAAAATACGGGAGGCAATTGACGTGGATACAGAGAGCAAGATGAAGGACCAGATTTACAACCGCCTGCTTGAAGAGCGGATTGTTTTCTTGTCAGGTGAAGTGCGCGACGACATGGCCAACATGGTCTGTGCTCAGTTGCTACTCCTATCTTCATTAGATGCAAAAAAAGATATTTTTATGTATATCAACTCACCTGGTGGTTCTGTAACAGCAGGTATGGCGATCTATGACACCATGCAATTGATCCCAAATGATGTTGCAACAGTTACCTTTGGAATGGCCGCTTCAATGGGTCAGTTCCTTCTCACTTCTGGTGCCAAGGGCAAGCGTTACTCAACCAAGAGCTCACGTATTTTGATGCACCAACCACTGGGTGGAATTGGTGGAAATGCAATTGATATTCGCATCCAGGCTGAGCAAATGGCGATTACAAAGCAAAACCTTTCAGAGTTAAATGCTTTGCACACAGGTCAAACTCTAGAAAAGATTCTTGCTGATTCAGATCGCGACAACTGGTTTAATGCAAAAGATGCGAAGGATTATGGCTTTGTTGATCATGTAGTCACTTCACTGGGACAAATCACTGGAGGGAAAGCGTAATGACATTCCAAGAAATTAACTCACGATACGTTCTTCCAACTGTTGAAGAAAAGACAGCCTATGGATACAAGCGTCAAGATCCATACACAAAGCTATTTGAAGAGCGCATCATTTTCATGGGTCAGCCAATTGATGACACCGTTGCAAACGATGTCATGGCACAGCTCTTAACTCTGGAATCAATGGATCCAGATCGCGACATCATGATCTACATCAACTCACCTGGTGGATCATTCACAGCGCTAACAGCTATTTATGACACCATGCAGTTTGTGCGCCCAGATATCAGCACAATTTGCTTGGGCCAAGCAGCATCTGCAGCAGCGGTAATTCTTGCTGGTGGTGCCAAGGGCAAGCGTTACGCACTAGAGCACTCACGTATTTTGATTCACCAACCATCATCAGAAGGTGGCGGTCAGGCATCTGATATCGAGATTCAAGCCCGCGAAATCGATCGCATTACTCGCCTGCAGGAAGATCTGTTATCACGCCACGTTGTGAAGTCATCTGAGGAAATTCGTAAAGACATTGAGCGCGACAAGATTCTTACAGCAGCAGAAGCTGTTGAGTACGGAATCATTGATCAAGTTCTTGCTTCACGCAAAGCCAAGAAGTAATTATTCTAAGAGCGAACACTTATGGCGCTTAAAAGGAATGCAACTAGGCGGAGCCAAAAGTACAGTTATGTCCTAGAAGACCCTGCCTTCCCCTGCCAGGGCTTATAAGGAGTGCCATGACACGAATCGGCGAAACAAGCGATCTGCTGAAGTGCTCCTTCTGCGGCAAAACCCAGAAGCAAGTTAAAAAGCTAATCGCAGGTCCTGGCGTTTACATCTGCGATGAATGTATTGAGCTGTGTAATGAAATCATCGTTGAAGAGCTCAGCGAAGCGGCATCACTTGGTTTGTCAGAGCTTCCCAAGCCACAAGCAATCTTTGAATTTCTAGATCAATATGTAATCGGACAAGATCGTGCAAAGAAGTCTCTATCTGTTGCTGTTTATAACCACTACAAGCGTGTGCAGAGTGGTGAAGCAAAGGGTGAAGGCGGCATTGAATTAGCAAAGTCAAATATTTTGATGCTAGGGCCAACTGGTTGCGGTAAGACTCTTATGGCACAAACTTTGGCTCGTATGCTTAACGTTCCATTTGCAATCGCAGATGCAACAGCGCTGACTGAAGCAGGTTATGTCGGTGAAGATGTCGAAAATATTTTGCTCAAGCTATTGCAAGCTGCAGATTACGATGTGAAGAAGGCTGAAACAGGCATCATCTACATCGATGAGATCGATAAGGTTGCCCGCAAATCTGAAAACCCATCAATCACACGCGATGTGTCGGGTGAAGGTGTTCAGCAAGCGCTATTGAAGATTCTTGAAGGAACTGTTGCATCTGTGCCACCTCAGGGTGGTCGCAAGCACCCACATCAAGAGTTCATTCAGATTGACACCACAAATGTCTTGTTCATTGTTGGCGGGGCATTTTCTGGTCTTGAAAAGATTATTGAAAACCGCATTGGTAAATCAGGTGTTGGCTTTAATGCAACTTTGCAGGATGCAAATGATAAGAACCGCAAGGATATCTTTGCCGATGTAATGCCAGAGGATCTATTGAAGTTTGGAATGATTCCAGAGTTCATCGGACGCCTGCCAGTATTAACAAGTGTTGAAAACCTTGATAAGCCAGCGCTCATGCAGATCCTTACCGAGCCAAAGAACGCTCTTGTGAAGCAGTATCAGCGCCTATTTGATTTAGATCATGTTGAGTTAGATTTTGATGAAGAAGCCTTACTTGCAATTGCAGATCTTGCACAAGAACGTGGCACAGGTGCCCGTGGACTTCGTGCAATCATGGAATCTGCACTTCTTACAGTGATGTATGAAGTTCCAAGCCGTTCAGATGTTGAAAAGGTGATTATCACCAAGGAGTGCATCACATCTGGTGGAGCGCCAACATTGGTACATCACACAGGTCCAAAGCGCTCACGAGCACCAAAAGGTGCAGAGGAGAAGAGCGCATAATCTAGACTGCGCACTATGTCTTCAAGCCGTGAATTAGCCTCATCCTTCTCGCCAAACGAGATTGAAGCTCCGCTGTATCAAAAGTGGATGAGTGCCGGATATTTCACAGCTGATGCAACTTCTAGCAAGCCACCTTTTTCAATTGTATTACCACCACCTAATGTCACCGGCGTATTACACATTGGCCACGCACTAGATCAAACTTTGCAGGATTGTTTAGCGCGCATGAAGCGCATGCAAGGCTTTGAAGTTTTGTGGTTACCTGGAATGGACCATGCAGGCATTGCAACTCAAAACGTTGTTGAAAAACAATTAGCAGCAGATGGTACATCTCGCCATAATCTTGGTCGCGAAGAGTTTGTTAAAAAGGTATGGGAATGGAAAGAGGAATCAGGCGGTGCCATTCTTGAACAAATGAAGCGTTTGGGATCATCTGTTGATTGGTCTCGTGAGCGTTTTACTATGGATGAAGGAATGTCCAAGGCGGTTGTTGCAATATTCAAGCGTATGTATGACGCAGGCCTGATCTATCGCGCTGAAAGAATTATCAACTGGTGTCCGCGATGCTTAACAGCGTTGTCAGATATTGAAGTTGAGCACAGCGATGATGCAGGCGAGCTAGTTTCTATTCGTTATGGCGAAGGTGATAGCGCAATCGTTGTTGCAACAACACGTGCTGAAACAATGCTCGGCGATACTGCAGTTGCGGTTAACCCAGATGACAAGCGTTATTCACACATGATTGGCAAAACAGTCAAGGTGCCGCTGATTAATCGCGAGATCCCAATTGTTGCTGATGAGCATGTTGATCCAGCTTTTGGTACTGGCGCGGTCAAGGTAACTCCTGCCCACGATGTTAACGACTTTGAGATCGGTGTTCGACATAGCTTGGCAAATATCGTGATGTTGGATGCTGATGCAAAAGTTATTGGCACTAACAGCGCATTTGATGGCTTGGATCGCTTTGATGCACGTAAAGCTGTTGTCGAAGCGCTGCGCGCAGAAGGTCGCATCGTTGCTGAAAAGCGTCCATACATGCACGCAGTTGGACATTGTTCTCGTTGCGATATCACCGTAGAGCCACGTTTATCAAAGCAGTGGTTTGTAAAGGTTGGACCAATGGCAAAGGCATCTGCCGATGCTGTGCGAAGTGGCGAAGTAAAGATTGAACCTGAAGCACTTGCACCGCGTTATTTTGATTGGGTCGACAACATGCATGACTGGTGTATTTCTCGTCAGTTGTGGTGGGGTCACAGAATTCCTGTTTGGTATGGACCAAATGGTGAGGTAGTAGTTGTTGGTCCTGATGAAAGCGCACCTGCTGGGTGGACACAGGATCCTGATGTTTTAGACACCTGGTTCTCATCTGGTCAATGGGCATTTTCAACATTTGGATGGCCAGAAAAGTCTGCAGACCTGGCAAAGTTCTATCCAACATCTGTGCTTGTTACCGGTTATGACATTTTGTTCTTCTGGGTAGTGCGCATGATGATGATGTCTACTTTTGCTATGGATGGTGTTGCACCATTTAAAACAATCATGTTGCACGGTTTAGTGCGCGATCAATTTGGCAAGAAGATGTCTAAGAGCCGCGGAAATGTTGTGGATCCAATTGAATTTATGGACAAGTACGGAGCAGATGCGCTGCGCTTTACCTTGGCACGCGGTGCTAACCCAGGCACAGATCAGGCACTTGCCGAGGACTGGATCGGTGGTTCACGTAACTTTGCAACAAAGCTTTGGAATGCAACACGCTTTGCAATGATGAATGGTGCAACTGTTTCAGGTGATTTACCTCCACTTGAGTCACTCAACGCCATTGATAAGTGGATTCTTAGTCGCTTGTCTGAAACTGTCTCTGAGACAACAGAGCTTCTTGAAAAGTATGAGTTCGCTCGTGCCTGTGAGTTGATGTATCACTTTGCATGGGATGACCTGTGTGACTGGTATCTAGAGCTTTCAAAGGAAGCTTTCGCATCAGGCACAGCTGAATCAACACAGCGCGTGCTTGGTTACGTTCTAGATCAACTCTTCCGCTTGATGCACCCAGTGATGCCATTTATTACAGAGCAAATGTGGACCACGTTAACTGGGGGAGAATCACTAGTTGTTGCCCAGTGGCCAGTAGCAAACGCTGCTCATATTGATAAAAAAGCAGAACGCCTTGTTGGTCAGCTACAAGAGATCATTACTGAGGTTCGACGCTTCCGTAATGATCAAGGAATCAAGAGTTCATTAAAGATTCCTGGTCGCATCACAGCAAGTGGTGAAATTGCACAATACGCATCGGCTGTTGCATTTGTTGTGCGCATGGAGCTTGGAGATATAACACCTAGTGCCAAGTGTGAGGCAGCTGGGGTAACAATTGAATTTGATTTAACAGGATCAGTAGATGTTGTTGCAGAGCGCGCCCGTCTTGAAAAGGATTTAGTAACGGCTAATAAGGACAAGCAAACAGCTGAAGTAAAGTTGAATAACCAGGGCTTTATGGCAAAAGCACCAGAAGATGTTGTAGTTGAGATTCGAGAGCGACTTGAAAAGACAACTGCAGATATTGCACGTATTACTTTGGCATTGGCAGCGTTGCCCCAAGCATGATGATTTCACCAGATGATCAAGAAAGAGTAGATGCAATTGAGCAAGCACTACTTGCTCGTTGGCCAGAAACTCGTATTGCACCAAGTACAGAACGTATTGCAGCACTCGTTGATCTTTTAGGTTCGCCTCAGTTGACCTATCCAACGATTCACATCGGTGGCACCAACGGTAAGACAACTACATCACGCATGATTGATTCATTGCTTTTTGCCCATGGGCTGCGCACAGGACGCTTTACCAGCCCACATCTTGAAACATATCGTGAACGTATTGCCATTAATGGTGAGCCCATTGATCCTAAGGAATTAATCTTTTCTTATAATGATATTGCTGCATATCTAGATTTGATGGATGCAAAGTTTGAACATCCGATCTCCTTCTTTGAAGCCATAACTGCATTAGCTTTTGCAGCATTTGCTGAACACCCTGTTGATGTTGGAGTTATTGAAGTTGGTATGGGCGGGCAGTGGGATGCAACAAATGTTGTTGACGCCGATGTTTCGGTATTAATGCCTATTGGTTTTGATCATATGGAGTACCTAGGTCACACATTGCATGAGATTGCCTCTACTAAGGCTGGAATTATCAAAGAAGGTGGCTTTGTTGTGCTTGCCCAGCAAGAGCCAGAGGCTGCGAAAGAGTTAATCCGAAAGGCGGCAGAAGTAGGCGCAGATGTTGTGCGTGAAGGCGTTGAGTACTCAGTTGCATCACGGGCCGTTGCTGTTGGTGGTCAGTTACTAACTATTCAAGGTATTCATGACACCTACGATGAAATCTTCTTGCCATTACATGGTCGCCATCAAGCAGCAAATGCTGCATCGGCTCTGGTGGCAGTTGAAGCCTTTTTTGGAGATCAACCTCTTGATATCGATGCGGTGCGCGCTGGTTTTGCAGCTGTTACCTCCCCCGGGCGCTGCGAGGTTGTTCATCGCGATCCGACAGTAATTTTGGATGCTGCACACAATCCACATGGTGCCAAAGCTTTGGCCGACACCTTATTAAATGAGTTCAACTTTGATGAGATTATCGCTGTTGTGGGTGTATTTGGGGATAAAGATGCAACTGGAATATTCCAGGAGTTAGAACAGATTGTCGATCATGTCATCGTTACCCAAAGCTCCTCAACGCGTGCAATGCCAGCTGGTGAGTTAGAACAGATTGCATCCAAGATATTTGGAGCAGATCGCGTATTTGAAGTGTCAGATTTAGGTGCCGCCTTAGATCGAGCAGTTGGCGATGCTGTCCGCCCACTGAGTGAAGACACTGTGGGAATTATTGTTACCGGATCTGTTGTCACAGTTGGTGAAGCTCGCACGTATTTGCGAAAGAAGTTTGCGCAATGAAAATTCTTGGAGCATCAGTTTTGATTGCAGAGAGCATGACTATGGGTTTTGCAATCCTTCTTGCGATGAGAGATGCATCAAATGCTGCAATTATTTATGGTTGCGTCGTTTCATTCCTGTTATTTGTTGCAGCTGGACTTGTTCGACGCCCAGGTGGATTTGTAATTGGTTCACTGATGCAGGTAGCGATGATCGGCTTCGGATTTGTTGAGCCATCCTTCTTCATTATTGGGGTGGTTTTGATTGCTCTCTGGGTGGCGGCCATAGTTGTGGGCCGCAAGGGTGAGGCCGCTCGCGCTGCCTTGCTGGCTGCAGAGCCTAAAAAACCCTAATAGACTGGGCGGGTGAGCACTGAGAAAACCCTAATCCTGGTCAAGCCAGATGGCGTTGCCCGCGGTTTAGTTGGCGAAGTTATTTCACGTATTGAAGCAAAGGGTTATGCAATTGATTCTTTGCGCATGCTTCAAGCAGATCGTGCATTACTAGAAAAGCATTACGCAGAGCATGTTGGTAAGCCATTTTATGAACCACTCGTTGAGTTCATGATGTCTGGTCCAATTGTTGCGATCGTTGCATCTGGTAATCGTGTAATCGAAGGTTTCCGTTCATTAGCTGGAGCAACAGATCCAACTTTGGCCGCACCCGGAACTATCCGTGGTGATCTAGCGCGTGATCAAGGAACAAAGGTTGTGCAAAATATTGTTCATGGCTCTGATTCACCAGAATCTGCAGCGCGTGAAATTCAGATTTTCTTCCCTAATAAGTAATACACGGCAATAGGTACAAGGAGTAAAAATGTCACAAGGAAGCAGAATGTCCTTTATTGGCCGCGATATGGCGGTTGACCTAGGCACAGCGAACACACTCGTCTATGTGCGCGGGCGTGGCATTGTTTTGAACGAGCCTTCAGTAGTTGCTGTGAACCAAGATACAGGCGCAATTCTGGCCGTTGGTACTGAAGCCAAGAAGATGATTGGCCGTACTCCTGGCAATATCGTTGCAATCCGTCCCCTTAAGGATGGCGTTATTGCAGACTTTGATACAACTGAGCGCATGTTGCGCTACTTCATCCAAAAGGTTCACCGTCGTCGTTACTTGGCTAAGCCAAGAATTGTTGTGTGTGTTCCTTCAGGTATTACTGGTGTGGAACAGCGTGCGGTTAAGGATGCTGGTTATGCAGCAGGTGCTCGCAAGGTGTACATCATTGAAGAGCCAATGGCTGCCGCAATCGGTGCTGGTCTTCCAATCCACGAGCCAACAGGCAACATGGTTGTAGATATCGGTGGCGGAACAACAGAAGTTGCTGTTATTTCATTAGGCGGAATCGTTACCTCACTATCTATTCGTGTGGGTGGCGATGAGCTAGATCAATCAATTATTAACTGGGTTAAGCGTGAATTCTCCCTACTTCTAGGCGAGCGCACAGCAGAAGAGATCAAGATGGCGATCGGATCTGCTTATCCATTGCCCGGAGAAAATGATGCTGAAATTCGTGGCCGTGACTTAGCAACCGGTCTTCCAAAGACAATCGTTGTTTCAGCTGCTGAAATTCGTAAGGCACTAGAAGAGCCAGTTAACTCAATTATTAACGCTGTTAAGAGCACACTTGATAAGACTCCTCCTGAGCTTGCTTCAGATCTAATGGATCGCGGAATTGTTCTAACCGGTGGTGGAGCACTTCTTAAGGGTATAGATGAGCGCCTTCGCAAAGAAACCGGAATGCCAATTCACATTGCAGAGCGTCCACTAGACGCAGTTGCTGAGGGTTCTGGAAAGTGCATCGAAGAGTTTGAAGCACTTGAGAAGGTTCTAATCTCCGAGCCTCGTCGATAAGGTCTTTGCGTAATGCGTAATGGTGGACGCGCACGTTTGTTGTTGGTGATTTTAATAGTCACCTCGCTCTTCCTTATTACCTTAGATCTTCGTGGCGTGAAAGTCATCGATGGCTTTAAGCAAGGTTCACAAACGATTATCTCCCCATTTCAACGCGCTGGCAGCGTTGTCCTCACGCCAGTTAAGAACTTCTTTTCAGATGTGACCCACCTAGGTCGAACCCGTAATCAGATTGAAAAGCTTGAAGCAGAGAATTCTAATTTGAAGCAAAGGTTGATTAATCGCAAAAATGCAGATGCGCAGCTTAAGCAGTTAAAGAGTATTTTAGATTTAGCAGGTACGGCAGGATACAAGATCGTTAACGCCAAAGTTATTAGCAATGGATCTAGTCAGTCTTTCTCCCAAACAATCACCATCGATGCTGGGGCAAATGCTGGAATCAAAAAGAACATGACGGTTTTGTCGCAGTCTGGCATTGCAGGTGTTGTTAAAGATGTCTATCCAACAACTGCGCTCATTCAATTAGCAAGTGATCCAAGCTTTAGAATTGGCGCACGTATTGCTGGCTCACAACAGATCGGCATTCTGACAGGGCGTGGAACTGGTTCTGCGAGCCTGCAATTGCTCGATAACTCCACCACAATTAAAGAGGGCGATGTTCTGCTTTCTCGCGGAAGCATTGCAAACCGTCCCTTTGTTCCAGGTGTTCCTTTGGGATATGTGACAGGTGTGGACAACTCAGCAGGTGCGGTGGCACAAACAGCAACTATTCGGTACTACACAAACTTTTCAACACTAGGAGTTGTTGCAGTTGTTGTCAGTGGCTCAGAATCTGACCCTGGGGATGCATTAGTTCCAGTTAAACCCCGTGTCACACCAATTCCAACGGTTACAGTTTTCGTAACTCCATCACCATCTCCCACTAAGTAGCCACCATGCTTACCCGCCAGATTTCGATCGCTGCGCCAATCTTTCTTATGATCTTTGTAATTCAAGAGGCAATTGTTTCGCAGTTTCGCTTACCTGGTGGTGGCTTTTCTATCGTGATGATCTTTGCTTTAACGTGGGCTGTCTTAAGTGAAACTGAAGTTGCAGCAGTCATTGGCTTTGCAGCAGGCTTTTTAATGGACTTGTCACAAAGTGCTTCGGGGCCATTTGGTCAGTGGACATTGATTATGTTGATGGCTGGGTATGCAATTTCTTATATTGGCTATGGCGATGACAATGTTCGAGCAAACGCCACCGGCATTATTTTCTTTGTAGTAATCGCAAATGTTTTAGTCGAAATTGCATACGTCGCAACTGGGGCGCTCTTAGGTGTTTCTGCCGGGTCATTTGTCCAAGTGCTCATCACCCTGCTTGGTATGAGTATCTGGGCCTTACTTGTTTCACCAATCATGCTGCCTGTGTTTAGTCGTTTGCATGCACTGGTCTTTGATTCACGGTCCACTCTATGAACAACAAGTCACGCCTATCTTTACTTGTAGTTCAAATTCTTGTCGTTTCCTTAATGGTGGCACTGCTTGGTCGCCTTTTCTTTTTGCAGGTTGCTGCAGGTCCAAAGTATCGTGACGCAGCGTTAAGTATCCAAAGCCGAGATGTTGTAGCCCCTGCCACACGTGGCTTAATCGTTGATGGATATGGCGTCCCATTAGCTATGAATAAGGCTGGTTTGGCGATCACAATTGATCGAGTCACAATTGATAAATTAGAAGACAAAGGTGTTGGCGTCATGAAACGCTTGGCAACACTGCTCAAACTTAATTATGCAGATATTTATCAAAACACTCGCCTGTGTGGTGAGCTTCCAAAGGGTCAAAAAGCGGGTTGCTGGCAGGGTTCTAGATTCCAGCCAATTCCAATTACAAAATCTGCTGACCCAGATATTGCACTACAGATAGTTGAGCGCTCGGATGCATTTCCTGGTGTTGATGCCCAACCTGTTGCAATCCGAAGTTATCCAAGTTATTTGGAGGTAAATGCCGCACACGCGCTGGGTTATGTGGGACCACTGACTGAATCGGATCTATTAAAAAATAATGGCAATCAATACTTCCGGAGCGAGTCAATTGGTAAGACTGGGCTTGAGATTCAATACGACTCTTTCTTGCGTGGCGAACCAGGCATTCGCACGGTAATTGTTGATCGAAAAGAAGCGGTAACCCGCGAGAGCCAAAACACTAAACCTGTTGCAGGAGATCACTTAGTAACAAGTTTGGATGTTCGATTGCAAGCATCTGCCGAAAAAGCGCTTAAGGATGCGGTGCTTCGTGGTCGTGCTAATGGATATACCTCTGATTCAGGTGCAGCAGTTGTTATGGATATTAAGACAGGGCGCATCTTGGCCCTTGCTTCTTATCCAACCTATGATCCCAATGCTTGGGAGAGAGGATTAACTGTTCAGCAGGCATCAGATTTGTTTAGTGAAAAGAAGTCTGTACCGGCACTTAACCGTGCCTTGCAAGGTTTGTTTGCACCAGCATCAACCTTTAAAGCAGTATCAGTTGTGGCAGCAGCAGCTGCCGGATATGACTTAAACGCGACCTACAAATGCCCTTCAGAGGTCCAGGTTGGTACACGAGCATTTCAGAACTTTGATAGTAAAAATCAAGGATCTATGACCATGAAAAAGGCACTTGCCGTCTCGTGTGACACCATTTGGTATCAAATAGCCTTTGATGAATGGCTTCGAGATGGTGGTCTGCGCCCAAAATCAGAGCCCAATGATTACTTTTTTAAGGCGGCGCAGTCATTTCAGATAACCCAAAAGGTTGGCATCGACCTACCTACTGAGTCCACATCCCGCCTAGCAGATCGCACATACAAAAAGAGCTGGTATCAGCAGAACAAAGACTTCTATTGCAACTATAAAGAGCGTGCAACAAAGGCTCAGCAGACGCCATTCTTGTTGCAGCTAGCTGCTGAAAACTGCGTCGATGGTGACAAGGTTCGTGCAGGAGATGCGGTTAACTTTTCTATCGGACAAGGTGACACCGTTGTGACACCGCTTAAGTTGACCCAGATGTATGCAGCAATTGGCAATGGCGGAACTATCTGGCAAGCCATGATTGCTAAGGCGATTGTGAAAACAGATGGAACGGTTATCCAAACATTTACACCTAACAAACTTGGGACACTGACCGCCGCTCCATCAACAATTAAATTCTTGCAAGGCGCACTACGTGAAGTAGTTGTTAGCGGAACGGGTGCTGGCGTATTTGCAGGTTTTCCAATAGAGATCAGCGGTAAAACTGGAACAGCTCAGGTTTTTGGTCGAAATCCAAATGGCTCATTAAAAGATGACACATCCTGGTTTGCATCCTATGCACCCACCAAGAACCCACGATATGCAGTTGTCATGATGGTTGGCCAAGGTGGATTTGGTGCATCAACATCTGGTGTGGGAGTTCGACAGATTTACTCAACTCTCTTTGGAGTAACGGGCAATACAGTTGTTCCTGGCGCGGCGTTATTCCCCGAAGGAAAACCACCAACACAATTGCCTAAGATTTCACCTGCAACTAAACCTAAGGAGGCGAGTAAGTGAGTCAGATCCATGCTCGCCAGCGTTTATATCGACGCAATCGCCAATCCTTAGTACATGGATTTGATCCAGTTTTAACAGCTGTTGTTGGGCTGCTTCTTTTTGTTGGCACCTTGCTTGTGTGGGCAGCAACTAGGGATTGGTATACGCGTAATGGTTTAGATGGCCAGTACTACCTCAAGCGCCACATTATTAATATCTTGATTGGTTTGGTGTTGGCATACGGTGTGACGGTTATTGATTACCGCTTGCTACGTGCTTACACACCATTCTTATGGGGCGCTGGCGTATTGGGATTGGTTATTGTTCTCATTCCTGGCCTTGGCGCAGAAATAAATGGTGCAAAAGCATGGATTGCTTTGCCTGGCGGATTTCAGATTCAACCAGCAGAGCTAGCCAAGATTGCAATCATTATTGGTATGTCGATGATCTTGTCTGAGCGCTCACATGACAGCGATGGGCCGACAAGTAGAGATGTGTTGCAAGCACTTGCCGTAGCTGCAATTCCGGTTGCGCTCATCATTATGCAGCCTGATATGGGAACAGTGCTTATTATTTCTGCAGCGGTTGTAACAATTGTTGCAGTCTCAGGAGTGCCAGCGCGTTGGGTAACAGGACTTCTCTTGTTGGCCGTCCTAGGCGGCTTTGTTGCCGTAAAGGCTGGTGTTGTCAGCGAGTATCAAGTAAATCGTCTGCAAACATTTGTGGATCCCAACGCTGACACGCAAGGTGCTGGATATCAACTACGCCAAGCCCGCATCACCGTGGGATCCGGTGGATTAATTGGCACAGGATTATTTAATGGTCCACAAACCAATGGTCGCTTTGTGCCAGAACAACAGACAGACTTTATTTTCACAGTTGCTGGTGAAGAACTTGGATTTATTGGTAGCGGCGCAATATTGATTTTGTATCTGATTTTATTGATGCGAGGCTTTTCAATTGCCCGTCGCACTAATGACCCCTTTGGGCGGTTGGTGTGCACGGGGGTAATTGCCTGGTTTGCCTTCCAGATATTTGAAAACATAGGAATGACTTTGGGGTTGATGCCTATGACAGGTGTGCCATTGCCGTTTATTTCCTATGGTGGCTCATCGATGTTTGCCACTTTGATCGGCATTGGCTTGCTGCAGAACGTTCACGCTCGTTTAAGGGGTTAAATAGGCAAATAGCCCCTGCTCTGCCATAATTAAGGCACCAGTTCAGCGCGGCTCGCGATCAATCGCGAAACAAGCCCAGCGCGGACGGTACGGAAAACCCAACAGGATTTTTTAAGAAAACAGTTTGCACATGCAGACATAAAGGATTTGGTGCCATGGCGATTGAGCCTAAAACACCGCGCAAGCGTGCGGTGAAGAAAGCTTCTGCTAAGACAGAAGCCCCAGTTACTGAGGTAACCGAGGAAAAGAAGACAACTCGTAAAAAAGCAGCGGCTATTCCCGTCGCAATCTTTCAAGCAGCACCTGAAAAGCCTGCTGCTAAAAAAGAGGTAGTAGACACAAAGCCTCGCAAGAAGGCTGCTGCCAAAAAAGATGCACTTGAGGTTTCAGAAAAGCCGGCAGTATCGGCAGATTCTGAAGGCTCTGATTCTGAAGAGCGTGCCAACCGTAATCGCCGTCGCCGTCGTGGTGGCCGTGGTCGTCGCAAGCCAGGTGCTGGCGATGCAAACACGGAAAACAATGATGAGAATTCAAGTGAAGAGTCAACAGATGAGGAATCAGCTGAAGGTTCTACTTCTACACGCCGTCGTCGTCGCCGCCGCGCAACAGGTGAAGGCGTAACACCAGGGGAGACCATTGAAGAAGATGGTGTCATTACTGTTGTTAAGGTCCGCGAAAAGCGCGAACGCCCAGTACGTGCCGAGCGCACCGAACGTAGTAATAACAACCGTAACCGTCGTGACCGCAATGATCGTTACGACCGCAATGACCGAGGTGGCCGCAGTGATTACCGCGAGCCATATCGCAAGCGTGGAACAATCATTACCGATGGCGAGTTCCTAGCTCGTCGTGAAAATGTTGATCGTGAAATGTTGGTTCGCCAGATTGCAGATCGCACCCAGATTGCAGTAATCGAAGATGGCGTCATGGTTGAGCATTACGTCAACCGAAACAGCAACCAGTCATACGTTGGTAACGTTTACTTGGGTCGTGTTCAAAATGTTCTTCCTTCAATGGAGGCTGCATTCGTTGATATTGGTAAGGGCCGTAACGCTGTTCTCTATGCTGGTGAAGTTAATTGGGATGCTGCAGGTATTTCTGAGTCAGCACCACGCAAGATTGAAACAGTATTAAAGACAGGCCAGCCTGTTCTTGTTCAAGTTACTAAGGATCCAATTGGCCAAAAGGGTGCACGCCTAACAAGCCAAATTTCATTGCCTGGACGCTACGTTGTCTTTGTTCCAGGTGGCGGAATGTCAGGTATCTCAAAGCGCCTTCCGGAAGAAGAACGCTCACGTTTGAAAGCAATCTTAAAGAACTTAATTCCTGAAGAAGCTGGTGTGATTGTTCGTACCGCTGCTGAAGGTGTGAGCGAAGAAGATCTAACAAGTGATGTTGCACGTCTTAAGGCGCAATGGGATGACATCTATGCCAAGAGCCAGAATGCAAACTTCCATCCACCTGCCGCGCTCTATGAAGAGCCAGACCTTGCTGTGCGAGTTATTCGCGATATCTTCAATGAAGATTTCCGCAAGTTAACTGTTCAGGGATCTACTGCCTGGGATGAAGTAACAAACTACCTTGGCTTTATCGCACCTGAGTTAACACAGAAGATTGAGAAATACACTGGAACCGGCGATCTATTTGCTGACTTCCGCGTTGAAGAACAACTTGCAAAGGCATTTGATCGCAAGGTCTATCTACCATCAGGTGGATCACTTGTTATTGATCGCACAGAGGCAATGATTGTGATCGACGTTAACACCGGAAAGTTCATCGGTAAGGGTGGAAACCTGGAAGAGACTGTTACGAAGAACAACTTAGAAGCAGCAGAAGAAATTGCCCGCCAACTTCGTCTTCGCGACCTTGGTGGAATCGTTGTTATCGACTTCATCGATATGATTCTTGAATCAAACCGTGAAGCTGTTCTGCGTCGCTTAGTTGAATGTCTAGGTCGGGATCGCACAAAGCACCAGGTCGCAGAAGTAACCTCCCTTGGTCTTGTTCAGATGACACGTAAGCGTGTTGGTCAGGGACTTATTGAAGCCTTCTCAACGACATGTGATTCATGTAGCGGACGCGGAATTCATATTCATATGGAGCCGGTCAAGATGAAAGCTCCAGCGCCTCAGCTAGATACTCCCTCTTCTCAGCATGAAGATGCTGATGAAAAGGATGCAACAGCCCATGAGTTCCATGAATCACTCAATCAAGACTCCACGACAGAAGAGCCAAATCCACAAGAGATTGGCGTTCCAAAGGTCGAGGTAAAGGCAGGTGGGCGAAAGCGCCGTCGTGCCTCTTCATCGGGTGTAATTACCGCTTAATGGCATCCCCGATTTGAGCCTGAGCGCTCAACTCGGTACCCTTACCCCTCAACGCAAAAACCTAAAGTTCGGAGAACTACGCACGTGGCAAATATCAAGTCTCAGATCAAGCGCATCAAGACCAACGAGAAGGCACGCCTTCGTAACAAGTCTGTGAGCTCATCTATCAAGACAGCCGTACGTAAGTTCCGCGACGCTGTAACTGCTGGCGATGCCGCAGTAATCTCAACTGAACTTCGCGCTGCATCACAGTCATTAGATATTGCAGTACAAAAGGGTGTTCTTCACAAGAACTCAGCAGCAAACAAGAAGTCTTCAATGGCTAAGGCAGCTGCCAAAGCCGGCGCACGTTAATCCTTTTACTACTTTAAAGCGAGGCTAGGTGCATGCCTGCAATTTCACTTGCTAAGGCGCCACAACCAGCATCAACCAATCCGGCGCAGATTCGTAACTTCTGCATCATTGCCCATATCGATCACGGTAAATCAACTCTTGCCGATCGCATGTTGGGTATCACCGAAGTTGTAGAGGCTCGCAACATGCGCGCCCAGTATCTAGATCGTATGGATATTGAACGCGAACGCGGAATCACCATTAAGTCTCAAGCAGTTCGTTTACCGTGGCGCTCATCGCTAGATGGTGGCGAATACATCCTCAACATGATCGACACACCTGGTCACGTTGACTTCACCTACGAAGTATCGCGCTCGCTGGCAGCATGTGAAGGCGCAGTCCTTCTAGTTGATTGTGCCCAAGGAATTGAAGCACAGACCCTGGCAAATCTTTATCTTGCAATGGAAAACAATCTAACGATTATTCCTGTGCTCAACAAAATTGACTTACCTAACGCACAACCTGAAAAGTTTGCAGCAGAGCTTGCTCGTCTCATTGGTTGCCAACCAGAAGATTGCTTGCGCGTTTCAGGAAAGACTGGCGATGGCGTTGCAGACCTATTAGACCAAATTGTGGCTCAGATCCCGGCACCTGTTGGAGATCCCAATGCACCAGCGCGCGCACTGATCTTTGACTCTGTTTATGATTCTTACAGAGGTGTTGTTACCTATGTTCGAGTTATCGACGGACATTTGTCACCGCGCGAACAGATTCAAATGTTTTCAACAGGTGTGCGCCATGAAGCGTTAGAAGTTGGCGTGATCTCACCGGAACCAGTGGCTGGTAAAGGCCTTGGTGTTGGCGAGGTTGGATATTTAATTACCGGCGTAAAAGATGTTCGCCAATCCCGTGTGGGCGACACAATTACTAACTACAACAATCCAACCAAGACCGGACTTGCTGGCTATAAAGATCCTAAGCCAATGGTTTTCTCAGGCTTGTTCCCATTAGATGGTGCTGACTTTCCTGTCCTTCGAGAAGCGCTCGATAAATTGCAGTTAAATGATGCCGCACTTGTGTACGAACCTGAAAATTCAGCCGCCCTTGGCTTTGGCTTTCGTTGTGGCTTTCTTGGACTGCTGCATATGGAGATCGTGCGCGAACGGTTAGAGCGTGAACACAAGTTAAGTCTGATTTCAACTGCGCCAAACGTGGTCTACAACGTGACTATGGAAGATGGCAAGTCAATTCGAGTTACTAATCCTTCCGAGTTTCCAGATGGCAAGGTAGCGACAGTGTTTGAGCCGATCGTAAAATCAACGATCTTGGCACCTGCTGAGTTCATTGGAACGATTATGGAGCTATGTCAAGAGCGTCGCGGAATCTTGCTCGGAATGGATTATATTTCAGAAGATCGCGTTGAAATCCGATATGACTTGCCATTAGCTGAAATTGTTTTTGACTTCTTTGATCAACTCAAGAGTCGCACAAAGGGTTATGCATCCTTAGATTATGAAGAAAAGGGCGAGGCTGAGGGCAATTTAGTAAAGGTCGATATCTTGTTACAGGGTGAGGCGGTAGATGCATTCAGTGCGATTGTCCACCGTGACAAGGCATACAACTATGGCGTCATGATGACTGGAAAACTTCGAGAATTAATTCCGCGTCAGCAGTTCGAAGTACCAATTCAGGCAGCTATCGGAGCCCGAATTATTGCTCGTGAAAGTATCCGTGCTGTTCGAAAGGATGTTTTGGCTAAGTGTTATGGCGGAGATATTTCACGTAAGCGCAAGCTATTGGAAAAGCAAAAAGAGGGTAAGAAGCGCATGAAGATGGTGGGACGCGTTGAAGTTCCACAGGAAGCCTTCGTTGCAGCCCTTGCTACAGATGCCGATATCGAAAAGATTAAGGCCGCCCGTAGAGCAGCACAATGAGCCTGTCCTTCTATGTACATATCCCATACTGTATAAAGCGGTGCGGTTACTGTGATTTCAACACCTACACACCATCAGAGCTGCAAGATGGTGCAACCCTTGAAATCGTTAGTAATGATTACATCGATGCGGTGTTGCGTGAATTAGAGGCCGTACCAACAGATACCGTACCAACCATTTTCTTTGGCGGTGGAACACCATCATTGCTACCAGCACATGATCTTGGCCGGGTAATTGCTGCGATAAAGGCTCGAAATGGAGTAACTGATAACTGTGAAATTACACTTGAGGCCAACCCCGATTCAGTAACGGCTGAAAAACTTCAACAATATATAGAGGTGGGATTTAATCGAATCTCTTTTGGTATGCAGTCTGCGATGCCTCATGTTTTGGCCGTCCTTGATCGCACACACAACCCAGCTAATGTTGAAAAAGCAATCACTATGGCTCGTAGCGCAGGCTTCACCTCAATTAGCGTTGATTTGATTTATGGAACACCTGGTGAATCTTTAGAGGATTGGCAAGAAACAGTAAATGCAGCTCTCGCCTTAGATATCGACCACATCAGTGCATACGCACTCATTGTTGAAACAGGAACAAAGCTTGCCGCACAGATCAAACGTGGTGAATTAGCTATGCCAGATGATGATTTGATGGCCGATATGTACTTGTTAGTTGATCAGATGTGTGAAAACAAAGGTTTGACTTGGTATGAACTTTCAAACTGGGCTAAACCTGGGCATTCATGTATCCATAACACTGCTTATATGCAGGGTAGGAATTGGTGGGGGTTAGGACCAGGTGCGCATTCACATATTGACTCCAAGCGCTTCTGGAATGTGAAACATCCAACGGCATACAAGCAAAAGTTGTTTGCGGGGGAGTCACCAATCTTAGACAGTGAGCAGTTAACTGCCGAACAGATCAAAGATGAAGCGATATTGCTTGGCATCAGAATGCGGGAGGGCTTGCAAATAGAGTTGTTAGAGCCTCACCAAATGGAGCTGTTAGCGATATATCGCGAGAATGGTTTTATTCAGCTACACGATGATCGCGTTCTACTGACCCCCACGGGCCGCTTGATCGCAGATCGAATCGTGCGAGAAATAACTATCTAGTACTCTTGGAACAAATGTCATCACGTCGTCTTGAAATCCTCCGCGCAATTGTCGATGAGTACGTTGCGACGCAAGAGCCTGTCGGCTCGAAATCAATCGCCGATCATCATGGACTCGGTATTTCACCTGCCACGATCCGCAATGAAATGGCAATTCTAGAAGATGAGGGCTTGATTACTCAGCCTCACACAAGTGCTGGACGTATTCCCACAGATCGTGGATATCGAGTCTTTGTAGATAAGTTGGCAACTGTTAAGCCGCTTTCAACGGCTGAGCGCCGCGCTATTGAAACATTCCTAGATAGCTCTAACGATCTAGAAGAGTTGTTGAAAAGATCAGCCAAATTATTAGCAGATATAACAAAGCAGGTTGCAGTTGTTACCTATCCAATTCTTGGAGAGAGCCGTGAAAAGTTGGCAATCTCAGGAACAGCCCACTTGGCACGCTCCGGTGAAGATTTAGGTTTCACACTCTCCCCAATTCTTGAAGCATTGGAAGAGCAAGTTGTTTTGTTGCGCTTACTCAATGAAGTTCACCCAACAGTTCATGTTCGCATTGGTAGCGAGCAGAGCGAGACGAATCTTCAATCAACATCACTTGTCACAGTTGGCTATGGCGCAGACTCTTCCCAGCTTGGTGCAATTGGTGTCTTAGGGCCCACACGTATGGATTACGCAGGATCAATGGCAGCAGTTGATGCCGTTGCCCGTTACGTCGGACGATTTATCAATGAGGGCCAATAAGTGGCAGATCATTACCAAACGCTAGGTGTTACAAAGGGTGCTAGCTCTGATGAGATCAAGAAGGCTTATCGCAAACTAGCCCGCGAACTGCACCCAGATGTGAACCCTGACCCACATACGCAGGAAAAGTTTAAGGAAGTTACGGAAGCCTACGATGTTTTAAGTGATGCACAAAAGCGTCACTCCTATGACATGGGTGGCAGTAATTTTGGTGGGGCAAACTTTGGTGGCGGATTTAGCGACATCATGGATGCATTCTTTGGTGGTGGTGGATCACGTGGTCCACGTCCTCGCACCCGCGCTGGACAAGATTCGCTCATAAGAATTCAAGTTGACCTGAATGAAGCCTGCTTTGGAACAGAGCGTGAAATAACAGTTGAATCAGCTGTTGTGTGCCCTAAGTGCACAGGTACTGGTTGTATAGATGGACAACATCCTGAAGCGTGTATGACTTGTAAGGGGCGCGGAGAAACACAACAAGTTGTGCGCTCTGTTATTGGTCAGGTTATGACTTCTCGTCCATGTAATGCGTGTCAGGGATACGGAAGTGTTATTAAGAGTCCCTGCCGTGAGTGTGCTGGCGAAGGACGAGTACGCAGTCGCCAAACTATTGATGTGAAGATTCCTGCAGGTGTCGAAACTGGTAACAGAATTCAGATGTCAGGACGCGGTGAAGTGGGTGCTGGCGGCGGCCCTGCTGGTGATTTATATGTTGAGATCGTAGAAGAGCGCCATGAATATTTAGTACGCGATGGCGACACATTACATATGGCACTTGAGATAACAATGATTGCCGGCGCACTTGGCACAACAGTTACCGTTGAATCATTAGATGGACCGGTAGATGTCAACATCAAGCCTGGCACACAAAGTGGCACACCTATTATTATTAAGGGCAAGGGCATGACCCGTTTGCGCAGGGGCGATCGCGGAGACTTAATTGTTCATGTTGAGGTAGTCACACCAACAAAGTTGAGCAAGGATGAAGAAAAGATCTTGCGCTCCTTTGCTGAGGCCCGTGGTGAAAAAGCTAATGAAGCCCATGTTAAGGGCCAGGATGGATCAATATTTAGCAAACTTAAGGGAGTGTTCCACAAGTAATGTTCACACTCTTTTTCGTAGAAGACCTGCCAACAACCGTTGGTGCTTCCTACGTGTTTGCCAATGATGATGCCAATCATGCGATTCGTGTGTTGCGCATGCAAGAGGGTGCTGAATTTATGCTCAGCGATGGCAAAGGTTCATGGTCACAGGTTGTGGCAACTGAGGTAAAGAAAAAGTCCATGCAGGTTCGGGTTAAGGATTCAGGCTTTCAAGAACCACTTGCAACAACAATTACCGTTGTTCAAGCCATACCTAAGGGTGATCGGGCAAAGGAAGCAATTGAGTTATTAACTGAGGCTGGCGTTGATCGTATTGTTCCGTGGGTATCTGCGCGCAGTATCGGTAAGGGTTCCGACAAGTTTGCTGTTACAGCGCGTGAGGCCAGCAAGCAATCTCGCAGATTTAGAATCCCAGAAGTAACTGAAATGGCAACAACAGCCCAGATTTGTGAAGCAATCAAGGTGAGCGACCTGGCAATTGCTTTTCATGAAAGTGCAATGGCAAAGTTGTCTGATCAAGTTTCTTCCCACAACGTTGAGCACTTGCTCATCATCATCGGACCAGAAGGTGGTTTAACCGATGAAGAAATTGCGGCATTTACAGAAGCTGGTGCAAAGATTGCGCTCATGGGCCGCCCAATTTTGCGTTCGGCGCACGCAGGTATTGCCGCCGTTTCAGCTGTCTCTGCACTTTTAAAGGTATGGTAATTACGTGGCCCTAGATCCCAACTGCATCTTTTGCAAGATTATCGATGGCCAAATCCCCGCCGATATCGTCTTGCGTAATGAAAACGTAGTTGCCTTTAATGATTTAAATCCGCAAGCACCCACACATGTGCTGCTTGTTCCAACCTTGCATACAGAAAATGCTGCAGGCATTGCACGCAATAGCGCAACCATCACCGCAGACCTTTTCTTGGCAGCCGATCAGATCGCTAAAGAACGTGGACTCAACGGCTACCGCACTGTTTTTAACACCGGGGAAGAGGCAGGTCAGAGTGTTTTCCACGCTCACCTCCACCTTCTGGGTGGGCGCGCCATGACATGGCCGCCCGGTTAAAGATAGATTTACCCTTATATGGAGCGAACGCTGATCACCGTACCTACCGCCATTTCAATGGTTGCTGTTCTGGGTCCACATGATGACAATTTAAGAGTTATTGAAGCAGCCTTCCCATCTGTAAATATCACAGTGCGCGGTAATGAAATTACTTTGCGCGGGCCTCACATTGATTGCGCTCGGTTAGAAAACTTGTTCAACGAGATGATGGTTGTTATTCGTAGTGGAAATATCCTAAATGTGGACGCAGTCAACCGTGCCATTGCGATGCTTGAACACGAACCTGTTGATCATCCAGCAGAGGTCATGTCACTTAACATTGTTAGTAATCGTGGCCGCACCATCCGCCCAAAGACAGCTAATCAAAAACGGTACGTTGATGCAATCGATGATCACACAATTACCTTTGGTATTGGCCCGGCCGGAACCGGTAAGACATACCTTGCAATGGCTATGGCTGTTGCAGCGTTGCAGGCGAAGAAAGTAAATAAAATTGTCTTAACCCGTCCTGCAGTTGAAGCTGGTGAGAGTCTAGGTTTCTTGCCTGGCACACTGAGTGAGAAGATTGATCCTTACTTGCGTCCATTATTTGACGCCTTAAATGACATGATCGATATTGATTCAATTCCACGCTTAATGCAATCAGGCATTATTGAAGTTGCTCCATTGGCATATATGCGTGGTCGCACATTAAATGATGCTTTTATCATCTTGGATGAGGCTCAAAACACCACCGCTGAACAGATGAAGATGTTTTTGACTCGTCTTGGCTTTGGATCAAAGATGGTCATAACAGGAGATGTAACACAGATTGATCTGCCTAATGGACAGAACTCCGGATTAAAGGTTGTTAGAGATATCTTGAAAGATATCGATGACATTGCCTTCCTAGAATTAACAGCAGAAGATGTTGTGCGCCACCGCCTTATTGGCGACATTGTTAAGGCATATGACAATTTTGATGAGCAGCGTCAAGCATTGCGACACATTCGCCAACAATGACAATTGAAGTAACAAACACTTCAGGGCAATTAGTTCCAGCCACTGAAATAAACTCCCTACTCACCTTTGCCTTGTTAGAGCTTGAGCTAAATCCTGAGTGTGAAGTTAATGTTTCACTTGTCGATGATGATTACATGACTGAGCTACACATCAAATGGATGGATGAACCCGGCACCACAGATGTTCTTTCATTTCCTATGGATATGCCAGAGACACCAGGTGAGGCTGTAACACTCGGCGACATAGTTATCAGTCCAGTTGTTGCAGCAGATCAGGCCAAAGCACAAGGACATTCGATAGAGCACGAGATATATATTTTGGCGGTGCATGGCTTGTTGCATATCATTGGTTACGACCACGCTGATAAAAGTGAAGAGAAAATCATGTTTGACCTGCAAGAAAAAATAGTAAGAGATTGGCAGAAAGGTATATGAGCCCCATAGCGATTATCAGCATTATTGCCTTGCTTGTCTTTGCAGGCTTTCTAGCTGCATCTGAATCTGCACTGACCTCTATTTCTCGTGTGGTCATTGAAGAGATCGAAGGCAAGCGCGGTACTGCTCTATTGCGCAAATACACCGCCCAACCTGCCCGATACCTCAATGTTATTTTGCTTGTTCGCAAGCTCTGTGAGTTCACCGCAACAGTTTTATTGGCAGTTATCTTGCTGCGTAATTACTCAAGTGCTCAAGCAATGGCGCTAACAGTTGCCATCATGGTTGTGCTTTCCTACGTTGTTGTTGGTGTTGGCCCACGCACATTAGGTAAGCAGCAACCACACAAATACGCCAGATATGGAATTATTGTTGCCTACGGATTGGCACTCTTGCTCGGTCCTGTTACCAAATTACTCATCGCAGTAGGAAATGCGCTAACACCAGGTAAGGGATTTAGATCTGGCCCCTTCACATCAGAGGCTGAACTTCGAGATTTAGTAGATCAAGCACATGAGCGTGGTCTCGTGGAATCTGGTGAGCACGAGATGATTCACTCTGTATTTGAACTAGGTGACACCTTGGTTCGTGAATTAATGGTTCCCCGCACCGACATGGTCTGGGTGGAAAAGGATAAGAGCCTGCGCCAAGGGCTATCACTTGCACTTCGCAGTGGATACTCCCGCATCCCTGTTATTGGCGATGACATCGACAATATTGTTGGAATTGTTTATGTTAAAGATTTAGCCAAACGCGCTCTTGATCATCATGAGGCTGAACACACTGAAAAGATTGAACAGTTAATGCGTCCTGCCAACTTTGTTCCTGAAATCAAGATGGCTGATGATCTTCTGAAAGAAATGCAAAAAAACCAGATTCACCTTGCAATTGTTGTTGATGAGTATGGCGGAACAGCTGGAATTATCACTATTGAAGACATCATCGAAGAAATTGTGGGCGAAATCGAAGATGAGTTTGATGATGGTGAAGAAGAGTTTATGTGGTTAGGTCCTGATAAGGGCCGTGCAAAGGCATCGCTGCATATTGAAGATTTAGCTGATGTATTAAAGATTGAGATTGAAAAAGAAGAGTTTGAAGGCATTGACAGCATTGGTGGATTAATGGCGCAAAAACTTGGCCGTGTTCCAATCGCTGGATCCACAATTTCATGGCATGGCTTCTCAATCACATCAGAGCGCCCACTGGGCCGTCGTCGCAGAATTTCATCTGTTCTTGTCGAGCGTCTTGTTGAAGAGATTGAGGACGCTGAGTAACGATAGAATGCGCTTATGCGTATCGTTCGATTCACCCCAGGCCCAGATGCTGGCTTAGGCCAAGACCCTCTATTTGGTGTCCTAGAAGATGATGGCGTTATCAGCATCATCAGCGGTGATCCGATCTACTCCGGAATCCAAAAGACTGCAGCAACAATCGAACTGAACAAGGTTCGTTTGCTGGCACCAATTATTCCTCGTTCAAAGGTTGTGTGTGTGGGTAAGAACTATGCAGATCACGCCGCTGAAATGGGTGGGGTAGTACCTGAAGAACCAATTATTTTCTTAAAGCCAAACACATCTGTTATTGGTCCTAACGACACGATCGTGTGGCCAGAGATGTCAGAGCGCGTGGATCACGAAGCAGAGCTTGCAATTGTGATTGGTCGCATTTGCAAAGATGTTCCGAAAGAGCGGGTTAATGATGTGATCTTTGGATACACAATCGCCAATGATGTTACGGCTCGTGATTTACAAAAGAAAGATGGACAGTGGACCCGTGCCAAAGGCTTTGACACTTTTTGCCCAATTGGCCCATGGATTGATACTGATTTTGTCCCTGGCACACAAAAAATCACAGCCACCATTGCAGGAGAGGTAAAGCAATCTGCCCAGATCAGCGACATGATCTTTGATGTGCCAACAATTATTAACTTTGTTTCAAGTGTTATGACACTGCTACCTGGTGACATCATTCTGACCGGTACACCAGCCGGCATTGGCCCCATGGTCGCTGGCGAAAAGGCAACCATGGCAATCGAAGGACTTGGCGAACTCACTAACAAGTTGAGTGCACGGTAATGGCTAACAAGGTTAAGGTTCGCTTTGCGCCATCTCCAACTGGTGATTTACACGTTGGAAATATCCGTACAGCACTTTTTGATTGGGCATATGCCCGTCACACAGGTGGCACATTCCTATTTCGTATTGAAGATACCGACACCACCCGCGTTACAGATGAGTACATCAACGCAGCGATAGATACTCTTAAATGGCTTGGCCTTGATTGGGATGAGGGCCCAGAAGTTGGTGGCGACAATGGTCCTTACCTGCAATCACAGCGTTTAGATATTTATGCGACGTGGGCACAAAAGTTTCTAGATCAAAAAGATGCCTATCACTGCTACTGCTCACCAGATGAGTTAGAAGCAGTTAGAGAAGCACAACGCAAAGCCAATGTGGCACCTGGCTATAACGGACATTGCCGCGAATTAACTGCAGATCAAATCACAGCCTATAAGGGGCAAGGTCGTGGGGCGGTAGTCCGCATGCGTATGCCAAATGGCAGCACAACATTTAACGATCTAATTCGTGGAGATGTTTCCTTTGATCACAACTTTGTTCCAGACTTTGTATTAGTTCGAGCAGATGGATCACCTCTCTACACATTAGCTGTGGCAGTAGATGACATCCTGATGAAGGTAACCCACGTATTGCGCGGAGAAGACTTGTTGTCCTCTACTCCACGGCAGATCCGTGTGTATCAAGCAATGGGTGTCGACCTAGCTGATTACCCAGTATTTGCTCACCTTCCCTTTGTTATGGGCCAGGACAATGCAAAGCTTTCAAAGCGAAATGGTGAAGTATCAATTGCTTGGTATCGCGAGATGGGCTTCTTGCCAGAGGCAATTTGTAACTACCTTGCACTACTTGGTTGGTCACCGGGGGATGATGTAGAAAACATCACCATGAAGCAGCTAACAGAGATGTTTACAGTTGAGAAGGTTCATTCATCACCTGCCCGCTTTGATATGAAAAAACTGGAAGCAATCAATGGTGACAAGATCCGAGCGTTGACTTTAGATGAGTTCCTAAAGTGGTCACTGCCGTTTCTAACAAAGGAAGATGTCATTACTGGCACAGCTCCTGAAATTGAATTAGTAAAAAAGGCCTTGCCTTTGATTCAAGAGCGCATCATCATGCTCAATGAAGTACCAAAGATGCTCAAGTTCTTGTTTACGACGAAGTTTGCCGTAGATGCCGAATCTGTTTCCAAGATTACAGATGAGGGATCTAAGGAGATCTTGAAGCGCTCAATCAAGGAGCTAGAAACTGTTTCGGTGTGGAACCATGAAAACATCGAAGCGGTGCTGCGTGCATCATTGATTGAAGAGATGGCGCTAAAGCCACGTATTGCATTTACCGCTTTGCGTATTGCAACCACTGGCAGCACGATTTCTCCGCCGCTATTTGAATCAATGGAATTACTCGGTAAAGAGGCCTGTTTGCTGCGTATCAACGCGGGATTGGCACTATAAATCCGCTGGTATTCTTTGCACTTGCTATACAAGGTCTAACAACCTTGGGGTATGGGGTAATTGGCAGCCCTGCTGATTCTGGTTCAGTAAGTCTAGGTTCGAGTCCTGGTACCCCAGCGCAGTACAGAAATACAACTGAATATGTTTTGTCCTAGAAATATCTACAGGCATGGCCCCGTCGTCTAGCGGCCTAGGACTCTGGCTTCTCAAGTCAGCTACGAGGGTTCGAATCCCTTCGGGGCTACAACTAATCTCTCCTCTCTTTCACAGTAATTGTGCGAGAGGGGAGATTTTTGTTGTAAATCCGTTAATCTTTACCTATGTTCGCATTTGATCTGAAGCACCTGTTCTTCGGAATCTTTGCAGGCTTGTGTGCCTACATCTTCGGTCGAAGAGTTCTCCCATGGATGTTATTGGGATATGTCGGGACCTTTTGGGTTTTACTGGCTTTGATGCTCTCCCCAAAGAAAACTCGCACACCACTCAAAGAGTGGAATCCAATTACTGAATTAAAGCGCAGCCCAAAGGAGTAGGGGAGGCGCATCCTGGCGCATGTTCTGTGCGATCCATGTAGCACCATCAAGATTATCT
>Ga0209769_1000136_pt1 | contig 28159 bp, 27 predicted proteins | sample LauGreSuBDMM15DN_2_FD_187569 | JGI IMG/M metagenome (GOLD analysis project Ga0209769, IMG submission 187569) | Freshwater lake microbial communities from Lake Michigan, USA - Su13.BD.MM15.DN (SPAdes) (version 3) | ecosystem: Environmental > Aquatic > Freshwater > Lake | place: Lake Michigan, USA...
TGCAAAGTTTGCGTAATTTGTGAACTCGGTATAAATAGTAATTGGCAACACCTCAAACTTAGTTGCCAGCGTAAACGCGGTACCAAAAGCACCCATCGAGGTCGCAAAGACGATCGCAGCGCACGCAAAGGTGGTTGGCGCTAATTCAGGGATCCACACATCGCGCATAATTGCATACCGTGTCGCCCCCATCGTTTTTGCGGCCTCTTCAAGTGCCAGGTCCATTTTTTCGGCGGCAGCCGTGTAGGTGGCGATGGAGCGTGGTAAAGAAAAATACAGATAAGCTAAAAACAGACCTGTGAAGCCATAGGCCAATGTGAGGCGTCCTGCGCCTAACGCCTCAGACAGATCAGCGATCAAGCCTTGACGCCCCCCAAGCAGAATCATAAAAAATCCAATGATCACTCCGGGAAAGGACAGCGGTAAGGTTAGAAGCGAGAGAAGTGCTCCGCGCCCGACAAATTTGTAGCGCGCCAGAAAAATACCAACCGCACCGCCGAGCGCGAGTGTGAACGCGGTCACAAGCAGCGATAACCCAACCGTATTCATGAGGCTTAGCCAATATTTTGGATGGGTGAAGATCGCAAAATACGTCGACCAGCCTTTTTGAGCAGGCAACGCCACGAGCCACGCCATTGGAAGCAACCAAAACGCAAAAAAAATAACAACGACTGGCATCAAGCATGTCAGTCGTTGTGTAGGACGAGTCATCACCAAATGATCACTGCTTTTTTTGTAAGCCGGCTATTGAACGTCTTTCAAATAGCGGTCTGAAAATGCTTTTTGCACTTTTGCCATCTGAGCATAATTCACTGTCTTAGCGCGAACATAGTCTGCTGCGGGTAGAAAGCGAGCTTGCACCTCAGCAGAGACGGCCGAGGCACGCACAGGACGCAGATACGCGTTGGCCCAAATGGCTTGCCCTTCGTCAGACAGCACAAAATCAAGAACTTTTTTACCGTTCTCGGCATTTGGGCCTTTGTTCACGAGGCTCATCACGTAAGGCACAACTAAGGTGCCTTCAGCTGGAATGACAAAGGCGACGTTCGCCTTGTCTTTGTACTTCGCACGATAAGCATTGAAATCATAATCCAACAAAATCGCAATCTCGCCGGATAGCACGCGAGCGTATGAGGTCTGTTTAGGTACGATAGGCTCATTCTTTTTGAGCGCTGTGAAATACTCAATTGCCGGGCCGAAGTTGTCTAACGAGCCACCGCGTGCTTGATTGATTGCCACGGCGCCCACGTAGCCAACAAAGGCTGAGGCGGGATCTAAATAGCCAATCAAGCCTTTGTACTCTGGCTTCAGCAAATCAGCCCATGACTTAGGAATAGGTTTGCCTTTGAGAGCATCAACGTTGACCATAAAGCCTAAGGTACCCGAATGAATCGTAAACCAGTTACCCGACGGGTCTTTTAAATCATCAGGGATTTCATTCCAAGCGGCAGGCTTAAAAGGAGTCACCACTCCATCAGCGCTCGCTTGGATACCAAAGGTGACGCCTAGGTATGTCACGTCGGCAACCGGACTATTTTTTTCAGCAACAAGTTGCGCCAAAGACTGGCCAGAGTTTTTGTTATCAGAAGGTACGGTGATGCCGGTTTTAGCCTTAATCGCCTTAAGCTGCGTGCCCCAATCTGCCCACTCGGGGGGACAGTTGTAACAGATCGCAGACTGTGCCATCGCGACAGTCGAAGATAACAACCAACCTAGCAACGCGACACGCAATACGTTATGTACAAAAGTTCTCATGAAAATATCCTTGATAAATTCGAACACAAAACAATGCAACCAAGTAGCCAATAAATGCAAGCTTGAGTATGACTAACAAAAATGACAAAGAGATGAACGTTTAGCGACCGGTACGTTTTTTTAAACACTGCTTTGCGCAGCATCATTTGTATGGAGTTACCTGTTGGCTGTGTCATAAAAATCGCATATTCACTGAGTACTCTACGACCTACCCTTTGGCTGCTGCGCCGCAGCATCGCCTTATCAGTCCTTTGCCAGGAGCAACAGATGAACGTCAAGAAACGCTGGGTGGTTTACTGTTCGGGCAATACCCGCGATGCAACGGAAGACGATTGGAACAATTTCGTCTTGAAGATATTTTTGAACTGGCGGCAACAGCAGCTAGAGCGAGATTCGAACGTACCAAAAAAGGCTGGAAAAGCCCACGCTGAGTATGCCGATGCGCACTACAGCTTTACACACTTCATTCAAAGTGCCGAGACGTACCAAGAGCTTGTAGACCTAGAGCCAACGCGACACGACTCTTGAGCAGGAGCACTGCCGTTTGAAAAAAGCCCCTATCAATCGAAGTGCTGTCAACGTACTGTCATGACCCTGTCATATGAAAGGATGAAGATACCTTTCAATGAACAAAACTATTGACTTCATTTACTTCAACGCAGGCGGCGGCCATCGCGCTACAGCGCTGGCGCTACAGCAGGCGATTGAATTTGAACGGCGCCCCTGGAATGTGCGTCTGGTGAATCTATTTGAAGTGTTAGACCCGAAAGCCAACTTTAACAAAGTGATGCGCTGCGCACCCGAAGATCTTTATAACTTCAGGCTACGCCATGGCCTCACGCTTGGGCTCTCGACCGAACTCAAACTGTTCCAAGCGATGATCAAGATGGGGCATAACGCCATGGTGCGCAAGCTTGAGCAGCACTGGCGTGACACCAAGCCCGATCATGTCGTTTCGTTGGTACCAAATTTCAATAAAGCGCTCTACGAAAGCGTCACAAGCGCCCTGCCCACAGTTCCCTTTGTGACGGTACTCACCGACATGGCGGATTATCCCCCGCATTTCTGGATAGAACCCAATCAGGCTCAGCATCTTGTCTGTGGCACGTCACACGCTGCCGAACAAGCACGTACGGCTGGCTACGCTGACGAGCAAATCTCATTGACCTCTGGGATGATCTTACGGCCTGCCTTTTATGAGCAGCCTGAGATTGATCACGAGACAGAGTGTCTCGAACTCGGGCTTGATCCAGAAAAGCCAACCGGGATTGTCATGTTCGGCGGGCATGGTTCGACCGATATGCTTCGCATCGCGAAAGCGCTACCTGACATTCAGCTCATTTTTCTATGTGGCATGAATACGACCTTAAATAAAAAAATCTCTACGCTTAAACCGAGTGCTCGACATGTGGTGATTGGCTTTACACAAAAAATTAATCATTACATGCAGCTGGGTGATTTTTTTATTGGTAAGCCAGGCCCCAGTAGCCTAAGTGAAGCGGTGCACATGGGCTTACCGGTGATCACCTTTGGCAACGCCTGGACGATGCCGCAAGAGCGTTACAACACGAACTGGGTGCGCGAGCAAGGTGTCGGGTTGGTGATCCCCTCATTGCGAGCCATCCGAAAAGGCGTATTGGCGCTGCTCGAGAACTTACCAGCCTATAAAGACACCGTCTCGCGTATCGAGAATCGCGCAGTGTTTGAAGTGACTGATATTTTGGATCGACTGATGTCGCGTGCAGACACTGCACGGGCTACGGTTGCCCTAGGCTGACACAGCCAGATCTTCTTGCTCGTCGAGTGTTTCGCTGGTTCGATAGGGCCAGTGCACAACCTTCAGTACGCCTTCTGTGGTTTCAACGATTGCTGAAAGGCTTTCAACCCAATCGCCATCGTTGCAGTACAAAATGCCGTCTATGTCGCGAATCTCGGCCTTGTGAATGTGCCCGCACAGAACGCCATCGTAGCCGCGTCGTCTTGCTTCGTCGGTCACGATATGTTCGAACTTCGTGATGAACGATACTGCGTTTTTAACTTTATATTTTAAATACTGTGACAGCGACCAATACGACATACCCATTTTGTGGCGAAAGTGATTGAACCAGTTGTTGAGCCTTAGGATCACGGTGTACATGCTGTCGCCCAAATAGGCTAGCCATTTTGCATGCAAAATAATGCCGTCAAATAAATCACCGTGAGTTACCCAAATTCGGCGTCCATCTAACAATGTGTGGGTGGCTTCGTCGACAATCTTAATGTCACCAAACGCCATCCCTAAAAACTGCCTGATCACTTCGTCGTGATTACCAGCGATGTAGGTCACATGTGTGCCTTTACGCGCTTTACGAAGTATTTTCTGGATCACATCGTTGTGGCTTTGACGCCAGTACCAACCTTTTTTGAGTTGCCACCCATCGATGATGTCGCCCACCAAATACAGCTGATCCGATTCATTCCACTTTAGAAAATCGAGTAGATACTCTGCTTTACAACCGGGTGTACCAAGGTGAATATCCGAAATCCATATCGCACGATGACGTTGTGGCCTTTGTTCTGGAACATCATATTCAGCTGGTTTCATGGCTAGGTATTTTGCTCCATTCGTTTGACACTTTGATGGCTAGCGCGTGACAAGATCGTGACAGCGGATCACCATACATAAAGCTGGCGTGCGTTTTAAGATGCGTACGACGTTATCCAAAACTGGAAAATGTTCTATCCGATGCATCGTTGCACGAATAATCGACGGCTGCTTCAAACTGCGCCCAGCAGTGGGCACTGCTCAAGCAGCACAAAATCGGCACCTTGGGTGGGTTCAGCAAAAATGGCCAATGCGTCAAATACACACAAGGGTAAATGATCAAAATGTTGATGCGCGGCCTGCGTTAAAGCACTCACCTCTTGCGGCGAAGCCTTTGCAAGTGAACCGGTCAGTGAGCAATGAAAGCGAAAGCGATCAAGCACATAAGGATAACCCCAGCGCAACAGCAATGCATCTTCGTGCGACGACAATCCAGCACTTCTTCGCCGAATCAATTCTTCTGGCCCAAGCGGTACAGCATAGTCATTCAATTGCGTCACGCACTGCTGTTCAAGCAAAGTAATCTGCGGTACGTCAAGCTCAGGCACCAACGCCAAAAACTGCTCTAACAGCGTCACACGCAAACGCGGTAATACAAAGGGTTTCAGCTGTTGGCACAAAGTGCTGACATGACGAATCAAGTCACTCGGTTGATATTCGCTTGCCAGCACAAAAGGCGCGCGCATGGTGGCATGAAAACCATAGCGCCGTGGATGCTCTGTGAATTCTGCGAATCGTTTAGGCGAAACCTCAGCAATCAGAGGCTGAACACTGAACTGTTGACTCACAGCACAGCGCCCCAGCCATTGGCTTGCCTGCGCCCACCATTGCTGCTCAATATTCGGTACAAAGTACACCGCGTAACGGTATGCTCGCGGCGGTGTGGAGGTTGGCGTCTGCATCACCGCTGTCAAATCACCGATTGTCATAAAACGTTTACATCCGTGTCATGAAAACTAAATATTGACCGCCTAAGCTTGTTTACTTGACAAACTCAAACAGCGATCGCGATGCGATTCTGTATTTGAAAAGTAACAAGTGAATGTTTCAACCGTCTGACAGTCGCCTTTCTACAACACACGCTGCACGTGCGCAGTGGCTTGCCTTGCTATCGCGCGCGCCGCTGACCCTGCTCGAAGAAGCGCTGCGACCACATGTTCAAGTCACCCCACATTGGCTACGCAAACCTGAAACCGGGCTGATGATGGTCGAGGCTCGGGCAGGAGGTAGTGGCGAGCGCTTTAATTTAGGCGAGATGACCGTGACACGCTGTGCGTTGCGCCTGTCGAACGCCCCCGTGCACCGTCACGTCGGTATCGCCTACATTGTTGGCCGTTCACATCGCCATGCCTATTTAGCGGCGGTCGCAGACGCCTTGTTGCTGGATGACGCTGCACGCCCTGAGATTGAACACACACTCCTCACCCCTATCAGAGAAATACTTGCCGCAAGAAAGAACACTCGCCAAGAGCGCGCGGACACAAGCAAGGTCGATTTCTTTACGGTAGCGCGTGAAAGTGGCTCGGATGACACCGACGAGGAACAGTCGTGACAAACATTGAACTTTCTGAAATGGGCACCGGCTTTAACGATATTTCACTTGGCAGCCAAAGTGTATTTAGAGCGGCGCTCGAAGCGCTGTCTTACCCAGGGCGCCCGGTCGAACTTGAGGTGACGTTTGAAGCGCCCAAGGCCTCGCACGCAAGTGCAAGTGGCCTGCTACTTGCACTTCTCGAACCTGGATCACTGCTTTGGCTTTCACCTAGCCTCGTTCACACCGACGCGGCGACTTGGATTGTATTTCACACGGATTGCAAAATCACACCACATCAGCACGAGGCCGACTTTGCCTGGATCAAACACTGGGATGAACTGCCCGCGTTAGAAGGCTTCGCCTTAGGTACGGACGAATATCCAGACCACTCTACAACCTGTGTCCTCGACCTTGCCGACCCGAATACCACGACAATCGCAACCCCTTCGATCATGTTGACAGGCCCCGGCATTATGAACACTTCAACCATTGAACTGTTGGCTGCAACACCTGCTCAAGCGGAAGGTTTTGCAGAGCAATGGGCAAAAAACTACGCGAGCTTTCCTAGAGGTGTCGACCTCTTTTTTGCGACTAGCACGGGTCTGATCGGCCTGCCCAGAACAACCCGTATTCAAATTGCAGGATAGGGCATCTCATGTATGTAGCCGTTAAGGGTGGCGAGCAAGCCATCTTAAGTAGTTATCAACTACTGGATCAACAGCGTCGTGGTGACCCAAGCGTTCCAGAACTCTCTATTGTGCAAATTCGTCAACAGATGAAACTGGCGGTCGATCGTGTGATGACCGAGGGTTCAGTCTTTGACCCAGAGCTTGCAGCGCTTGCCATCAAACAGGCCTGTGGCGATTTGGTTGAGGCCATCTTTCTTTTGCGCGCCTACCGGGCTACGTTGCCTAGACTCGGCTCAACGCAACCGCTTGATACCAGCAAGATGGTTTTAGATAGGCGTATCTCGGCCACGTTCAAGGATTTACCTGGCGGGCAGGTACTCGGGCCCACTTACGACTACACCCAACGACTGTTAGATTTTTCTTTGCTAGCGATGAGTGAGCCGTCGTCAACCATTGACGATCCTAACCTTCGCGCTCAACGTGAAGACGAGAATTTTTCGCCACGCGTTATTGATCTGCTTAACCGCGAGGGGTTAATTGAAACCCATCAAGCAACGCAAAATGATCCCACACCCTTTGACTTGACCCGTCAGCCTGTCCGCTTTCCGGCAGATCGTAGTACACGTCTGCAAAATCTTGCGCGTGGTGACGAAGGCTTTCTGCTCGCAATGGCCTATTCAACCCAACGTGGCTACGCCAACAGCCATCCCTTTGTGGGTGAGATTCGCTTGGGTTCGGTAGAGATCGCGTTGATACCAGAAGAGCTTGGCTTTGCCATCTCAATCGGCGATATTGAAATCACTGAATGCCAGATGATCAATCAGTTTGCAGGCAGTAAAACCGAACCGCCCCAATTCACGCGCGGCTATGGCTTAGCGTTTGGTCATAGTGAGCGTAAGGCGATGGCGATGAGTCTAGTGGATCGCGCTTTACGTGCAGCTGAGTTAGGAGAATTGGTGCAATCACCGGCACAAATGCCAGAGTTTGTACTTTCGCACAGCGATAGCCTCGAAGCCTCGGGTTTTGTGCAACATCTAAAGTTGCCCCACTACGTTGACTTTCAATCAGAGCTTGAACTTGTCAGAAAGATGCGAGCCTCACCACTCCAAACGCCGACATTGAATGATGAGTCTGGAGATGAGCATGCTGAATAAGAGTAAAACCTCTACACCCTTAGAAAAGCTCGTTGACTCTCACGAAAACCAAGCGGTTGATCAGCATTTTAATTTTGCCTATCTCGACGAACGCACCAAGCGCATGATTCGACGGGCCATCTTAAAAGCAGTTGCTATTCCGGGGTATCAAGTGCCGTTTGGCTCGCGCGAAATGCCGTTGCCCTATGGCTGGGGTACGGGTGGTATCCAAGTTACAGCCTCAGTGATTGGGCCTAGCGATGTGCTTAAAGTGATCGATCAAGGGTCCGACGATACCGTCAATGCTGTCAACATTCGTCGCTTTTTTCAACGCACCACAAACGTTGAGATTACGACGCAGACGCAAGCTGCAACCCTCATCCAGACGCGCCATCGCATCCCTGAAATGGCACTTACTGAGGACCAAATCATCATTTATCAGGTGCCCGTTCCTGAACCCATGCAACGTTTAGAACCCCGCGAACGTGAAACACGCAGCCTGCATGGCTTAGCCGAGTATGGCCTGATGCACGTCAAGCTTTATGAAGATATCGCCCGCTATGGCCATATCGCAACGACCTATGACTACCCTGTGCTTGTCAATCATCGCTATGTGATGGCGCCCTCACCGATTCCAAAGTTTGATAATCCAAAAATGCATATGAACCCCGCGCTGCAACTGTTTGGCGCAGGTCGTGAAAAACGTATTTACGCGGTGCCTCCGTACACTGCCGTTGAAAGCCTGGGCTTCGAGGATTATCCCTTCGAAATTCAGCGCTGGGATGCACCCTGTGAATTATGCGGCTCAAGAGATAGTTTTCTTGATGAGGTCATTACCAACGATCAAGGCGGCCGAATTTTCGTTTGCTCTGACTCTGATTACTGCGAGTCGCAGCAAAATGACGCTGAGTCATCGTCCGGGTCCACGACGCCCTCGGGGTTAAAGCATGACTAACAGCATGCCACTCGACACACAATCTCCCATCTTGCGTGCAACCGGTTTAAATAAGAGCTACGGTGACCGCGCAGCACTGATCGACGCAAGCTTTGAGCTTTGGCCGGGCGAGGTGCTCGCCATTGTGGGCGAATCAGGCTCAGGTAAAACGACACTACTCAATGCACTCGCAGCACGTGACCAACCCGACTCGGGCTCGGTTGAATTTCAATTAGAGGGCGGTGCCCTCACCAATATTTTCACAATGACCGAGGCACAGCGTCGCCTGCTCGCACGTACCGACTGGGGCTTTGTGCATCAGAACTCAGCAGATGGCCTGAGAATGGACGTGTCGGCAGGTGCCAACGTGGGTGAACGCTTAATGGCCTTAGGCCAGCGTCATTACGGCAAACTGCGTGCCACAGCCTGTGACTGGCTTGCGCGTGTAGAAATTGACCCTGCCAGAATTGATGATTTGCCTCGGCATTTTTCGGGCGGTATGCGCCAACGCTTGCAGATTGCACGCAACTTAGTCACCCAACCCAGGTTGGTCTTTATGGATGAGCCGACCTCTGGGCTAGACGTGTCGGTTCAAGCCAAATTGCTCGACTTGCTGCGTCAGTTGACTCAGCAATTGGGGCTAGCCTCGGTGATCGTGACCCATGACCTTGCTGTAGCGCGTTTGTTAGCGCACCGCATGATTGTGATGCGCCGTGGCCGCATCGTTGAGACGGGGCTGACCGATCAAGTGCTTGACGATCCACAACATCCGTATACCCAACTATTAGTGTCTTCGGTGCTACAGCCATGACCACACCCGTTTTACGACTCACCAACGTGAGCAAACAGTTTACTTTGCACCATCAGGGGATGACTTTACCTGTGTTGCAAAACGTCAACTTTGAGGTCGCCGCGGGCGAGTGTGTCGTGCTAGACGGCAGCTCAGGGATGGGTAAAAGCACCTTACTCAAACTCATTTATGCAAACTATCGCGTCAGTGCTGGATCGATTCAATACGCACAGACCGGCCACGCCCCTCTTGAGTTGACCACTGCAACTCCACGCAGGCTGATCGACGTACGTCGACACCACATCGGATACGTGAGTCAGTTTTTACGTGTGATCCCAAGGATTTCAACCCTCGATCTGGTAGCCGAGCCACTATTGGCTGAACTTGGGTATGACGAGCACGCGCTTAAGCAGGCACGTGAACGTGCAGGCGTGTGGCTCACTCGGCTACGCATTCCTGAGCGACTGTGGAGCTTGGCACCCGCAACGTTTTCGGGTGGAGAGCAGCAAAGGGTCAATATCGCACGCAGCATGATCAAGCCGCGCGCGTTGCTATTACTTGATGAGCCCACAGCGTCGCTCGATGCGCTCAACACACAAACCGTGGTGACACTCATCCACGAAGCGATTGCAGCGGGGGCCGCCGCTGTCGGAATCTTTCACGACCAGGCCGTCGGCAACCAACTCGCCACACGCCGTATCGATATGACCAATTTTCGGAGCATCACATGCGCGGCTCAATAGTCATCACTAACGCTCGACTGATTATGAATCAAGAGGTCATCCACGGCTCAGTGTCCGTGGTGAACGGTCGTATCGATTCGATCGATACTGGCCTGAGCGCAACCCCAGGTGCCCTTGACCTTGAGGGCGACTTCTTGATGCCTGGCATGATTGAAATTCATACCGACAACTTTGAACGTCATCTGATGCCTCGGCCAAAGGTCCTGTGGGCCGAACGGCCAGCGCTGATCGCGCATGATGCCGAGATTGCCTGTGCAGGCATCACAACCGTATTTGATGCACTTGGCGTCGGCGAAGCTGACACCGAAAGCGTTCGGGGACAGACTTGGGGGTCAGTACTGACGGCGCTGGATCAATACACCAAAGAAGATCTATTGCGGGCAGATCATTACATTCATGTACGTTGTGAATTACCAGCACCGAACACCATTGAGCTTTTTGAACCGTTTAAGGGTCACACGCGTCTTGGACTGATCTCGCTGATGGACCACACCCCTGGCCAACGCCAATGGGAAGACATCGAACAAGCGCGCGTGTACTTCACTGGCAAAAAGGGCTGGAGTCACGAGAAATTCGAAGAAAAAGTCAGCAATGCGACCATGCTCCAAAGTAAATTTAGTGCCCCGCATCGACAGTATTTCGTTGATTATTCGAAGCGTACAGGGATCTATCTAGCCAGTCATGACGACACCACCGAGGCACATGTTCAACAGGCTTATGCGGAAGGGGCCAGCATGTCCGAATTTCCGACCACATTAGCTGCTGCGCGGTACGCGAAAAATTTAGGCTTACTCACGGTAATGGGTGGTCCCAACGTGGTGCGCGGCGGTTCACACTCTGGCAATGTGTCTGCCACTGAATTGGCAAAACAAGGCTTACTGGATGTGTTGTCATCCGATTATGTACCGGGCAGTTTGTTAAGTGCCGTCGCGCGCTTGGTTCATGAGGAGGTCATGACGCTGCCCCAAGCGGTCGCAACAGTCACCCGCCACCCAGCGCAAGCGACCGGGCTAAACGATCGTGGCGCACTCGAAATCGGCTTCAGAGCAGATCTGGTGCGCCTACGTCTGCACAAGTCGCCAGATCAATCTAGTCAGGCTTTCGCACGCACAGTTTGGCGCGAAGGGACTCAAGTTGTTTGAGTGTTGAGATCGCTTACCTTTCATTTTTTAACTTCACCGATCGCTGACCTCGAATTCTTTAATCGAATACCTCTGTTTATGCTGCACGCTGGCGCGCGCTTCGAATTTTAAATTTCACATTACTGTAAAGCATTTGTCACTTCAATTCAGCATACTTACGTGATTCGATACAAAGACATTCGCTATGACCATCGCCCTGCGTATCACTCATCTGAACAGATGTTTATTGCCACAGTGACGTGCATTGATTTGCTGCCTGCGCGAATCCGCCGGGCACTTATTTAAAAAGGTTTTACATGGCTTTGACTTTAAATGATGTGACTCAGCTGCTCACTGTTGAAGGTGAAAATCAGTACGGCGGCGAAGCGGTTAGCCAACTCGAACACGCCTTGCAATGCGCTGCGCTGGCCGAGCAAGCAGGCGAGACACCCCATACGATCACCGCAGCGTTATTGCACGACATCGGGCATTTGTTAGCAAAGACTGGTCGTGTTCAAGCAAGTGCCAGTACCGAAAGCGGTGACGACTTGCACCAATATGTCGCGTTACCGTTTTTACGGGGGTTATTCTCGAGCGCAGTTCTTGAGCCCATCCGCTTGCATGTCGATGCGAAGCGTTACCTTTGTGCGACCGACCAGTCGTACTGGAGCACCCTTTCGACAGCATCTAAACACAGCCTGATTATGCAAGGTGGCGTGTATACCCCGCCGCAGGCAGCAGAGTTTGAGGCACAGTCGTTTGCCCAAGAAGCGGTTCGGCTTCGCCGTTACGACGATTTGGCCAAGACGCCTGAGACGCTTACGCCTGCTTTGCCACACTTTTTAAAAATAATGCATAGCGTCGCACTTTGACTTGCTAGCACTTTAACTCGATCTACCTACAGGATTTATATGCCGCTGCTTCTTTCTAAACGTTGGTTTTTAAAACTCACCACGCTTGGGCTCTGTGCTCTAGTGTTGCCAAACGCCACCGCGCAATCTGCCGACACTCGTCCCGTCGTGCGTGTTGCCGTGCAACAATTACTGACCAGTGGTGCTCTTGACCCCTTGCGCGAGCAAAGCAACGTTGGCACGCGCATATTACCCATGATTTATGCCGGCCTGATCCAGCTTGATACCGTAGGAGACCTTTCGCCACGGCCTTCACTAGCTGAATCGTGGACACGCATTGACGCCAAGACCGTTGAATTCAAATTGCGCCCTGGTGTTAAATTTCACAACGGCGATGAGGTCACCGCAGAAGATGTTGCGTTTAGCTTTGGTACTGAACGCATGTTTGGCGCCTCTGCCCCACGTCAATACAATCAAGACAGCAAAACGATTGCGGTAGATATCGGCCGCAAGACTACAAGTTCAACACCCGGCAGCATGGAATTACCCCCGCCCGAGATTACTGCGATCGCGCGTAATTTATGGCCTTCTTTGCAAAGTGTCGAGATCGTTGATCGCTATACCGTGCGCCTGATCAATGCTGTACCAGACCTGACCCTTGAGGGGCGTATCGCGCGCTTGGGCTCTGAGATTGTTTCAAAGAAAGCTTATATGGCCTCAAAAGACTGGGCAAGTTGGGCTCAGGCACCTGTGAGCGCAGGCCCATACAAAGTCAAAGAAATGAAGCTAGATCAGTATTTGGTCTTGACCGCGCATGATGATTATTTTGGCGGAAAACCACTGGTCAAAGAAATTCGTTACATGGTGGTGCCAGAGGTATCTTCACGCATCAACGGCTTGTTATCTGGCCAGTATGACTTTATTACTGATATCCCACCCGATCAGTTCAAAACCATTCAAGGTAACGCCAAGTTAGAAGTACTGGGTGGGACCGTTTTAAATCACCGTTTGATTACGTTCGACAAAAATCACCCAGTGCTTGCAAACCCAAAAGTGCGGCAGGCCATGACGCATGCGATTGATCGCGATGCCATCGTCACAGCCCTTTGGGGGGGTCAAACGCGCGTACCTGCGGGCTTACAACACGAGTTCTATGGCGATATGTTTGTGAAAGGCTGGACAGTACCAAAGTATGACGTTGCGCTTGCAAAGAAACTGCTTGTCGAGGCCGGCTATAAGGGCGAAGTGATTCACTTCAGAGGTTTAAACAATTACTACACGAATCAAACACAAACCGATCAAATTATGCTCGAGATGTGGCGAGCTGCCGGTCTGAACGTTCAGATGTCCATGAAAGAAAACTGGGCGCAAATCTTCGAAAAAGGCCCAACACGCGGTGTCCGCGGCTGGTCAAATTCAGCGCCCTTTAGTGATCCAGTCAGCTCACTAGTCAACCAACACGGGCCAAATGGTCAACAACAACAGACTGGCGAATGGACCAACGTTGAGTTCAATAAATTGTCTGACACACTTGTGGCCTCTGTCGATCCAGTAGAGCGGCAACAGGCCTTCAAACGCATGCTAGAGATTGCCGAACGCGAAGACCCTGCCTACACAGTTCTGCACCAGACCGCTGTGTTTTATGCCAAACGTAAAGACTTTGTCTGGAAGCCTTCAAAGACCTTCGTCATGGACTTTCGTGCTACGAATCTGACACCGCCAAAACAATGAACTCGACTGTAGTTGATGCCAACCCGCTTCTGAATATCAGTGATCTGCGGATTATGTTCGATCAACGCGGACACACTTTTGAAGTGTTGCATGGCGTCGATCTGCACATTGCGCGTGGCGAATCGATCGGGCTGGTGGGTGAGTCGGGCTGCGGCAAAAGCATCACATGGCTTGGCGTGCTGGGATTACTAGGTCAGCAAGCACACGTCACAGGTTCGGTCAAGTTTCAAGGTCGAGAACTTCTTGGTTTGTCGGATACAGAACTGTCGCAGGTGCGTGGGCAAAAAATCGCGATGATCTTTCAAGATCCGAGTTCATCGCTTAATCCAGCCCAACGTATTGGCGCACAAATTGCCGAGAGTTTATCTCTGCATCGCGGCTTACAAGGTGCGCAGGCGAAAGCAGAGGTGCTTGCGTTGTTGGATCACGTTGAAATTCCGGATGCTAAACGCCGCATGAACGCTTATCCCCATGAGCTTTCAGGTGGCATGAATCAACGCGTCATGATCGCCATGGCCTTAGCTGGGCAACCCGATCTGCTCATCGCCGACGAACCCACTACTGCCTTAGACGCCACGGTACAAGCGCAAATTTTAGTATTACTTGATACCATCCGTCGCGAGACCGGCATGGCGCTTGTCACGATCTCACACGATCTGGGCGTCATCTCAGAAATTTGCGACCGCGTGCTTGTGATGTACGCGGGCTCAATTATCGAGAGCGCCCCCAGCGAGACTTTATTTACATCTGCACAGCACCCCTACAGTCTTGGCCTCTTGGCCGCGATGCCGGCTTTAAATACAGAGGTACACCGCTTGACCACCATCCGAGGCAGTATCCCCCAGGCGGGGCAACTGATACAGGGCTGTCGTTTTGAAGCGCGTTGCGATTTTGCGCAAGAGATCTGTCGCGTTCACGCCCCTGCACTCAAGACAATCGCTGTCGGACACGCCTTAGCCTGCACACGAAAGCTGGCAGCATGACACCACTTTTGAATGTGACAGGTTTGCAGCGCCATTTCTTTGTTGAAGGTAAAAACGAATGGCTTGCCGATAAAAAAATCTTGCGTGCTGTTGACGGCGTCACACTCAGTGTGCAGCGAGGCAAGACATTAGGGATCGTCGGTGAGTCGGGTTGCGGCAAGTCGACGATGGCCAAACTCGTGCTGGGCTTGATTCCGGCGACTGCCGGCACAGTCGAGTTTGACGGCAAGCCGGTCACCGCACAGCGCAATCGAGCGTGGCGCGCCGCTCGCCGCCATATGCAAATGGTGTATCAAGACCCTCTTGGTGCGCTTGACAGGCGTCTGACCGCTCTTGAGCAGGTCACGGAGCCCTTGCTGATCCACGAGAAAAACGGCGAGATCAAACCGGCCGTTGCGGCGCAAACGATGATGCGCGCCGTCGGTCTGACCGACAACTTGTTTACGCGCTATCCACATGAACTGTCGGGTGGGCAACGTCAGCGCGTCGTCTTGGCACGCGCCTTAGTGCTCAAGCCGAGCCTGTTGGTATGCGATGAGCCTATTTCTGCGCTCGACGTTTCAGTGCAAGCACAGGTCATTAATTTGCTAGACGATTTGCGCCAGCAGATGAATCTCACCATGTTGTTTATCAGTCATGATCTACGCGTTGTCCGTCACATTTGCGATGAAGTTGCCGTCATGTATTTAGGTCGCATCATCGAACAAGGCTCTGCAAAAGAGGTGCTATCCCATCCGGCCCACCCTTACACCCGAGCCCTGATTTCAGCGGTCTCGACGCCTGGTGCGAAACACGCCATCGCAGGTTCGGGTCGAATTATTCTTAAGGGCGAGCCGCCAAATCCCGTCGATATCCCCACCGGTTGTAGTTTTCATCCGCGTTGTGCAATGGCGACTGCCCATTGCAAAACAAGCGCGCCTACGGTGACACGTCTTGGCGAGTCACATACTGTGAGTTGCCATCTTCACGCCATGATTCATCACGGTTCGGCCAGCTAAACATGGGTCGATACATGCTCTCTCGCAGTTTGCGTGCGTTGCTGACTATTTTTCTAGTGGTTGGTTTTGCCTTTACGATTTTGCGCTTATCGGGCGACCCGGCAATGATGATTTTATCGGCGGACGCCCCACCCGAAGCCATCGCAGCTTTTCGCGAAAGTTGGGGGCTTGACGCACCCCTTTGGCAACAGTTTTGGGGATATTTACTCAATATTTTCCACGGTAACTTTGGCGTTTCGATGCGCGATGCCAGCCCTGCTATGGGGCTTGTGCTTGAGGCGATCCCAGCCACGCTTGCCCTCGCACTGCCAGCATTTGCTCTCAATCTGTTAATTGGTATCCCCGCAGGAATTTTCGCCGCTCTTCACCGAAACTCTTGGATGGATCGTCTCGTCATGAGTTTTTCTGTTGCCGGCCACACCTTGCCCAGCTTCGTGCTGGGTCTGTTATTGGTACTCATTTTTGCCGTCAGTCTTGGTTGGCTACCAAGCGGGGGATATAGCGGTTTCGAACATGCGGTATTACCGGTTTTGACTTTAACCGTAGGCGGCGCGGCAGTGCTGGCGCGTTACACACGGTCGTCAATGTTAGAAGTCTTAGGCCAACCCTACATTCGGGCCGCCTCTGCTAAAGGCTTACGTTGGTCACAAGTTGTGATTCGCCATGCTCTGCCTAACGCAGCATTGCCAATCATCACGATCGCCGGTCTCATGTTCGGAGGCCTCATCGCAGGCGCAGTGGTCGTCGAAAGCGTATTTTCTTGGCCAGGCGTAGGTCGACTGACTGTTTCTGCAGTCGGCAATCGTGATCTGGCTGTGGTGCAAGCGGCCTTGTTACTCATCACAGTCAGTATGGTCGCCACCAACTTGCTCGTCGATGCGATCTACTGCTTGTTCGATCCGCGCTTACGTGCCAGCGCTGGTGCACATCAATAGTTGCCAGTAAAAATTGATCCTTTCACCCCAAAAAAAGTTATCCGCCATGGCAGTCTTAGCACCTTCATCTCCAACTCCCTCGCGTCATTATTTTTGGCAAGAGTACCCGCCACTTGTCCTTGTAGCGATTGCCTGGATCCTTGGGATCTTCATCATCGCGGCGTTGGCAGACCTCATAGCACCCTACACCTACACATCGCTTGACCTAAAGGCGCGGCTGCAACCACCCCTTGGGTTGGGCGGTACGGCCCAGCATTTACTGGGTACAGATGAACTGGGTCGCGACGTTCTTTCGAGACTATTGATCTCGGTGCAAGTGAGTCTATTGATCGCCTTTGCTAGCACCTTGATTTCAGCTTTTATTGGACTCGCCTTAGGTTTTTTAGCTGCACACTTTAAGGGCTGGCTTGAACAAGTCGTGCTCACACTCATTGATTTTCAAGCATCGATTCCGTTCATGATCATTGCCCTGGCAGTGCTAGCCTTCTTTGGCAACACGCTTGTGCTTTTTATTTGTTTGATGGGGTGCCACGGTTGGGAACGCAGTGCACGCATTACACGCAGCCTAACAATCGCGGCCAATGAGCAAGGCTATGCCAATGCAGTGCATGCACTGGGCGCCAGTTCTTGGCGGGTTTATTTTCGGCATATTTTGCCTAATATTGCTAGCACGCTGATCGTCAGTATGACACTCACCTTTCCTGAAGTGATTTTGCTTGAATCTGGCCTGTCTTTTTTAGGCTTAGGCGTACAGCCCCCAATGACGAGTCTAGGCAATATGGTCGGCTATGGTCGTGAATATTTGCAAACCGCCCCCTGGATCTTGCTTGCCCCCAGTTGCGTCATTGTGTTGACCACCTTCTCAATCAGTCTGACCGGCGACTGGCTGCGTGACAAGCTAGACCCCACTTTGCGCTGACTTACTTCTTACGGATTCATTTCATGAAAGCTAAACAAAAAAATGTATTATTGATTGTGGTCGACCAGTGGCGCGGTGATACGCTCAAAAATCTTGGGCATCCCGTTATTCAAACCCCAAATATCGAAGCCTTGGCGAGCGAAGGTGTGACCTTCGCCAAGCATTACACGCAAGCCGTACCGTGCGGCCCGGGTCGCGCCTCAATGCTGACCGGTCTTTATATGATGACCCACCGCGCGGTGCAAAATACGATTCCACTTGATGCCCGGCACACCAATATCGCAAAAGAAGTGCGCAAGGCTGGCTATCAGCCCGCCTTAGTTGGCTATACCACTACGACACCTGATCCGCGTGAAACCGACGCCCAAGACCCTCGCTTTAAAGTCTTAGGGGCAGATATGGAGGGCTGGCACCCCGTTGGTTCTTGGGGCCTAGATAAAGAGGCTTACTTTGCCTGGTTAGCCTCGCAAGGTTTTGCCATGCCAGAAAAGCCTAACGATATCTGGATGCCGCAAGACCTCACCGACGCTGATATTGGCGCTACCGGTAAACCAAGCGTGGTACCTGCGCATTTATCCGACACCACTTGGTTCACAGACCGTGCGCTCGAATACCTGCAGGGCACAGAAAATAAGCCTTGGTTCTTGCATCTTGGCTACTACCGCCCTCACCCACCCTTTAGCGCGCCGGCACCTTACCACGCGATGTACGACCCGAAAGATTGCCCACCGCCGATTCGTGCCGTCAGCCAAGACCTTGAAGCAGCGCAGCACCCAATGTTGGCGTATTACCTTCAAGCGATTCAACGACGTCGCTTCTTTGAAAATGGCCAGGGACTTGGCGCAGACATGCAAGAAGCTGAAGTGCGTCAAATGCGGGCCACTTACTACGGCTTGATGTCTGAGGTCGATCATCATATTGGGCGCGTCTTTGAGTATTTAAAAAGGACAGGCCAGTGGGATAACACTTTAATCGTGCTGACGAGCGATCATGGTGAGCAACTCGGCGATCACCATTTGCTGGGTAAGCTTGGCTACTTTGATCAGAGCTTTCATATCCCAATGATTGTGCGCGATCCCAATCCTGAGGCGGATGCGACGCGTGGCGCTATTGTTCGTAACTTTACCGAAACCATTGACACGATGCCCACGATCTTGAACTGGCTTGAGCGTCCGATCCCCAGAACCTGTGATGGTCACTCGTTGTTGCCCTTTATACAAACTGGCATCGCGCCTGCCGACTGGCGGACAGAAGTGCACTATGAATACGACTTTAGAAATATTTACTACTCAACACCCGAAGATTTCTTGGGTCTTTCAATGGATCAATGTGCGCTTTCAGTCATTCAGAATGATCAGTATAAGTATGTTCATTTTGCCGCCCTGCCACCATTGTTCTTTGATCTGACAAAAGATCCGTCACAACTGCATAACGTCGCGCAAGACCCGAGCTATACCCTCGAGTTATTAAAAATGACTCAAAAAATGCTCGACTGGAAACTCTTGCACGCCGATCGTAGCTTGACAGGTTATGCAGCAACACCCGCTGGCTTGGTATCTAGGCCATGAAGACAGCCAAAGACGTTGTCAATGGCTGCTCGGCGATCGTCTTTGACCTTGATGGCACGCTCTTGCACACTGAGCCCGATATTCGGCGCGCAACCAATCAAGCTCTGCTTGACTGCGGTTTTCAGACACTTGCGCCCGAGCAAGTGATTCCGAACCTCTATGGTCCGCTGCCTGATATTTTGGCCTCAGTGATGTTGCTTGTGCAAGCACCTGCTGCGGCTGCGGATGATCTGCAGCAGGCTTATCTGACGCACTACGCGCGCCAAGCACACGACCATTCGTTTTTGTACCCAAACGTCTTGGCTTTGCTAGAGCAATTACTTTCGCAAGGGCGGCAATTAGCAGTTTGCACCAATAAGATTGAAATCTCGGCGAAGCAGGCGCTTGAACGACATGGTATGTCTGCATATTTTAAGGTGGTCACAGGGGGGGATTCGACGAGGCATCCCAAGCCCCACGCCTTGCCCTTACTCACCACCATTGACGCGCTGCAAGTCAATGCCAGCGACTGCCTGCTGATTGGGGATACACACGTGGACGCACTCTGTGCGAGCAACTGCGGCATTCCCTTTGTCTTTCATCGCAGTGGCTATGGCGATGACTCAGTGCAACAATATCCTGTTGCAGCGAGCTTTACAAACTACGCAGAGATCTGTGGTTAGAGACGCACTCTCGCTGCGAATAAAAATTTTGCTGTGAGCGATGCACTCTCGCCTGCATGGCCATGCTGCTCTTTAGCTAAGCGCCCCGGGTGAAACGGTCGTTTTAGACTTTGAAGACAACAGGACTGCGCTGGGATCTTCATTCGCAATCAATGATCTAAAAATGCCCTCGGTACGCGTGATCACCGAACTCCAATCACGGTCGACCGCAGTTTGACGCGCCGCTAAGCGTATTTGCGTGCGTAAGGCGGCGTCGTCAACGAGTTGTCTGGCCGCCTCAAAGAGCTGTTCTTCTTGATTGGGAGCAAGGACCATCCCGTTGCGCCTATGCTCGATTAGCTGCCCTGCTGCGGCATGGTTGTACGCCACTACGGCCAAGCCACTGGCCATCGCCTCAATGGTCACATTGCCAAAAGTCTCGGTCAGGCTCGGAAAGATAAACAGGTCTGCGCTGGCATAGTGTTGCGCTAAATCCTGACCAGTACGCGTGCCAGCGAAAATCGCCTCGGGCACACTGCGCTCAAGGGCGTGACGCATTGGGCCATCTCCGACGATGACCAGTTTTACTGGGAGCCCCTTCGCCTGCAAAGATTTGAAACAGCGAACCACAATATCAAGATTCTTTTCAACAGCTAGACGCCCAACGGAGAGCAACACTTGTGTGTCTGCGGTCGCACCCCAACTCTGCCGTAGTGAATCATCTCGTTTGATAGGCGAAAAATTTTCAGTATCGACACCGCGAGGCACAACCATTAAGCGATCAAAACCAATCTTTGAGAGCTCGGCCATCAAGCCTTGTGTAGGTACCATGGTGCAGTGCGTCGCGTTATGGAATTTACGCATATAGGCCACAATCGCGCCTTTCAACCAGCCAAATCCATAGAACTGGCTGTAGGCATGAAAGTTTGTTCTGAAATCTGAACTGGTGGGTATTTTGAGTTTACGCGCTGCGCGCGAGGCAGACCAACCGAGGGGCCCCTCGGTGGCGATATGCACAAGATCAGGTCGCTGCTTAAGCCACAGTTTTTGCAAAGCGCCTTGCGCCGGCAACCCCATACGTAGTTGTTTGTACATTGGGATCGGTGCGCCCCGTACCAAGACCTCTTGGTAGCGCGAATCAACCGCTGCCTCGTGATCGCTGTGATTTCTTGGTCTGACTAACATGAGTTCGTGCCCGCGCGCGCGCAAGCCCTCTACGATCTTTGAGACCGTATGTGCCACCCCATTGATATCAGGCGGATAGGTTTCAGTCACCAAGGCGATTCTAAGACTAGGCTTATCAGGATAGATTCGATCGACTTGAATGGGGGCATATTCTGTCATCTGAGCTCTTTCATACCTAGACGGTTTTAACGACAGAACTCACTTTAATCAATTTATGTAACCGTTCGATGACAGTAGTTAGCTGAAAATAAACTGCAACACGATTGTCATCAAAAATTCATCTTCTGACACAGCGCTTCTGAAATAATCTAACCTGAGAGGTCGCGTGAAATCTTTTTTGATTTGCGACACAGACAACCCAAGGGATCACAATGAAAGAATTGCTCAACACCTTAAAAATTCAGCGCTGGGATGATCATCGTTATTATCACCACAGCCGCATTAACCAAAGTCTGCACTTAGTTAGCGCGCTGTCATTTTTAGTGTCTTACGTACTGTTATTCATTAACCCAGTCGCTGCATCGCTTGTTGCGTGGTTGGTTGCTATGACGACACGCCAATCGGGGCACTTCTTTTTCGAACCGAAGGGATACGACCACGTCAACCAAGCTACACACGAGCATAAAGAAGAAATCAAGGTAGGCTACAACTTGCATCGTAAGATTGTGTTGCTATCGATCTGGGTTGCGATACCGGTATTGGCGTACCTTCAACCCTCGCTGATTACTTGGGCCGTTCCTGAGGCTTACGAAGATACGACTGTGCGTATTGTCGGTATGGCTTGGCTCTTTTTGGGCGTTGCAGGCTTGTTATTTAGAGTTGCTCAACTTTGTGTCAAAGAGAGCTTCAAAGCGGCGTTTGCTTGGGCCTTAAAAATCTTAACTGACCCCGTACACGACGTCATGCTGTACCGTCGCTCACCCATTTATTTAATGCGTGGTGAGTTGATTGATCCCATGCCGCATATTCAATCACACTAAGCAGAGCCAATGAGGGGCTTCAGTCACACAGAGCAGCTTCAATCAGAGGCTTCGGTCACACTGAACTGATTCAGTCAGAGGCTTCAGTCACACAGAGCAGTTTCAATCAGAGACTTCGGCCACACTGGACATTTTCAATCAGAGACTTCAGGTCTTAAAAAGATAGAAGCCTCTGATTACCCCTCACTATCAAACTAGAAATCGCTAATGACTAAACTCCCAGCTGGCAATCACAGCTTGGTCTGCTGCACCATCTCTAACAACATACGGCGTCGAATGAGTTTATTTGTCTGCCCTTGCGGCGTCCACCACCAAGCTCCTGCAGCCATCTGATGACCAGCACGCACGAAACGTTGGCAGAAATCATCAAAATCTGCCTCTGTAAAGTTCAGACTAAATATCAGTCTTCCCGTACCGACCCAGCTCAGGGCAATCCCCTCGCGCCGCATATAAAACTGCAACAGCCAGTTAAAGCGGCTTGGCACGTCATACAACACGGTCCACACCGTCGACATGGCCTCGACACGCAGGGGCAACCCTTCGCGCTTGAGCAAGTCGTTCAGTTGATTCTTACGCGTACTCCAAGTGGTTTCAAGGTCTGCATAAAGTTTTTGAACTGCAGGCGTATCTTGGCGATGCAAGAATACATTCATCGCCCCCATCACGTAGGGGTGCGCATTAAAAGTGCCTCGGGCAAAGCAAATATCAGCCGGGTGTTCGGCATAGAAACGCGTCATCAGCTTTTTCTTGCCGCACAGAATACCAATTGGCAAACCACCGCCCAGTGTCTTACCGTACGTGACCATGTCGGCATCGATACCGAAATACTCTTGAGCGCCGCCTGGGGCAAGTCTGAAGCCCAAAAAGACTTCATCCAAAATAAAGATGATGTCTCGCTCAACACACACCTGACGCAACTCTTTGAGCCACGCGGTATACGCTTCGCGGTCGTAGTTCGCCCGACGCCCGCCATCAACCAGTGTCGAATCGGTTGGAGCCGCCTGGTTGGGGTGCATGGCCTGTATCGGGTTGACCAACACGCAAGCAATGTCGCGACGATTGCGCAACACCCGCAGCGTGTTCTCATGCATTTCACGCAGCGTCAGCGTGTGCTTAGACGGCGGCATCGGGTTACCGGGCCCCGGCTGTACATCATCCCACCAGCCATGGTATGCGCTCGTAAAGCGAACAATTTTTTGGCGTCCAGTTTGATAACGTGCCAAGCGTACGGCTTGCATCACCGCCTCAGTGCCAGACATATGAAACGAGACCTCATCCTTGCCCGAAATTTCACAGAGGCGTCGAACATTGTCGAGCACGCAGGGATGGTACGAACCCAAGACTGGGCCCAGATCGTGCACCATCTTACTGCCCTCTTCGATACAAGACTTGTAAAAATCCAAGCCAAACAAGTTCACGCCGTACGAGCCCGTCACATCAATCAGGCGGTTGCCATCCATGTCGGTCAACCAGACGCCATCACTGCTCGTCCAGAAGCTGCCCATTTGAATATGCTGTTGCAAGACTTCGCGAAACTGATAAGGCACCCGATAGTTGCTGATGAACTGCAAGTCAGAAATCATCGGTTTACTGGCGGCTGTATGCGCCAATGTCAACGCGCTACGCGTACGCAGATCATTTCCCAGCGTGGCGAGCGCCTGGCGTCGTTGAAGCGCGATCTCTTGCGGCGCCCCATCTGCGTCAAACCATTTGTCATCTGTGTACGAATAGCCAGGTACCCAACGGGTGATGCGCTTGGCCCACCGCAGGTGGCCACCCAAGGACGGGTATTTGGCCACCGACAACTGCAGACGTTGCTTGATGCGCAACAACAACCAAAGACCCACGGCCGCTGCAGCAGCGTATTGCATAACACTCAAAATTTGATCAGTCATAGTTTTGCCTCGAAAACTCCTTTTTATGACTTTAAAGTGACGAAATGATGAACATCAGTAAAGCCGTGCGCAATGTCTTTGCCAACGAAGACCTCAATTTTCTAGTGACCAACCGGATTCCGAGGCTCGCCGTCACGCATTTCATGGGTTGGTTCAGCAAAATCAAGGTGGGTTGGGTGCGTGAGGCTTCGATCAGCACCTGGAAACTATTTACCGATCTTGATTTAAGCGAAGCTAAAAAACAACGTTTTGATAGTCTTCACGATTGCTTCGTGCGCGAATTGCGCGAAGGTGCCCGAGTCGTCGATCAGGACCCAAAAGTGCTGGCGAGCCCCTGCGATGCCATCGTGGGCGCTTGCGGCAAGATCATCAATGGGCAAGTGTTTCAGGCGAAGGGGTTTCCGTACACATTGACCGATCTCTTTGGTCAGCACACTGACACGAGCGCCTGGACCGACGGCCAATACGTCACGTTGCGGCTGACCTCTGCGATGTATCACCGCTTTCATGCCCCGTATACAGGCGCGATGAAGGCCGTGCATTATTTGTCAGGGGACACCTGGAACGTGAACCCCATCGCTTTAAAGCGTGTTGAAAAACTATTTTGTAAAAATGAGCGGGCCGTGCTGGCGCTTGAACTAGGTGAGCAAAAGCACAAGGTCGCGCTTGTTCCGGTGGCAGCGATCTTGGTCGCCAGCATTCGCTTACATGGCTTGAATACTTTATTTCATACACGTTACAAAGGACAAACCGATTTTGCCTGCAACGTCGCCTTTGAAAAAGGACAAGAGCTCGGTTGGTTTGAACACGGCTCGACTATTATTGTGTTCGCACCAGAGGGTTTTGTTTTGGCCGATCAAATCTTACCCGGTGCGCACATTAAGATGGGAAGCCCTCTCATGCAGTTGCCGGCAGACGCTCTAGACAAACAATCAAAAGAAGGCGCGAGCGACCAGCAAAGCACTCAATCCAAAGTCGGGGTGAACGAACAGAAAAACAGTCAATCGGTCGATATCGCGCACACAAGACAGGCGGTAGAATCAATAAACGAAAACGCCACAACGAGTGCATCATGAATCGTGGCTTTTACACTGTCATCATCGCGCAAACCTTTTCTTCGCTGGCAGATAACGCACTGTTTATCGCTGCGATCGCACTGATTCATCAATTAGAGGGGCCTGTATGGGTGCCCCCTCTCATTAAATGGGGCGTGGCCGCCAGCTACGTCCTGCTCGCCCCATTCGTTGGCGCGATCGCCGACGCTTATCCTAAGGGCAAGGTGATGTTCTCCACAAATGCCTTCAAAGTCGTAGGCTGCCTTTTAATGTTTAGCTACGGTATTTTTGGCTTAGCACCGTCTGAACAAATCGTCTTAATCTGCGTGGCCTATGCGATTGTCGGGACCGGTGCAGCCGCCTATTCGCCCGCCAAGTATGGCATCATCACCGAGATGTTGCCCCCCGAAAAACTGGTCGTCGGTAACAGCTGGATCGAAGGCATGACGGTCGTTTCTATCATCATGGGATCCGTTGTGGGCGGCTTGCTGGTATCGCCCGCGGTATCGGCTTGGCTGCTGTCACACAACACGCTCCAGCAAGTCGCCAGTACGCCTGCCGAAGTTGCGATCGTCATGATTGGTCTGTTGTACATCGCAGCTGCATTAACCAATTTATTGATTCCAAACACAAACGCTAAGTACCCAAAGCAGCACCAGCATCCACTTCGCCTCATCAAAGCCTTTGCGGGTTACACCAAGATACTCTGGACCGATAAGCTCGGCCAGATTTCACTCGGGGTCACGACCCTCTTTTGGGGTGCGGGCGCAACACTGCAGCTGATCGTGATCGAATGGGGGCGTAGTCAACTGGGCTATCGCTTAGATCAAGCCTCAATCTTGATGGGCATCGCCGCCTTAGGTACCGTGCTGGGTTCGATTGCAGCGGCTCGCGTGCCGCTCAAGCAATCGCTTCGTGTCCTGCCGGTTGGGGCGCTCATGGGGTTGGTCGTGCTGGTCATGCCGCTTATTTACAACGAATGGGCTGTGTATGGGTTGCTACTGGTGATCGGCATTTTGTCTGGATTTTTTGTCGTACCGATGAATGCTTTGTTGCAACATCGCGGACATGTGCTGTTGTCAGCAGGCCACTCGATTGCGGTTCAAAACTTTAACGAGCAGCTCAATATTTTATTGATGGTCTCGTTGTACAGCTTAATGTTATGGCTAGAGATTTCAATCAACACCATCATCGTGATGTTTGGTTTGTCGGTTGCGATCTTGATGCTTGTGTTGATTCGGTGGCATCAGATGAACCTTCGCAAGGATCCGAGCCTACTTTCGCGTATTGGTGAACACGGGCAGGGTCAGGCGCTTTAGCACCCTAATCAAACCGATAGGTCACACCCACTTGCACACGGCTGACATACTCGCCAGAACCGCCCCAAGCCGTCCCAATTGAAGTGGCGTTGCGCTGGTAAGACAACCCAAAGCTCAGATCCTTAGTGGGCGAATACATCAAGGCGACAAGCCCATAGCGAGTCATTGATGGATCAGACTCACTCGGATTGGTGGTGATCCCGCCATCAAGCGCGAATTTCCATTCGGGTGAGATGTTCCAGACCGGTGCAAACGAAACCGAATACAAGTTGGTGCGATTTGCATCTTCGCTGAAGCCGACGGTGTACGCCTTGTTATACGGTGCGCGCAAATAGCCTGCGTTGAAATGCAATTCGTAGTTCTCACTAAATTGCGAAGCAACGAAGGTTAACCCGTAGTTCCAGGCTGCGTTACCGAGGCCATATACTTGTTGCGAAGTACTTGAGGGCGCAATCAATTGAGGCCGCAGCGTCAGGTTCAAACCCGTCTCACCGTCGCCCATAAAGCGCCACTTCAAGTTCAAGGTGTAATTTCCAACGCGCGAAAAAGAGCCCAGTGGCTGCAAATAATAGGTAGACGTGAACTGCAGATCAATGTTGTCAGTCAAGCCGCCTGAAAACGCGAACGGAAACGCTTTCGCGTTACCAGAACCCTCATAGTCTTGCCCTGAGCTCACACTGCCCGAGTCAGTCGAATTCTGCCCAACCTGCAACACCCTGTAAAAATATTGCTCAACCTGGTAGCCACCCTTGGTCGTGGTGCCGGCATCCTCGGTATTTAAGGGCATGTAGGCATGAACGGGAAGACACGCCAGAAACAAAGTCAGAGCAAAATATCGATCGCTGGCTAAACCACTTTTTTTTGTAAGCATTTATTTTTATTAAATAAAATGTTTTGATGTACTTCATTAACAGGATTGATGTACTAGTTCGATAGTAGTGGGGTTGCTTCCTTGTGTCAACTACAAAGCAACACTCAGACCGCTTGCGGCATCTGCCCACCAAGCGAAAACTTCAAACTTTGATCCAGAAAGTCGTGGGTGTGCACCAAAACCGTCTCGCCATTGATCAACACCACGCCATAGGCTGGCGGCTCGTGGCTACCTGGAATATCCCCTTGAGCCGTGAAGTCAAGCCAAACTTGGTGGTTCGTGCCGCGCAAGGTCGAAAACGGCACCCCGTGCCAACTACCCGAGATCGGACGATGCACGTGTCCAAAAAACAAATGGCGTACTGAACCTAAATACGGGCGAAGCACCTGCAAAAACTCATCGCGCTGCACCAGTCCAATCCGATCCATCGGCTCTAGAGCCACCTCAAACGGAGGGTGATGCATAAAAATATATTTTGGCGTGTCGCCTGAACGTTTGAGTTGTTCACTTAACCAATGCAGACGGTTCGCACAATACCAACCCGAATGTGTGCCCGGTTGATTGGTATCTAAAAATAAAAACTGTCCTACGGCTGTCTCTTGTACACCCTGTACAAAACCGTTTTCATCTTCTAACGCACTGCTAAACACACTGCGAAATAAATCGCGATTGTCGTGATTACCCAAAATCAGTGTGTACGCGGGCTTAAGCGCGGCGAGGCTTTCATGCAGAGCGTGATAAGCACCCAGTTGCCCCCAATGCGTCAAGTCACCAGTAATCACCACTTGATCTGCATCGGCGTGCAAACTATTAATACTTGCCACCGCAAGGTTCAACCGCTCAAGGGGATTTAACCCATACAAGATTTGACCAGGTTCGACTAAATGCGTGTCTGTTAAATGTATGAGTTTCATCCTAATCCTTGAGCGAGTGTGCGAGTTTGCAGCCTGAATAACTCAGGCGTTTATTGACGTGGTAAAAGTTTTTGAACTGAAGCCGTCATAT
>Ga0209769_1000138_pt1 | contig 27928 bp, 19 predicted proteins | sample LauGreSuBDMM15DN_2_FD_187569 | JGI IMG/M metagenome (GOLD analysis project Ga0209769, IMG submission 187569) | Freshwater lake microbial communities from Lake Michigan, USA - Su13.BD.MM15.DN (SPAdes) (version 3) | ecosystem: Environmental > Aquatic > Freshwater > Lake | place: Lake Michigan, USA...
ACAGCAATGTTCATTCGCTGTTTGGTCAAGACATCCACCCCAATAAGGGGAGCATATCGTTCGGTCAACACTACCTGATTCAAAATGTAGATTGGGATGAACTGCCCTTCTAGATTGGTGAGGTTAGGGCGTTGAATTCGTTGTAGCGTGTTAAATAATTCCAAACCTTTTTGGTATTGAAGGGAATTGGAGAAGTTGCTGACATCGTAGGTAGAGCTGTAGGCATGCGTAAGGTTGATACTACTGAAGAGTTCGCTGAGCCCTTTCAATCGAGACAGTCCTCGGTAATCCACGCGCCAGTTTGGTAATGGTGTTTTTGGGAATGGATTCAAATTAGCAGTAGCAGGGTCTTGGCCTCGATAGGCCGCCAAGAAGGATGGAATCAGGACATCTTGTCCGTTGATGGGATATTCTCCAGCCGCAGAAGCTTGTTGATCTAAGCGTTGTTTGAAGATGGTCCTGAAATTCTCAAAGTCAGTAAATAAGGAAGATTCGTTTCGGTCGTTACTTTTCGCAAAGGTGGTTCCAATTAGGATGGTGGAGATGCTGTAGGAACCCATTCGACTTGGACTAAGCGACTGGAAGTTGCCCGGAATATCGACACTGTTTCTAAAGATTTCACTGTAATCTCCGATTTCTCGTTTATTGGCTTCCAAGGTTACTCTAAAGTCACGAATAGGCTCTGCCAATCCCTTAATGGAGAGATTGATCGCTTTATTTTGTCGGAAACTCTGGGTTAATTCTGGACTTGGGGCCATGTTCCCATTTTGTCCGAGTGTGTACCGAAGGGTTGGATTTTGGCTACCAAAAACAAAGGCCCAGCCAGGGTTTTCCCAGGCTCTATCCATACCTAGGAGGCCTGTATTCGGCATGTATCCAGGCAGGAATGTACCTTCAATGATACCATAGTTGAAGGTGACTTCTTTCAAAAGCATGGCTAACTTAAGGATGCTTCTCGTGAGTGGAGTACCGATGGTATCGCTTGCATTTGTGCTAGGTCTACCGGGGATACTTGGCCTCTTGGGGGCATTGATAGCTGCGAGGGACTTGCTTTTATTGTACAACTTGATGAGGTCCAACTTGCCCGATAAAGTTTGTTCCCTCGTGTTTTGGATCACATTACCCAAGGTATCCCGCTGTCCGATGGCACCTGTTTGCCAGGTGTAGGTGCTCAGGTGTCTATAGTCTGTTTGAATCCAGTCGGTTATCGGAAGTTTGGCAAAGGGTAAAGTGTAATTGATGGTGGCAGAATGATTGTAATTGGTCGCACGGCCAAAGCGAAGGAAGTTGGCTTTAACGGAATCAATCTTTGCTTGTGTGTCTAGGTCTCCCTCAGGTTCATCCACGACCGCTGCTGCATTGGCTGCGAGTTCGGCCCGGAGGCTCGAAGAAAGATCCCAATTGATATTAAAAGAGCGATTCATGAAGAAGGACTTCTGAAATAAGGGGTCAACTCCTGCTGTGCTAAGTTGGTCATTGCGGTATTGAGTCCTTGTAAATCTTCGATCCACATCCATTCGTGCTAAAAGTAGGGTAGGCGATAGGTTGAGGTTTATGTCCTTAATAAGCTTAAGGTAGGGGCTAGTCATGCCTTCAGACTTTTCAAAGGGAGCGATTTTTAGCTCCTTTGGTTGGTAGCTATAGGTCACATTTCCTTTGTTTGTTTTGAAGTTATAGTTCTGCAGTTGTGCATTGGTTTGTGTAACCGTACCTGTGGCATAAGAAAAAGCCAAATTGGAAAGATCGTAAATGCGGCTTGGGGAATCCTGGTTTTTTTTCAGTTTGCGCACGTTGTTCAAACTGACATTCTTTCGAGACAATTGATCCATCGCGATGTCTCGATAGGCATCTTTATCCGCAGCATTTGCAAACTTATCTAAAGCAACTTCAAAGGGAACGTCAGGGTTAAGTGGGTCATATTCTGGGCGCGTAGATGAGTTTTCAACTGAAAAATACAGCGGTATGCTTACCCCCAGTCCCTTTGGAAGGAGCTTGTCTACTTCCACATTGGTGGAGATGTCGTAATTGGTAGTTGCTTGGCGGCTGCGCTGGGAGAGTTTAGTTTCCAAGCCCCCAAATCCAATGGAATTATGGCGAATGGAAGCAGATACTACTGCAACATCCGCAATCTTGGTATTGAGGTAGGCATTAGCTGCCCAGCCATTGGTCTTAGTAAATCCAGTAACACGGAGTTCATTGGCCCAAAGGCAAATGCTTTTGGATGATCCAATGCCAGTTCCCGGATTTCGAACACCAATCATCATCCCTTGTACTTGATTGAGCTCTGGTCGGCCCATCACCGTTACCTTGTATTGGCGGATCATTTTACTGAAGGGTAGGGTCAAAGGTGATTGGGTATTGTCCCGCTCTGCTTTGAGGCCTACAATTTCCTGAATGGCAATATCGATTTCATTCTCCTCAGGCCAAACGATTCGTGGGTCATTACTTCCTAAGGAGGATATTTTTAATGGAACCTCAATCTCATAGTAGTTATCGGTGTAATCTGTTCCCAATCTCAAGAAAGCGGATACTTCTCCATCACGCGCATCTTCACTATTCGCGTGAAAAAACAGTTTGATCCGCTCGTATTGAACCAAGTCAATGTTGATATTTTTGAATACGGCTCGAGCATCTTTCGGTGCCAAATCTTCTACACAAAGACGAAGGGATTGTTCATTTAGTCTGCGCTCTACAACTGAGGTATTGTCTCGATCACGCTGTATTCCTGGAGGCAATACATAGGGACTGGAGGTCTCACTTCCCTGTGCATTTTGCTCTATGTTTACCACATCTACTGTCAGGTTGGAGTTGTCAGGCTCTGGCAACTGAAAAAAGCCGCGTTCAAAAAGCGATTCTTGGAAGGTTCTCCATTGGCTGCCGACCATTCTAAATTCTGCCATTCTTAGCACTACTGGCTGCTGAAAGTCAGTTAGATAAGTTCGTATCCAGCGGATGGATTTGAATCCGGAGATATCTCCTTGAATTCGATCTGGCTGGCGTACAGGAATACGGAATAAGTACCAGTTGACTTTCTCTCCCCCTTCGGTATGGGTTACCTGATCCACGATGTAGTTGTTTCCTACCTTGAGTTGACCTGGGCGCAGGTCGATTTCATATTCGTAGTAATTTTCGAGTTCGTTGATCGTATTGTCTGTATTTAGGTCTTCATTGTCTGGAGTATTGGTTCCAGAAGGGGTGTAGGGGAGGTTTTGATCGGCGGAAACTGGCGTATTGCCCTCGTTTCCATTGAATTTTTTGTACCGCTCCAGAATCTTGGTGTTGGCCTGGTCAAATTTAGAATCCAGGTAGTATTGAAAGCCATCGGCAGAAACATCTTGTGTCAATGCATTTTTCGCAGCAGAAGAGATGCTTAGCCGATCTAAAAACCGTCCTTTGAAATAGGTGGCTTCCTCATCATTCTTAAGTCCATCGAAGCCCACATCTTGATTGACTCGAGCGCTGGCGGAGTTATCAAATGCAGGAAGCAAAAATTGTTGACGTGTAATTCTACCCCATTCGTTGGCAGAAGTTTCGGTAGGATCTCCATCAGCAGGAAGACCATTTTCAAAGGCATGGCTTCCGTCCTTGATTACATCTTCTGAGATATCCCCAAGGTTTAGAAATAGTTTTCCCCCGGTGGTATTGTTCTGATTGAAAACTCCATCCAGAACTTTTCCATTCTCGCCAGGAAGAAAGGGGTCCATCAACCAAAATTCGACATACTCAATATTGGTTCGATCAAAATCAACCTCAGTGGTGATGGCTCTAGTGATGCCACCATAGTTTTGCCTTGGATTGGCCAATAAGCCCTCCGCCGTCAGTCCAGGGTTGTAATTGTACATCCCTCGTTCACGAGGGAAGAAAGCAAGCTCAAACAAGGGTTGTGGGACAAGGATCACCTCTCGGTCTTGATTTTTGAAAATCTCCTGAGGGATAACTCTCCTTACATAGTGATTCCGACGGTCTTGAACCGTAATGTTGGTGGGCACACCTGGGCCTCCATCTCGGTAAAAAATATTGTCAATATTATACCAGGCCAACCGGGCGCGACGGTAGCCACTGCCGAGGTTATCTTCAGTTTGTTTGCTCAGATCAAATCGGTTATCGGCGGTCTTTGGAGTCGAAGCTAACTTCCAATTTTGATTGGCTTGCGCACCAAGATAGAAGGGAGTTACGGCTGCTTCAAAGTCATCAATATAGGAGGCGGCGTCTCCATTCACGGTATTGGAAGTACCCGGAATGAGGTGGGCAAATTCAGCATTAAACTGCACGAGTGATTTTTCCTTTGTATCGGTGAAGGGCAGCGCATCTGCCAATTTGGTTAGAAAACGCGATTCACTGTTGTAGTTGACATCTAATCCCCAAAGGCTATTTCGGAGTGTTTCGTTGCCCGTCGCGATACGAGAGACATTCGGACGCTCGTTTAGGAATAGGAAGGTGCCTCCCAGAGTTAGTTTTTTATTTGCGATGTAATCCAATCGCGTACCGAGTAAACTTCTGGTTTGAAAGGAAACTAGGTCTGCTTTCTCAAAGCTGACATTGATTTGTTTGCCAGACTGGAGGATGGCATCGTTGATGATCACTAGTCGTCCCACATTGTAGTCGATCGTGAAGTCTACCCCTTCGGTGAGTGGAATATTCCCTGCTTGTACCGTCACGGATCCTGGCGAGATATTCAATCCAGGAAGTTGAATCTCACTTGCTGATCCAGCTGTAAGCCTTCCTTTGATAAAGAATTTGTTGAGCCGAGTGACTAGTTCAGCATCTGCTTGTGTTGTTTGGTAGAGGGTGTCGTAGACGTATTTTTCTCGTAGTACCTGTTCATCCGGGTTGAATCTCCGTGCAAGGTTAGATCCAAAAGGCTCAAGGACCGGAAAAATGAGTAGGCCTCGATCTGAAAGCATGGTAATTCCTTCCACAAAGTCAAAGTTCCCATCTGGGGCGGGGTCATTTTGCGGATTTAGGTTGTCCAAGCCTGTCAGGCGAATCAATGGGATATCCTTAACCTTGGTGCCTTCCAGAAGCGAGGGATTGTCTAATCCAGTGCGGTCATCTCGGTAGATCACTTGCAATTGAAATCCATCCCGTTCTACTTGGCTTGCATTGAGGCTATAGATATTTTTCATCATCAGATCCCAAGTTGGTACCCGGGTATTGATGCGTGCAGGACGGAGGAGCTTCAAGAAAATCAGTTCATCTTCTCCTCTGGATTGGTAGTCTTCGGTGAGTTCACCCACTTTGAATACTTGCCCATTGTAGGTGTACTCGTAAGAAACCGCAATTACTTCGTCATTTTGCAATCTTCGGAAGAGGGAAATGAATCCCAGCTGACCGTTAAAAAAGAATTCTGTTTGGTCAAGTTTTCGAGCACCATTGATTTGTTCAAAGTCTACACCCTTTTTTATTCCTAAATCCCCCTCCAAGGCACGAGCTCCAGAATCGAAAGGCCTATAGCTTGGCTTTCCATTGATGCTCGCATACAGTCGGTTGGCAGCATTGCTGGCGGGGCTATTGGGAATACCTGATCCAATGGCTGGATTGCCTGGGTTGAGGAGTACCTTACCTTCTCCAAGGTCCATAAATGCAGCAAAATTCCGGAGCGTTTCGGTATTCGTTGCCCGGTTCATAACGTACACTTCTACGCGGGTGATGTTAACGCCAGAGGTCACCTGAGGAAGCCCTTTCAACCAGCGTTCGTAATTTTCTCTGAAGAAGTGACTGAGAAAGAAGTGGCGGTTTTCATCGTATTTAGAGGCTTGGATATCAAATGCCCGGCCTTGTCCATTCGCATCAATCACCAAGTTATCTCGTCTTCCTCGTTGTGTGGATGCTACGGCAGTGACGTTGAGCTTACCAAACTTCATTTCTGTTTTGACTCCAAAGAGGTTTTGGGCGCCTTGAATGAGTCGATTTTGGATGGGTAAACTCACATTTCCGAGTTCGATGGACTGGATTATATCTTCATCGAATCCATCATACTCTAGCTTGAGTTGATTTTGAAAATCAAAGGAGTTGTTGGAGTCAAAATTGGCTCCAATCTTTAGTTTCTGTCCTAGATTTCCATTGACAGCCATTTGAATTTGCTGTTGGAAATTGAAATTGCCATTTTTCTGCTGGCGGATTGGAATAGTGGGGTTATCTATCCTTCGGAATATGGCGCCGAAATCAAGATTGACATAGCCTGTTGGGATGATGTTAATCGAATCGCCCCCAAAGATGCGGTCAAATGTAGGACTCATCGTGATAGGTGGAATGAGCCTTCTCCCTTCAACGGCACTTTCACCATCAATTCCTCGAGAGCGGGTTTTCCAGTAATCCTGCCTAACCTGAAATTCTTGTAGTAGTGAGAATTTATCAAACTCGTATTCCTGTTGGTTACCCAGTCGAGTGCTATCCAATTGATCCACTACCTGATATTTCAGGGTGGAATCCATCAAGACCTGAACTGCTCTGTTTACCGGAGAAGTAGGAAAAAAAGGGGATTTTTGGGTTAAAAATGGATTCCGGTAGGGATAGAGCGGAGAGGTTCTTCTAGTTTGCCAAAGCAAAAAAGAGGGGGCTAATCTTCGTTCGTTTAACGAATCAATCCGTGACTTGGGACTAGGTGTCTGTTGAGCTTGAAGGGTGCTGATGGGAAGGAAGGCAAGGAGTAACCCGAGAAGGATGGTGATCCCCACAATTGGATTTTTCAAAAAGAAATGGAAGTTCTGAACCTTCAATTCAGTGGAAATTAAGAAGTTTTTAACGATGCCTTAATGAGCTCTTCTAGGGAAATAGTTCCACCACTATTTTTGAGTACCAGGGCAATATTTTTCTCTGCCACAGCTTTTGGAAAACCTAAAGTGACTAGAGCTTGTAACGCTTCTTCTCTTATTTTATTGCCTCCATTTAGAAATCCTAAAGGAGTGGTAATTTCTCCACTCCCTGATTTGCCAACCTTGTCTTTCAATTCCAAGATGATTCGTTGGGCAGTTTTAGTACCTATTCCTTTGACTGCTTGAATAGTAGCTACATCACCTGATAGGATGGCCTGTTCGATTTCAGTACTAGTTAAGGAAGAGAGGATCATGAGTCCTGTGCTCGGGCCCACTCCATTAATGGAGGTTAGTAAAAGAAAGAGGCGCTTTTCTTGTTCTTCTTTGAATCCGTATAGGGTATGGGCATCTTCCTTGATATGAAGGTAGGTGAGGAGTCGTAGTTGCTCCTGATCCTTGATGGAAGTGTAGGTTTGTAGGGAGATTTTGACATGGTAGCCGATACCCCCTACGTCTATAAGTACATAGGTTGGGTCTTTATAAACTAATTTTCCATTCAGGTAATCTATCATAATCTTTCTTTACTGGATTGGGCATCCACTACGGCGATGGCTACCATATTTACGATTTCGCGAATGGAGCTTCCGAGTTGCAAAATATGAACGGGCTTATTCATGCCCAGCAGGATAGGACCGATTGCCTCTGCGTTTCCAAGCTCGGCCAGAAGCTTGTAGGCGATGTTTGAAGAAGCCAGATCTGGGAAAATGAGTGTATTGACTTCCTTCCCTTTTTGGGATAGGGCGGAGAATGGATAGATTTCCTTTTGAATTTCTTGGTTCAGGGCCACATTTGCCTGCATTTCCCCTTCGATAATCAAGTCTGGATATTTTTCTTTAGCCAAGGCGGTAGCTTTAGCCATTTTCGAGGGAATATCTCCCTGAGCAGACCCAAAATTGGAATAAGAGAGCAGTGCGATTCTTGGCACCATATTAAAAAATTTCACTGCTGTAGCGGTGAGTCCAATGATTTCCACGAGTTCTTCAGCTGTAGGGTTGAGATTAACGGTGGCATCTGCAAAGAAATAAGGACCTCGTGGCGTGTTCATGATATACATGCCTGCTACTCGATTGACTCCTTTTTTAACTCCAATAGTTTGCAGGGAAGGAAGGATGGTTTTTGGATAATCGCGGGTAAGCCCTGAAATAAAGGCATCTGCTTCCCCAGTTTCGACCATTAAGGCTCCGAAATAATTGCGTTCCTTCACCAATCTGTTCGCATCGGTTAGGGTCATGCCCTTACGCTGTCTTTTTTGAGCGAGGATTTTACCAAATTTATCGTTTAGCTTATGCTCCTCAAAGGGATCGATAATACTCACACCTTCGAGGTCTAGTGAGTTTTCAGCGATCAATCCCAAAATCCGTTCCCGGTTGCCCAAGAGGATTGGGATCGCGATTTTCTCATCGAAAATAAGCTGCGCTGCTTTCAAGATTTTGAGGTTATCAGCCTCACCGAAAACCACTCGCTTTGGATTTTTTTTGGCTCTTCCGATGACGATAGACATTAAGCGCTCGTCAATACCTATTCGTTTCTGGAGCTCAACTTCGTAGGCGTCCCAGTCGGTAATGATTTTTTTTGCTACTCCTGATTCAATAGCTGCTTTGGCTACTGCTGGTGCGATGGTGGTGATTAGACGTGGGTCTAGTGGTTTAGGAATGAAATAAAACCTTCCAAAACTGAGATTGCTCTCTCCATAGGCTTTGGTCACAATTTCGGGAACAGGTTCTTTGGCAAGCTTGGCAATCGCTTTTGCTGCGGCAAGCTTCATCTCTTCGTTGATTGTCGTGGCCCGAACGTCTAGTGCACCTCTAAAAATGTAGGGGAATCCCAAGACATTATTGACTTGGTTGGGGTGGTCTGAACGCCCAGTAGCCATGAGCACATCTTCTCGCGCAGAAAGGGCAGTTTCGTAGGCAATTTCAGGATCTGGGTTGGCTAGCGCAAACACAATGGGATTGGCAGCCATGGATTGAATGAGGTCCGGTGAGATGATATTGCCCGCAGAAAGACCGAGAAATAGATCTGCGCCAGGCATGGCGTCGGCGATGGAATTAAAATTTTGGGAGGTGGCAAACTCGACACGCTCTCCAGATAATCCTGGTCTATCGGTACGGATGACACCATCCGTATCACACACCACAATATGCTCTTTTTTGACTCCTAAGGTTAAATAAAAGCGAAGGCAAGATATGGCCGCAGCGCCCGCACCGCTAACGACAATCCGGATGTCTTCGATATTTTTTCCAACAAGCTCTAGGGCATTGAGTAATGCTGCTCCAGTGATGATGGCTGTCCCGTGCTGGTCATCGTGCATAACAGGGATTTTCATCTCTCGTTTTAGCGTTTGCTCAATCTCAAAGCATTCGGGAGCTTTAATATCCTCTAGATTGATGCCACCAAAAGTGGGCTCTAGGGACTTGATAATTTGAATTAATTTTTTTGGGTCTTTCTCATCTATTTCCAGATCAAAGACATCAATGCCGGCAAATTTCTTGAAAAGGACTCCTTTCCCTTCCATGACAGGCTTTGAGGCTTCGGGTCCGATGTCTCCCAATCCAAGTACTGCGGTGCCGTTTGAAATGACGGCTACCAAATTGCCTTTGGCGGTGTATTTGTATACATTTTCTACATCGGCAGCAATTTCCTTGCAAGGCTCTGCTACTCCTGGGGAATAGGCTAGCGCAAGATCCAATTGGCTGGAGACTGGCTTGGAAGGAATCACTTGGATTTTTCCAGGCGAACCTTGGCTATGGTAGTTTAATGCGTCCTCTTTTCTGATTATAATCGCCATAAATGTGTAGTGTAAGTTGGGTCTATATTCCTTTTTACTCAGTCCAACTCACGTTGGTATTGAGGAGAACGGTCTGTATTTCTCGAAGCGCGTCTGCGTGGCGTTCGTTCGGAAAGTATACAAAGCCTTCCATGTAGTACAATTTTCCTTTCTTCTCGTCAATCATCAAATAGCCTAGGTAAGTTCCCCCCATGCTGAGATCGTTGGTCTTCCAAGTGCCCCGTATTTCAATTGTAAAATTATCATTAATCACCATGTTTCTGAAAACTGGTGGGATTTGTTTTTCACTTGTCATGAAGGAATTGGGGTCTTCAGGATCTCCAAAAATATGGATCTTTGCGATTGAATCGCGCAGTTGGAGGATGTTTTCCGGGAAGGTTTGTTCTTCGCTTTTATAGTCTTCAACATGAAAATATACACTGATGTCTGGCCTATTTTGTGAGGGGGTTGGCTGTCTTAACCAAAGGAATCCAGGGACAGTTTTTGCGATCTGATAGGAGACAGGGGGCATAATTTCTATTCCTAGGTTTTTGCGTCCATCACTTTGCGCAGCGGCATTTTTCCGAGCCAAAAGAGCCTTGGCTAACCTGTCTCTTTCACGGATTTCGAAAAGATTTTGAAGCTGATCCTTGTGTTTGCGAAGGTTTGCGATTAACTCTTTTTCATTGTTTCCAAATAGGTAGAGTACTTCTTGTCCTTGTGCAAACTCATCTTCCATCCGTAGCGAATAGATGCTTGGATCTGCAGCAGCTTTGGCTTTGGACTCGGGAGTAAATTGCCCATTGATTACTTGGCTTCCTCCTCTTTTATCATCAAACGTAGTGACATACACTAGGTTGGTATACATTTTTAGCATCCGTGTCATTGCACGTGGATCTACCCGATGCACTTTGAACAGTGATTCGGATCGGATCATCCCTGGTAAATCTGCCTCAAAAATTGCTCGAAGTTCCTCTCCAACAGGCCCTGCCCATTTGGTAGAATCAATTGCTAGGATGATTTCTCCAATCGATCCTCTTGCCTTGGGTTTGGAGCTATTGGAATCAGTGCCTTCCTCACAGGAGAAAAGGAATAGAAAACACAAGGATAGGAGGCTCAAGTTAATTGCTTTCATAGGTTGAATTTTTTCAAAAAGAGGTGTAAAAAAGGGGTTAGTTTTTTTTTAAAAAAAACTAGAAAAAAAGCCTTTTTTTAGCCCACAATCAAGCGCTGCCCAGGTTTGATTTGGGTTGAATTCAGATTGTTCAATCTCTTTATTTGGTCAATGGTGAGGGAGTGTTTTTGTGAAATCAAGTGAGGGAGTGTTTTTGTGAAATCAACCACAGCGAATCTCCTGGCTTAACCGTGTAGGTTTTTGAACCAGAAGTGTTTTGTGCCAATGCTCGAGAATTTGTTTCTGTTGTGGCCGGCTGTCCTTTCGGATAAATGTAGAGTACCTGCCCGGTGTGTATGACCGTGGACCTGAGTTTGTTCCATTCTTTTAATTTTTCTAGGCTTACTCCATGTTGAGAGGCAATTTTACCTAGCATATCACCACTCTTTACTCTATAACTAATTCGAGTTGAACTCGCCTCGCTCGTAGTGGTAACTTTTTGGTCCAGAACAATTGGGGTGAACTTTCCAATGGAATCACCAAGCCAAGCTAAATTTTCTTTAATAAAAAAGGATTTTGACTTGGGAATACGAATAGACATGGATCGGTTTGATTCTGGAACATTCCCTCTATTAATTGAAGGATTCAACTTCTCAAGGTCTGCTAAGCAAATTCCTGAAAGATTGGCTAAACGATTCAGGTTTAGCGCTCGATCAAAATTCACATGGTCATATTCTAAAGGGTAACTAGGCTCTTCTAAACGAAGGTTGTGCTCTTCCAAATGATTGAGAATATAGAGCATGGCCTGAAATTGAGGGACGTAGTTCCGCGTTTCTCTAGGTAAAAATTCATAGATACCCCAAAACGTTTTCTTTCCTCCTGACTTTCGAATCGCTTTTTGAACATTCCCTGGGCCACAGTTGTAAGCCGCAAGGGCTACTTCCCAGTCGCCGAACATTTTGTAAAGAACCTTCAGGTATTTTGCTGCAGCTTCAGTAGATTTTTCTGGATCCATTCGCTCATCCACATCAAGGTTGACTTGCATGCCATATTCCCGTCCGGTGGCAGGCATAAATTGCCACAATCCCATGGCGCCAACACGCGACTTGATTTTTGGATCTAAGCCTGATTCAATGATGGATAGGTGTTGAATTTCTACCGGCATTCCATAGTCTTTCATAGTTTCTTCATACATCGGAAAATACTGCTCTTTCCGTGCCAAGACCATTTTTAGGTAATTTCGATTCCGTACGGTGAAATATTGTATAAAAGAAAAAACGCGGTCATTTAATTCAAAGTCCATCTCTAACTCCATCTTCTCGATGCGACCTGCTACTTCTTCATAAGTGAAATCAGGAATATACTCGTAATGATAGTTCGGCATTACCACCTCTAGCTGGCCTGAATTCGAGAGTCTACTTTCTTGAGAAAATGCCTTAGGATTTAAAGAAAGAAAACAAGCGACACTCGCTAAAAATAGTCTTAAAATAATGTTTTTCATCAAATGGCTAATTTAAAGTCAAGGTACTTAAAAAGTGGCTAAAGGCATACAATTCCGCTTCTTTGAAGGAGTTTGTAATCACCTGAAGCCCTATGGGCATTCCGGAATCATCCTTCCCATTGGGAATGGATAGGGCTGGGACACCCGATACAGAGGCCTGTACGGTAAATAAATCTTCCAAATACATTGAGACAGGATCGTCTCCATGCTCCCCAAATTTAAATGCTGTCGTTGGAGTAGTTGGGAGCAAAAGATAGTCAAAATCTGTCAACAATTTTTCAGTTAGATCTTTAATTATCCGGCGAACCTTTTGAGCCTTAGTGAAATAAGCATCGTGGTAGCTGGCAGAAAGGACGAATGTACCAAGCATAATTCTCCGCTTGACTTCCTCTCCAAATCCCTCACTTCGGCTGTTTTTATACAGTTGCTCCAGATTTTGTGCATGCGGTGTTCGATACCCATATTTCACTCCGTCAAATCGAGCTAAATTCGCGCTCGCCTCTGCAGTAGTCAGAATGTAATAGGTGGGGAGCACATAGCTTAAGAGGGGGAATTCAACTTCTTGAACGGAAAAACCTTTGTTTTTTAGCCTTTCGACTACTTCCAGGGTATTTCGTTTGATTTCAGGTTGCAATGCAGCAGCATACAAAGCCTCTTTCAAAACAGCAATTTTCACCGTCCCTTTCGGGAAATCAAGTTTGCTATAAGGTGCTACCGCCTCTTTGGAAGAGGTGCTGTCTTTCTCGTCATAGCCTGCCATGACCTCAAGAACCATCGCATTGTCTTTAATAGTAGTTGAAAAAACTCCTATGGTGTCAAAGGAGGAAGCATATGCGATCAGCCCCCAACGGGAAACGCGTGAGTAGGTAGGCTTCATCCCAATTACCCCTGTGAAGGCTGCTGGCTGACGAACTGATCCACCCGTATCTGTACCCAAGGAAACCGTACATAAGTTGGCCTGCACAGCTACTGCCGATCCCCCTGAAGACCCTCCAGGAACACGGGTAGGGTCTAATTCTTGGTAGACCTTTCCATAGATGGAATGCTCATTGGAACTACCCATTCCAAATTCATCGCAATTGAGTCGTCCAATGACAATCGCATCTTCATCCAAAAGCCGTTGAACTGCTGTGGCAGTGTATTGGGAAATGTACCCTTCTAGGATTTTGGACCCAGCAGTGCAGGGATGGCCCTCGTAATTGAGGATATCCTTAATGCCAATTACCATGCCAGCAAGCTTTCCAGCAGTTCCCAAAGCAATTTTCTCGTCAACTTGGGCTGCTTGCTCAAGAGCGGATTGGGTATAAACTTCGACGAAGGCGTTGAGGTGCGCCTTCGTCTGAATATTTTGTAGGTAATACTGTACAATCGATCGACAATCGCTTTCTCCTTTCTTCAAGGCGAATTGAATTTCGTCGAAGGAACGATACTTTTCCAAAAGAATGGGACTAAAAATTATTTTTTCTTGTCCTTCATCCCTTCTTCAAGGTCATTTTGAATGTCCTTGGTGGCGTCCTTGAATTCACGTATTCCACGTCCTAATCCACGAGCTAGTTCAGGGATTCTTTTTGCACCAAACAAAAGGAGAATCACAAGAATGATGAGGATTAACGAACCTCCCCCAATATTTTGAAGAAAACCTAGAGTAGTCATAATGTTGTGCTTTTAAAGTTACAATTACAAAGATACAAGTATCAGTCGCTTACCCAAGGAGATCAACATCTGTTATGCATCTTTTTTATGAATGTAAGAATAATTAACCTATTTGGCTATAATCCAGGTTGCAGGGTCCATAATTTGTAAGCCCTTCCAAGTTTGGAAATGAACTACTGCCTCTCCTTCTGAATTTGTTGCTACTTGTCCAATGACGGCCTTCGCTTTGATATTTTGACCGGTACTCACGGATATAGACTTCAGTCGGCTATACATCGTGAAGTACTCTCCATGCTTGATAATCAAGGTATTGCCATAGCCAGGGATGCTGGTTATTTTGGTCACTACCCCGTCAAATACCGCCCGAACATTAGAGTTAGGCTGAGTACGAATGTCTATTCCGTCGTTTTCAAGTGTTATTCCTTTTAGGGAAGGGTGTGGGAAAGTCCCATATCCTTGTGAGATAATCCCTGTTTCAACGGGCCATGGAAGCTTTCCTTTATTTCCTGCAAAAGAACTGGAAAGTGCCGCAGCCTCTGGAGTCATCGGCATACTGGTTCCTGCTTTTTTGGTACTTGTGCTATTCTCTTTTTTAGAAGCAGATTCTGCAGCACGAATTTCTGCTTCGATAGCAGATTTAATCATTCGATTCAGCTGTTCCTGTTGTTTTTTAGTTGCAGTGATCTGTTTTTGGATATCCTTTTCCTTTTTTGTTAACGTATTGACCATGCCTTGTTTCTCCTTGCGCATCGCCTCCAGCTTTTCTTTCTCCGTCTTTTCCTCCACCAACACTTTTTCTTTGTCCACCTTTCTTTCATCCAGTTGAGTGCGTTGATTGGCTAGCTCAGTGGATAATTTTTCAATTTGTTCAGCCTGCTTCTTCCTGCTTTCGGTGTACTGTCGAAGGTATTTCAATCGCATGTAAAGCTGATTGAAATTGCTTGAGCTAAATACAAAAGCAACAATCGAAAGCCCTCTATTGAGTTTAGATGAATTGTAAATCATCCGAGAATACTCTGCCTTCAACTCAATCAGCTGCTTCTCTAAACTCCCAATTTCATTTTCAATTTCAAAGATGTCATTGGAGAGCAAATTGACTTCTCGATCCAAGGTGGTGACTAATCGATTTTGACTTTGAAATTGGTTAGTAATCGCGTTCAGCTGACCCAACGATGTTTTTTTGGTAGCTGTGGTCTGCTTTAGAATGGCATCAAACTCTTTTAATCGGATCTGTATTTCAATTTTATCTTTCTCCAGCTGCTCCCTAGACTTTTTGGTTTGGGCAGGTACAGTGGTGCTGAGCAGCACTAGGCAAGAGAAGAAAAATAGACAGGCCAATCTTTTCATAACTACTAAAATCGGAAGGGGAAGGTTAAGGGACTTGTCTGAGGATCTAAGGTAGTCCAGTTGATGTAAATCCTAAAATTTTGAGAACCCGTAGGCTCCTCTAAGGCCACTTTAATCAATGCCTCTGCAGGGAAAATTTGGGATTGGATGTTTTGAAATTTTGGAAAACTTGCCAGAATGGAACCTTGACCCGCAATAGCTGCACTCGATAATTCCGTCAACTTTCCGTGTCGTGTATCTACCTTACTAAAATAGCGAACTTTATCTCGGACTTGAGTTAATTCAAATTTTTTCCCAACACGGACCAACCGATCTTCAAAACTAGCTGGATAGGGAATATCACCCCAAAGGAGGTTTTGAAAAAGACCTAGAGATAACTTGATTCCAAAACGTTTCTCAAATTCCAGATAAGTCATATTTACATCTTCCTTGCCCAATCGATCCTGAATTTGGATTTTTTCCTGGCTAAGCAAGCCTCGAATTGCTTCCACTCCAAGACCGGGAGAAAGAGAAAACCAAATTAAGCTATCTTTCTTTGCTCGCAATTGTAGTGTTCCACGTGTGATTTTACCTGAATCTTCCTCGAGCACTAGCTTGGCCTTGGCTTGTAAGTACCCAAACTGAGTGGTACTAGGCGTAAAGGATTCCATGGCCTGATTACCCTCAACTAGAGTGGTTTTTTTGGCGCAACCCCAACTCAAAACGAGCAGCATAAGGGCTGCAAGGATTCGGTAGTTAGTCATGGATTTGTTGATCAATTATTTTCTGTGCTAGCTTATCGGAACCTTCGGGGCTTTCCTGTGCCTTTTTCCACCATCCAACAGCCTCTTCGACCTTGCCTAATCGAAACAAAACATCCCCAAAATGTTCCATTAATACGCCACTAGGCACTTTCTCGATTTCTATTGCTTCTTCTAGGTACAAAGACGCTTCCGAATACCGCTTCAACTGATACAAAACCCAGGCCAAGGTGTCCAAGTAGGTGGCGTTTTTAGGATGTTTTTTCACCACACGCTGAGCCATATCCAATGCCTTTTCCAATTCTTGCTTGCCTAAAGCCAGAAAATAGGCATAATTATTCAAGACCTGTTCGTCAGTTGGATTGAGCGCCAATGCCTTCTCAAAATTCTTGAATGCAGCAGGTTGATCACCCATTTGGTACTGGCTATTCCCTAAGGTGCTGTATGCTACTTGCTCCAATTGTGGATTTTTTCCTTCGTTTAATCGGATGGCTGTTTCCAAGGCCTGAACTGCCAAGGAATCTTTCTTCTGTCCAGAAAGAATCGCACCCTGGTAAAACCAAAATTCAGCACTTTCTGGAAATTCTTCAATGGCGATACTCGTGAACCGGGCAACTTCCTCGTAGTTGCTCCCCTCGTCAAAAGAGTTCACAATTACCTCTTCCAATAATTTTTCGTTTTTGGGTTGAAAGGCTATGGACTTCTTGTACATCGCGAGCGCCTCTCCCAACTTATTTTCTGCTTTTCTTCGGTTTCCAATAGCTTCAAAAACTGCTGCGTCCTCTGGATGCTGCACCAATAGTTGGAGCTCCAATTTGTCGAGCAGCTTTTCTCGTTCCGCTGTTTTCATCTCCTTTAATAGGCCTTGAAAAGCAGCTGCTTTGGAGGCAGGAGCTAAGTCTGGACTAGCAATGGCCTCCAAAAGAAAGGTATTGGCTTGTGAGATTTGCCCTTTTTCCTGATAAAGTGTGTAAGCAGCCAGCTGAAGTTCTGGCTGGTTGGGATACTTGTTTATTTCCGTATTGACCAACTGAATTGCTTGGTCCAACTTGGCATTATTGTACAAGATTTCCACAAGTGAAAGCACGTAATTTGGGTTGCCGGGGAAGGAAGAAATTAATTTTTCTCCCTCTTCCACAGCTTTTCCGAGCTGATTTTTTCGAAGATAAATACGTTGCTTTTGTACCGTGAACGGCTCTCGCATTCCATAGTAATCTTCAGCGCGATCCAAGGCTACTAAGGCCTTGTCAAATTCATTGGCATCTAAGTAAATAGATGCGAGGTCTAAGTTGTATTGTTGGTTTTTGGTGGATCCAGTGGTTAATTTTTCCAATAAGGCTGCCGCTTGCAGGGGCTGCTTTAAACTTGAATAAATCTCTGCGACCAGCAACACATAATAGGAATTAAGTGGATCCCCTGCTGCTGCTTTTAGTGCAAAGGGAAGCGCTTTTTCAGCTTGCTTATTCTTCAGTAGTACCTCTGCAAGTTTGTAAGAAATGGCAGGTTGCTCAGGAGAAAATTCGTTTGCTTTCTCTAAATACCGGTAAGCCTTTTCAAAGTCTCCCAGAACCAGAGCCTTTTCACCTTCAATAAAAAAACGGCTTGCATTTGCTTCTAGTTCTTGTGCTTTGAGCTCTTTTCTGGACAACGATTTTTGTGTAAATCCTGCTATTGGACTCAGAAAAAGGAGGGAAAGAAGAAGAAAAATGGGAGTGACTCTCACTGAAGAATGGAATTTCAAATGACCCCTGCAAACATAGTGCCTTTTCATCAATTTGGCTGAAGAAAAGGAAGGGGCTCGCCGGGGAAACTTAGGATTTTTTACCAATTAGTGACAAGAAGAACTTTCGTTCCATAAGGAATACTACGCCTATAAAAATAAGGGCGCCTGAATTTTTGATCAAAGAATCTAAGCCAATGACCCCAGTCTGAACATAAAATCCACCATAGCTCAAGGCAAAGGCCAGTACCAGATACCCTAGGCCACGGCGTGTTTGATAGGGAACAGGGTAATATTTCTGCCCATAAAAGTAGCAAATGATTGCCATCACCAAGTAGCAAGCTACGGTGCTTAGCGCTGCCCCCATAAAACCCAAGATTGGTACCGAAAAAGCAATACCTGCCACACTGACTAGTGCTCCTAAGAAGGTAATCCAGAAGCTGTAATTCGTTTTGTCAGTCAGTTTAAACCAGATCGACAGATTGAAATAAATCCCCAACAGCAGGTAGCCAAGCAGCAGCATGGGAACGATGGAAAATCCTATTTCATACCCTTCTCCTTTTAAGAAAAGCGGCCCGATCCACTGCAGGTTGACTGAAATTAGGATCATGAGTAGGGAGCAGAATAAGATGAAGACATGCATCACCTGTGCATACATCTTGGGAGAATCCTTTTCTTTGGACTCTCTGAAAAAGAAGGGTTCTGCAGCATACTTAAAGGCTTGGATGACCAAGTTCATCAAGATGGCTAACTTGAAATTAGCGCCAAAAATGCCTGCCGCCTCGCGGCTACTCAGGCCAGGATAAAAGTTAAGCGGCAACACATACTCAAATAATAGTCGCGAAATAAGTTCATTGGTCACGCCTGCCAGTCCCATAAACAGCAAAGGCAGCGAGTAGGCCCACATGGGCTGGAGAATTTCTTTTTCCAAGCGGAAAGAAAAGAATCCTGCTTTCCACCATACAAATGGAATAATTAAGCCATTGGCAAGTAAGTTGGACAGTAGAATGTATTCTACTCCCCAAGTAGATTGATAGCCCAAAACTCCTTCGGAAACCACACCCTTTTCAATCCATCCAGGTATCCAAATCAAGAAAAGCAGGTTGAATGTTACATTCAGAAAGATGTTGATCAATTTGGCGACTGCGAAGGTTTTGGCTTTGTTTTCTAGTCGGAGTTTGGCAAAAGGAATCGCCAAAACGGCATCGAAGGCAAGCAATAAGGCCGTCCATTGAAACAAATAGGCTTGGCCAGGATAGTTCATCAGCTGGGCCAAGGCAGGAGCTGCTAGGTAGATTCCTGAGCCCAAAACGAGGCTAGATAAAATTAGTAGAGATTGAGAGTTGTGATATACTCGGCTAGGATCCTGGTTTTTTCCTGTCGAAAACCTGAAAAAGGCGGTTTCCATGCCATAAGTAAAGACAATGTTCAAAAATCCGATCAAGGCATAGATACCCGTAAATGCACCGAGGTCTGCCTTACTCAGGTACCCAGTATAAACGATGATCAATAAAAAATTGATGGAGCGCCCTAAAATGCTGCTTAGGCCATAGATGGCGGTTTGTCCTGCGAGTTTTTTTAGTGTGCCCATGGGTTGCTGGATCACTTACTCTCCACGGAAGACAGGCTTTCTTTTCTCCAAAAATGCAGAAGTACCTTCCTTGTAATCTCCTGATTTCACGCAGCGGGCAAAGGAGTTCGCCTCAGTTTGATAGCCATCTTCCTCCAGAAAAACTGCATTTACGCAATCCACCACCATACCGATGGCTAAAGGAGCTTTACCCATGATTTTTTGGAGAATCTCTTCAGCACCAGCAATAGCTTCCTGCTTGGTGGGGAATACATAATTCACTAGTCCGAGTGTTTTTGCTTCATCGGCACCAATCATGTCACCTGTCATCATCAACTCATTGGCTTTGCCTCGGCCTACCAGTAGGGTAAGGCGCTGGGTACCGCCGTAGCCAGGGATAATTCCGAGATTTACTTCTGGCTGACCAAATTTCGCATTGGAAGTTGCAATCCGCATGTGACATGCCATGGCCAATTCACAGCCACCGCCTAAGGTATAGCCGTTGGTTACCGCAATCACAGGCTTGTGACAATTTTCAATCATTGCGAAAATTTCTTGTCCACTTTCTGCAAACTTCCGAGCATTGACCTCATTGAGGGAGGCAATTTCGGTGATATCAGCACCAGCTACAAAGGCCTTCTCACCAGCTCCAGTTAAAATGACAGCCTTTATGGATTTGTTGTCCATCACTTGATCAAATACCGTCCTCAATTCGGCTAAAGTGGCAAGGTTCATGGCATTCATTTTATCCTCTCTATTGATAGTAAGGTAGAGGATACCTTGACGTTCTTCGGTAAGAATGTTGACAAATTCAGACATCGTCTTGCAGCATAGTTCAGACAAATATACCTCCCCCACTAAGAATGCCAAATTCATACGCGTATAAAAAACTAAAAAAAGGACCAAAATAGGCTGCATTTGACTATTTTTTATTTAAATCCCAAAGGGAACTTTTGAAGTTTATCATCCTTTTTTCGCCTTACATACTTACTTCTGCGGCACAATTTGAAAGAGCTAAACCACACTTCCTTCATGAATTCCAAAAGAAAAATCACCGTAGCCTATGGCGATGCGATCGGCCCCGAAATCATGAAAGCTACCTTGGTAGCCTTCTGAGTAAAATCGATGGTGGAGTATTAAAACTGAGCCTCATCACCAACAGAGGGGCAAAAGTATACCCTGAAGGCATGAAAGAAACTTTCTGTGCCGACCATTGGAGATGTCGTTTTATTGTAGGGGAAGGAAACTTTCCCCTTTTTCTTTTTTGTACATTTACTACTCAAAGTAGTGGCAACTCCAGTGACAACCATGCAAAAACGCGTTTTAATAATCACCTACTATTGGCCTCCGAGTGGAGGTTCAGGGGTTCAGCGCTGGTTGAAGTTTGCCAAGTACTTGCCCGAAGCAGGTTGGGAGCCTGTGATTTTTACACCTGAGAATCCCGATTTTGACCTGAAGGATGAAAGCCTACTCAAAGAAATTTCTCCCAATCTGGAAGTGATCCGCTTTCCGATCTGGGAGCCCTACCAGTTGTTTGCCAAAGTGAAAAAGAAAGGGAAAAGCCACCCTGGCCGAATCCTAGAACAGCAAAAAAAAGGCATTCTGGATAAATTAGCGATTTGGCTACGCGCCAACCTACTGGTCCCTGATCCTCGAGTTTTCTGGGTGAAGCCCTCTGTTCAATTTCTGAACGAGCTACTCCAAGATGGTCAATTTCAAGCGATCATCACTACAGGGCCTCCCCATAGCCTGCATTTAATTGGGAAAAAACTCAAACAAAAACACGGTATCCCTTGGCTTGCCGACTTCAGAGACCCTTGGTCGCAGTGGGAATTTTTGGATACCCTTCCCATGCTCCCCTTTATCAGGAGACGACACGAAGCCCTGGAGCGGAACGTCTTGCAGCAAGCCGATGGGGTGGTGACCATTTCCCCAACCTTTCAGCGAGACTTGGAAAAACTTTCGGGAAGAAAAATTGACCTGATTACCAATGGATATGATCCTGCCGATATCCCAACTGATTTTCATCCTCGACCCAAGCTTGCAAAAAGACTACATCTAGTCTACACCGGAATCATCGACGCCATCCGTAACCCGCTTCCTTTGATGCAGGCGCTCAAGGCAGAATTTCAATCCGGAGGGGAGGAGGTTTCTTGGACTTTTGTAGGAAAGGTAAGCGAACAAGTACTTCAACAGGTACAGGCCGACCCTTGGCTACAGAATCATATTCATTTTGCAGGCTATGTGCCCCACCATCAGGTGTTTGAATTTTATGCCAATACTGATGCCTTGGTCCTGATTCTGACGGATACTAAAAATGCCAAAGGCAATATTCCAGGTAAACTTTTTGAATACCTAGCTACGGGTCTACCTGTTTTGGCTCTGGGCGATCCGCAAGGGGATAGTGCTACGCTACTCAGTCAAGCAGGTGCTGGAGCTGTTCTGGGGCATGGAGATCTGAAAGGGATGCAAGCAAAACTTCGGGAGCTGTATGAGTCAGCAGGTACTCAGCAAACGCTAGGCTCTTTGGAGGCTTTTTCTAGAAAAACAGGAAGCAGACAAGTAGCCGAGCTTTTGGATAGGATTAGTATTTAGTACCAAGTAGAAATCTGTACGAAGTACCAAGTACAATGTACCAAGATACTTTCTGAGTAGAATTCATGTCCTAACTACGAATCCCTACTTCGAAATTCTTCAATCGGCGTTCAGCATTCGATATTAAAGAAGTAGCAAGTATCAAGTAGCAAGTAGAACTCCGTACGAAGTACCAAGTACAATGTACCAAGATACTTTCTGAGTAGAATTCATGTCCTAATACGAATCCCTACTTCGAAATTCTTCAATCGGCGTTCAGCATTCGATATTAAAGAAGTAGCAAGTATCAGTACGAAGTACGAAGTACAATGTACCAAGATACTTTCTGAGTAGAATTCATGTCCTAATACGAATCCCTACTTCGAAATTCTTCAATCGGCGTTCAGCATTCGACATTAAAGAAATAGCAAGTATCAAGTAGCAAGACGCATTAGAAGAGACATTTTTATTTAACGTAAATCCCTACTTTGTACTTTGTACTTGGTACCTGGTACCTGGTACCTGGTACAATCCAAGATGCCAAGTCCGTATAACTAATTAATTTTTTTCTACTTTTCGGAATGTCAAGCCCTTCCTCACTTCTATTTGTAGCTGCCACACTTTGTTTGGCCGTGTTTTTTGCAAGTTGGCTCACCCGATTTTCATGGGGCAAGTCGGTAGGCACTCCCATTTTTGCGATTTTGATTTGCGCGATACTGTCCAATATTGGGTTGATTCCAAGTGCGATGGATGGCCATCCGATCTACGATGGAGTATTCACCTACATTGCGCCCTTGGGTATATTTATTGCCTTGCTCGAAGTAGATCTGAAAAGTTTGAAAAAAGCGGGTCTCCCTTTGCTGCTTTTGTTTTTGCTGGGATCGCTAGCCACTGTGGTGGGGGTACTTGTGTCCTGGGTACTAGTTCAACCGGCAGAAGCGATCGGTCCTTTGGCTCCAGCAGTGGCGGGCATGTATACAGGAACCTACATAGGGGGAGCGATCAACTTTAATGCAATTGCGCTGCATTACAAGGTCAATGAGGCAGGTACCTTATTTGCGGCAACTACCGTAGTGGACAATTTGGTGGGTACACCCTGGATCATCGCTACCTTAATCTTGCCCAAATACTTACAAAAACTCTTCCCTCGGAAAAAAAATGAATCTGCAGCTAGTAGTGAAAAAGCTCAATCCCAGGAATCTATCTCCATTGGTTCTATATCCTCATTACTCGCATTAGCCTTTTTAGGGATGGCGATTAGTAAGGCGGTGGTTATTTGGTTTCCCCAGGTGCCTGAAATCCTGGTGCTTACCTCCCTAGCCTTGGTCCTCGCCCAATTTCCTGCGGTACAGCAGCTACGCGGAAAGCATACCATAGGCTTCTTCTTAATCCTTCTATTTTTGGCAGTGGTAGGCACTCTTTGTGATTTGTCAGCCTTAGTAGAGGTAGGGGATCTGGCCTTTACCTTGATCTTGTTTGTGACTGTTTTGATTCTGGTTCATGGGCTCGTGATATTTGGGGTGGGAGCCCTTTTCAAAATGGATTGGGACATGATAGCGGTTGCTTCGCAAGCGAATATAGGTGGGACTACTACTGCTTTAGCCTCAGCTGAAAGTCTTCAACGGCCTGATCTGCTGATTCCTGGCATTCTTGTTGGAAGTTTGGGCAATGCCATTGGAACGTATATAGGATTTGCTGTTGCAAGCGGCTTGTTTTAACTTAGTCGAACCCAAACGAACCACCCAACTTAAATTTTATGCAATCCAGTATTTTAACCGAGCTTTTCTTGCCTTTTTCCCTAGCAGTCATCATGTTTGGAATGGGGCTTAGTTTGCGTGTAGAAGATTTCAAGCGAATTTTGATTTATCCCAAGGCGGTAGGAATTGGTTTGCTCAATCAATTAATACTCTTGCCAGTGCTTGCTTTTGGAATTGCGAAAGCCTTCCAGCTTCCTCCTGAATTAGCAGTAGGACTGATGATTTTGGCAGTGTGCCCAGGTGGAGCCACCTCCAATTTGATCACACACCTAGCCAAAGGAGATTCAGCACTATCCATCACGCTTACGGCATGTTCTTCCGTAATTACCGTGTTTACGATTCCTTTCTTAGTCAATTATTCCATCGCTTATTTTATCCCTGGGGGAGAAGCAAAGCAGTTGGAAGTAGTGGGTACAGTAGTTTCTGTGCTCGTCATCACCATCATTCCAGTGGCGCTGGGGATGCTGGTTTTTGCAAAGGCACCGAAGTTAGCTTCAAAGTTGGACCTTCCTTTTCGGCGCATTTCCGCCATTTTCTTTGTTGTGATTGTACTTGCTGCAGTGCTGAAGGAAAAGGAAAACTTGGTTCGCTACTTTGTGGAGGCAGGTCCCGCAGCTCTGGCCTTGAATGTGGCCACCTTGGCCTTGAGTTTTGGGATAGCCAAATTTGTTAAGCTTCCTTTTCGCCAGGGTCTAACCATCGCGATTGAGTCGGGGATCCAAAATGGCACCTTGGGCATTACCATAGCCGCTACGCTACTGATGAATTCAGTGATGACCATTCCGTCTGCCATTTACAGTTTGATCATGTTTGGAACTGCTGCCTTGGTGATCCTTTGGGGGAATAAGGTAGCATCTGCTAGCAAAGCATCCACCTGATAGGAGCGAATGAAAAGGATTTCAATTCTCGTATTGGGTCTTCTTTTGATTGGTTTTCAAGGAAAGCTCCTTGCTCAAAGTTATTTTGACGAGCGGGGCAAACGAATCCTGTACCCGGAATACGAGGAAAAGATCCTAAACGGCCCCTATTTTGGTGTTCCAGGAAAGCAATCTGGAGACATGAGGCTGGTGCATCGGATGCCTTCAGGCCTTACTGATGCGCGTCTGTTCTACGAGAAGTTGGGAAAAATGGATGCCTTTAAGGAAGGACAACCCTTGGTGGTGATTTTTTACCCTGGCAAGGATGAATGCAATTCGGCGCGCGGCACTTCGGATCCCAAGACGCTCACTAGTGATCACTCGGCAGTGCTCCGTTATGTCAAAAAACACGGTGCTGCTGCTCCTGTATACCTGTACCAGCAGCCACATGGATTAGAAAAATACGAGGGCATTCACAGTTGGGAACCCGATCCGGAAGGAGTATTTGCGCAGCAGTTCTTTTCCTTTCCCTATCCTTGCAAAAGTTTTGTGGTGCTCAGCCCAAAAGGAAATTACCGAGCGATTCTAGGGGAGTTTCCTATTTCTCAAATTGATGTGGCGCTCAAAAAACTATAAGATGAATCCTTCCAAACCTGCACTTAGCTTGAGGATGGCAGAATTTGCCGACCTAGCATCCTTGCTTGATCTTGCCCAAACTTCTTTTTTGCAGGCTTTTACCGAAGGCAACAAACCAGAGAATGTGCAGGCTTATCTCTCCCAAGCCTTTACGCCAGTTCAGCTCGAAAAAGAATGGAGAAATCCTGCATCCACTTTTCTGCTGGCTAGCTTGGAGGGGAAATTGGTCGGCTATACCAAGGTAAACCTGGCGGCTGCCCAAACCGACGTCCAAGACCCAGAGAGCTTGGAGGTGGCCCGATTGTATACCTTGGAGGAAGTGTGGGGAAAGGGTGTAGGACAGTTTTTGTTGAATGCAGCACTGGACTTTGCCAAAGAAAAAGGAAAAACTTTCGTCTGGCTAGGAGTCTGGGAGCACAATGCCCGGGCCATTTCCTTTTATGAAAAAAATCGATTTAAGGCCTTTGGAAGTCATCCCTTTCCCTTTGGAGATGAAATCCAAACCGATTGGTTGATGCGGGTTGAGGTTTGAAGCGGAGTGTTTCAAGTTCCGATTTCTTGCAGGGAAAATAAGTACGCTGTATTTTTAAAGAAAAAAATGAAGCGCTCTTTTCTAGTTTTTGTTGTGCTGCTGTTCGTTTGGACTGCAACTTTTTCTCAGGAAAAAGATCCCATTGTCATCTTGATTTCCTTGGATGGCTTCCGTCACGATTATGTGGAGCGCTTTCAGCCAGAGAATCTAAGTCGATTTATTGCGGAGGGAACGGCTGCGAAGGGCTTGATTCCTTCATTTCCCACCAAAACCTTTCCCAACCACTACACCATCGCCACGGGCTTGCTTCCCGAGCATCATGGATTGGTGGACAATGCCTTCTACGAACCCTTCAAAGACCAAGTGTACACCATGGGAAATCGAGCCATTGTTCAAGATGGCTATTGGTATGGAGGGACACCGATCTGGGTTCTGGCAGAGCAAAACGGCATCAAGGCGGCGAGTTACTTTTTTGTAGGCACGGAGGCGCCGATTCAAGGGGTCCGACCCAGCTATTACTACGACTACGATGGGGGAGTGCCCAACCTCACACGGATTGGAAAGGTATTTGACTGGCTAAGACTACCCGCTGCAGAGCGCCCTCGACTGATTACACTCTACTTTTCAGACATGGACGACACGGGCCATCGCTATGGACCTTCCAATGACTTGGAGTTGAAAAAAACATTAGATCGCCTAGACCATGAGTTGGGAGCTTTATTTGAAGGGTTGAAAAGTTTTGATCTCCCCATCCATGTGGTGTTGGTATCTGACCATGGCATGGCAACTGTCAAGAAAGATCACCTGATACAGTTGGATCAATTGACTGAAGGGATCTCTGCTCGCGTGGTCAACAACGGGGCTCTGGCGCATCTTCATTTAGAAGATCCCAAAAGGAAGAAGGCAGTCATCAAGCTGCTTCTTGAAAGAAATGAACACATCACTGTAGATGACCTCAGTACTACAGCCAATTACATTGACTTGGCCGCATTCCCTCAGCGTAAGGGGGATTTGCTGATCCTGCCCAAGGAGGGATACTACTTGGCTGATGCTCCGGGTATGATGCGCTACCAAAATAATGCTGCCCGCTTCCAAACAGAAACTTTCGGGGAGCATGGATTTAGCCCTACTTACCCGGATATGTGGGGAATTTTTTATGCCAAAGGGCCTCAAATTAAAGAAGGATTTCGGGTAGATCCTTTCCAAAACATCCACATCTATCCCTTACTCTGCCGTATTTTGGGCCTTCCTATCCCAGATGGAGTTGATGGCAAGCTAGAGGTGCTGTATCCTGTGCTGAAGTAAATCGGGTATGTGAGAATTCCCATAGCTTTATTTTTAGGAGTAGGAACTGGTTTTCTTGCCTTGATTGTACTACCGATTCTTTGTTGGGTCCAGGCTATTTTTTGCAGATTTTACTAAAAAGGGGTCTTTTCAAATTTGGTTTAGTAAAATCTACTTTTCCCATCCCTTAAAAACCATTTTTTGGTATTTTTTACTAAAACAATTCGCTTTCCTTATCCCCCTTTTTTCACCATAGAAGCCATTTAAGGGTATCTTTCCATCACTTACCAAGCAGGAGATGGGGCGACAAAAGGGTGATTTTTTTATCTACTTTTTTAGCTAGTTTTTAAGAGGAACGGGCAAGTCTTCTTAAGGGTGATTTTTTCAACTGATTTTTTTCAACTGCTCCTTCTCCTGGCTTGGGTGGTTTTTTTATCGAGATGTCAATTCCAAAATACCAATAGCTTTTACTTAACCCTGGTAAACCGTGAGGTGGAAGATTTAATCCATCGCGAGCGGCTGGTGCAGACCAATGAAAATACTCGATTCGGGTAACCATTCGGCTGGTCTCAAGTATGCAGTAGTGTATACGCTGAAGAACTAATTCGGGGAATAAGTTAAAACAATAAACAAACAACATGAATAAGGAAACTATCAGTAAACTGAATAAATCATTCGAAGAATCCGCCTACGAACAAGACGGTGTCGAATTTTGGTTGGCAAGAGAACTCCAAGAACTTCTTGGTTACTCAGATTGGAGAAATTTTGTGAATGCGGTGGATAAAGCCAAGGAAAGTTGTAAAACCACCCTAGAGACCATTTCAGACCATTTCGTTGACGTCAACAAAATGGTCAAAATCGGTTCTGGTGCCGAGAGAAAACAAGAGGATATCATGCTTACTCGCTATGCCTGCTACCTCATTGCTCAAAACGGTGACCCGAAGAAAGAAGAAATCGCTTGGTTAGAATTTTTACTGCTCCCTACAGTTTAAATTTTGGAATCTGAAATGATGCTCAATTGACTAGACTAAAAATCAAATCAAAAAAAGAAGCCATCAAAG
>Ga0209769_1000139_pt1 | contig 27825 bp, 26 predicted proteins | sample LauGreSuBDMM15DN_2_FD_187569 | JGI IMG/M metagenome (GOLD analysis project Ga0209769, IMG submission 187569) | Freshwater lake microbial communities from Lake Michigan, USA - Su13.BD.MM15.DN (SPAdes) (version 3) | ecosystem: Environmental > Aquatic > Freshwater > Lake | place: Lake Michigan, USA...
TCGTCATTATTCTTCTCTGTGCAGCACTCCTTGTAACTGTCGGACTTTCACTATATGCACGTAAATTATTTGCGGATCGATGAATTTTTTAAACACAACTTTTAAGTACTTCAATTTACTTGGTGGCTTTGCAACCATTGGCGCGCTACTAGCTATGGCGTTCTTGCTCCTTGACGTTGAGGGGAAAGTTTCAACTTCTGCTGAAAAACTTCGCACTTTTCTAAAAGTATCCGTAGCTATCTGGTTTATTGGTGTTGTTGGTTCAATTATCTTCACCCTTGCACAGATACTAGATACTCCTTTATCTGGTGCGCTCGATATAACGACCATCAAATCATTTATTACTCAAATAACAGTAGGTCAATACTTAGCTTTTGAAGCAGTAATTGCACTAATCGTTTTTGTTTGTGCCTTTCAAGCTAAGAAAATTTTGAGTCTTATAGCCTTATTAATACTTTCCATAGTTGGCCTCATTGCCCCAGTCTTTCAAAGTCATGCCGCATCCGGTGGGTCGCACTCTCTAGTTATTGGTTCACTTGTAATACACGTAATCGCCTTATCGTTGTGGGTTGGCGGAATCTTTGCGATTGCAATGCTTTCAGCCGCTGACCGCGCAATAGCAGTGCCTAGATTTAGCCAACTAGCTTTGTGGGCCGCAATTGCAGTAGTTATCAGTGGAACTATTAATGCTTGGACTCGACTTAATTTTGAATCAGCCTGGAATTCAACCTATGCCTACATAGTTATTGCAAAAACTGTTGCAACAATTGCATTAGTCGGACTTGGCTACCTACATCGTAAAAATCTTGAAGGTAAGGAATCGATTAACTGGGCTGGTTTTGCCAAGTTACTAACTGTTGAAGCAACAATCATGCTTGTTACCGTTGCACTGGGAGCATGGCTATCAAATACAAGTTCACCGGATCGTCCAGGAATTCAAGAATTTGATGCGGGCCTTTCAATAGTCGGTATTGCGACTCCACCAAAACCAACGTGGTCACGCATTTTCTTAAGTTACGAACCCGATGCACTGATGATTGGAATATTAGTCATCATGGTCGCCCTGTATGTAAAGGGCGTCATAGTTCTGACCAAGCGTGGCGATAAGTGGCCAGTGGGTCGCACAATTTCATTTGCACTGGGCATCTCAGTTATTGATTTTGCAACAAGTGGTGGATTAGGTGTTTACGCGCAATTCTCTTTTTCATATCACATGCTTGCTCACATGCTTCTGGCAATGGTGGCACCTATTGGTTTAGTTCTCGGGGCACCAATGACTTTGGCACTAAGAACACTTCCCCAAGGGCGAACGCCTTCAGAACGGGGTGTGCGAGGTTCGCTATTAGCAGCTCTACATTCAAAGATTGGTATTTTTTATACAAACCCCGTCGTTGCATTACTAATCTTTGATGGATCGCTATTTGCTTTGTACTTCACGGATTTGTTTGCCAGCATGATGCAGAGCCACATCGGACATTTGTTCATGACACTTCACTTCTTAGGCGCAGGATTCCTATTCTTCTTTGTCGTAATTGGAATTGATCCAAACCCACGCAAGATTCCATACTTGGTGCAGATAGTCGTGCTCTTTGCTGCCATGAGCATCCATGCCTTTTTCTCGATTGCGTTGATGTCTACAACTACTTTGATTGACAATGGTTACTTTGCATCGCTTCAAACCCCGTGGCTGACAGATTTATTAGCAGACCAAAAACTTGGTGCTTCGATCGGTTGGGCTATGGGCGAAGTCCCAATTTTGATGGCTTTAGTTGCAACATTTATCAATTGGCGTCGTGAAGATGCCCGTGAAGCTAAGCGGATTGATCGTAATACCCTGCGCCAAGCGGCCATGGGGCAGCCGGACGACTTAGCAAACTATAATCAGTATCTACAAAAGCTGGCACAACGAGATAAGAATGAGTCGTAATGGAAAACCTATTTGATCTACCTTCCGAGTACAAAGATCTACGTGCGAGCGTTCGTGCATTATCTGAAAAAGAGATTGCACCTCACGCTCAAGCAGTTGATGAGGATCACCGCTTCCCACAAGAGGCAAAAGTTGCTCTGATTAAAAGCGGTTTGTATGCAGCTCATGTTCCAACTGAATTTGGTGGTGATGGGGCTGATGCGCTGGCAACAGTTTTAATTATTGAAGAAGTTGCTCGTGCATGTGGTTCATCATCATTGATTCCGGCGGTTAACAAACTAGGTTCAATGCCATTAATTCTCGGTGGTAATGATGAACAAAAGAAGCGTTGGTTACCTCGTTTAGTAAAAGGTGAAGGATTTTCATACTGCCTTTCTGAATCAGAGGCCGGATCTGATGCATCTGCAATGCGGACTAAGGTCGAGCGATCAGGTGATGGGTGGGTGCTAAACGGCAGCAAGAAGTGGATTACAAATGCCGGTGAATCTGAGCTTTATTCAGTGATTGCACAAGGTGATCCGTCAGGTGGAACAAAGGGAATTACAGCATTCGTAGTTGAAAAGTCAGATCCTGGTGTTTCATTTGGTGCACCAGAAAAGAAAATGGGAATGCGCGGTTCTCCTACGCGTGAAGTTTATTTTGACAATGTTCAACTTGGTGATGATCGACGCATTAGCGAAGTAGGACAAGGCTTTGCTTTGGCCATGAACACACTTGATCACACACGCATCACAATTGCTGCACAAGCAATTGGCCTTGCACAAGGTGCCTTTGATGTTGCAACAAAGTATGCCCATGAGCGCCAACAATTTGGCAAGCCAATCTTTGACTTTCAAGCAGTTCAATTTATGTTGGCTGATATGGCAATGAATATTGAAGCAGCACGTTTGCTTACTTATTCAGCTGCGATCAAGAGCGAAAATAATGAAAAGGATCTCCGCTTCTTTTCAGCAGCCAGTAAGTGTTTTGCAAGTGATATAGCCATGAAGGTGACTCAAGATGCTATTCAGGTACTTGGTGGTTATGGATATGTCACTGATTATCCAGTTGAGCGAATGATGCGCGATACAAAGCTAACTCAGATTTATGAGGGAACTAATCAGATTCAGCGCATCGTTATGGCGCGTAACTTACCTAACGGTTAAAGCGCACAATAATCGAAGGCGAAGCAGCAGCATCCAAAGGGATGTCGTGTGCTTCATGTGGCAACTCTTCACTATTTAATTCACCGGCATATACCAATCCGATCCTCCACGCCGTCAATTTCGGCAAAGCGCGATCGTAATAACCCCCACCTTGTCCTAATCGATATCCGGATTGATCAATACGCAGAGCTGGAACTACCACAGCAGATATCTGCGAGAGATCTGTTAGTGCATCACCAAGGGGCTCCAAAATCTTTTTTCTTGTAATTAACTGATTGGGATCACCATTCCATGTGACCCATTCCAGCTGATCGCCATTAATTCGGGGTAGGACTACTACTTTTCCATCTCGTAGGAAGGCTTCATTGATTTCAACGGTACTTGGCTCAAACTCATAGGAAACATAAGAGGCGATAGTTGAGGCCGAGACAATTTCTGGTGCTTTTAAGATGACGTTAAAGTTACAGGCCATGAATTTCTGAGAACGCTCGCGACGGGCTCGATCGCGTAATGCGATTTTCTGATCTGTCATTTAAATCTCCCGTTAAATCCCAAAGATTAAACTGTTCAACAAGTAGGGTGTGATTATGTCAGAACACACACGGGTAGATGAGTTTCTAACCTCCTTACTCGCCATCTGCAAACCACTAGAGCCATTTGAGATGCCATTGCTAGATGCACACGGCGCCACACTCTCTGAAGACATTTACGCCGGAGAGCGCTTGGTCCTTCGCTCTGGAACTCGTATTCGCTCGACCCAGATTGGGTTAGCCGCATCGATCGGTAGAGACCATCTGCCAACACGTCCACACCCACGCGTTGTAGTTCTTTCTGCTGGCCCTGATTTGGTTGAACCAGGCCAGCCTTTACAGAATGCTAGCGATGAGTACGAAACAAATTCTTGGCTATTAACAACTGCTGTTCGCGAAGTAGGTGCAGTTGCTTATCGAGTTCACTCAATTCCAGATGATGAAGCGCAATTACAGAAAGTAATTGAGGATCAATTAGTACGCGCAGATCTAATAATCATCAGTGGAGAACGAAATGATGATTCATTTGATTTGATTACACGCACACTTGCTGGACTTGGTGTTATTACCACGGTAGATGTGGCGATCGAAGCGAGTGGTCGCCATAATTTTGGAACAATTGGACCTGATAACACACCTGTAGTGACTCTTCCTGGTGATCCAATTGCGGCCTATATTTCTTTTGAGTTATTTGTTCGACCAATGATTCGCACGATGCTGGGAGCAGCAACAATTCACCGCCCATCAGTTAAGGCTGCACTTGAAAAGCCAATCGCATCAGCAGCTGGATTGCGCTCCTATATTCGAGCAATCTTGGCTGATGATGGAAAATCTGTCACACCACTTGTCGATCAAGATGAGCAATCAACTTTGTCTGACGCCAATGCATTTATTGCAATTACCGAGACCGATACAGCGTTAAAAACTGGAGATCAGGTCAATGTTGTAGTTCTTGAGCGCCGATACATCTAGTCTCATGAGCACCAGCTGGCCTGTACTTTTAGAGAACGAGCAAATCTATTTACGGCCGTTACGTTTTCGAGATCGAAAAATGTGGAATCAAGTACGAGCAGAGAATCGTGATTGGCTCTCGCCCTGGGAAGCCACGATTCCTTCGATAAGTGAAGAAAGCCATAAGGAACTGCCTTCTTATTATGAAATGGTGAAGATTCTCAATCATGAGGCGCGCAGTGGTCGCTCATTTTCCTTTGCAATCTGGAATGGCAAGAACTTAATTGGCCAGATATCCCTTGGCGGAGTTATTTATGGCGCAATGCGCGGGGGACACATTGGATATTGGATTGATCGCAACTTTGCCAATCGCGGCTATACAACTTCGGCTGTTGAAATGCTTACGCAATACGCATTTGAGGTTCTAAAGCTGCATCGCGTTGAGATAAATCTAAGACCAGAGAATGCCTCAAGCCGACGGGTAGCTGAAAAAGCTGGGTTTATTTTCGAAGGCGATCGTCCTCGATACCTGCATATCGATGGCCACTGGCGAGATCACATCTGTTTTGTTAAGGAAAATTCTGCGATTAAGTAGTACTTAAATCCCATAAAAGTATCACCCCTTCCTTTAGATTTATCCATCATGACTTCGGGACTTATCTATATTGCGATCATTGGTATGTGGGTCGCTTATTTCGCACCCCGTTGGATTCATGACCGCAATGAGTTTTCCGGAAAGTCAGTTGAGCGTTTTAAAAGTGCATTGCGTGTAGTCGCAAATCAATCTCCACAAACTTCGACAAGTAGCGGAGCAATTCATATTGATCTGGATCTGGAAGCGAAGATTCGCCAGAGTCTTTTACGTCGCAGGATCACATTTGTAGTAATCGCTTTTTCACTCATTACAACAGTTGTAGGTGGAATTATGAATACGATGCCATTTATTTATGCAGCAGTACCATTATCTGGAATGTTGATTTATGTCGCCAATGTTCGGCGACATGTTATTGCTGATCAACTGCACACGCGTCGCGTCACGCAGTTGCATCGCCGCAGTTCTGGTGTTTCTGCGACAAACTTGGCTGAAGTTGTTCAACCAAAGCCAACGACAGAACACTGGATTCCTTTGTCTGAGCGCGAACTAAAGGGTGTAGTAATTTTGCCTAAGGGTTCTGCTGCAGTTCGAAATGCCTGGGAACCAACTGAAGTTCCTGTTCCAACATATGTAAATGCACCGAAAGCTGTTACCGCCAAGCGTGTTATCGATCTGACTACTCCTGGACAATGGAGCGAAGAACAAGAGCGTCTTGAGCGCGAAGCACTTGCTGCAGCCTCACCTTCTCGTGATCAAATCTTTGATCAACAGTTGGCCGATGAAGCAGTTGAGCGGTTGAGTCAAGCTCGCGCAGCTAACGAATAATTAGATCCACGATTCAAACCACATACGAAGGTGCCAATCTTCGTAACTAATTACTTGTCCTGTAAATATTGGAATAAAGAAGATAAAGCACAGCAGGATTAGAGCAAATATTCCCCCAACAATTGATTGTGAAACTGCTGGTTTTAAACCACTATCTAGTAATAGTTTTGCGCAATACACAATGGCGACAATCAAAAATGGCTCGAAAATGATGGCGTAGAAAGAAAAGACTGTGCGCTGTTGCATGGCAAACCACGGTAAATAACCAGCTGCAATGCCAAGAACGACAATGTTTGCGGCCGAGTCAACACGGTGATGTATTAAAGACTTAATCCAATATCCAGCGACAACAGCAAGTGCAATTGTTCCTACCCACCATAAAATTGGTGTACCTAGAGCCAGTACTTCTTGTGCACAATCTTTTGCTCCACACCCCTTCGGAGATTCATAAAAAAACGAAGTTGGTCTACCCATCACTAGCCAACTCCAGGGATTTGCTTGATAAGGATGTTTCTCGGTCAATCCAGTATGAAAGTTGAGCATCTCTGAGTGATAGTGAAGCCAAGAAACAAATGGATTGTTAGACCATTGACGACTCCAACCGCGATCTGAAATAAACCATCCAGTCCATGTGAGTGTGTATACAAACACTGGTAACAATCCGTACTGGGCAAACTTTGCTGCAATTGGTTTTATAGATTTCCTAATGTCGCGTGCAACCAATATTTGGTATACCGCTATCAAACCAATCACTGCTACAAAATAGACAGCGCTCCATTTGCACCCGATTGCTAATCCAAATGCAATACCAGCCCATATGTGTCTGTTGCGATGCCATAAGAGAACACCTAGTACAGTGAAAAATGTTAGGAACAAATCTAAAAGTGCGGTTCGTGAATGCACAAGGAGTAATCCATCCAGAGCCATTAATGCTGCGCCAAGTGCGGTTAGCAATGGCGAGTAGAAGAGAATGTGCACTAAGCGGGCAAAGAGCAGAATTAAAAGAGTTCCAAAAACTGCTGAGGCAAAACGCCAGCCAAATTCATTGTCACCAAACAACTTAATTCCACTTGCAATCAACCATTTACCAACAGGGGGATGAACAATGAATTCGGGATTTGCACCATCGATTTCAACGCCGTACTTCAGAAGGTCGCGCGCGCCATCAACGTAATAGACCTCATCAAAAACAAAGCCCTTAGGTAATCCAAGATTGATAATGCGCAGCACAAATGATGCAAGTGCAATCAGAATCGGAGCAATTGCGGCCATGGGACAAGAGTATGGGCGTTTGCGCACAATTACTGAGAGGATTAGCCCATGACGCTCATCTTGGCAGCTACCCCTTTGGGAAATCCTGGGGATGCAAGCCCTCGATTAAAGAGCGCAATTGCAAACGCATCGATTATTGCAGCAGAAGACTCGCGCCGTTTTCATCGTTTGTGCGCAGATATCGAAGTCACCTTTACTGCTCGAGTCCTATCTTTCTTTGAAGGCAATGAAGAGGATCGCACCCGCGAATTAATTGCCGAACTAAAAAGCGGTGCAACAGTGCTAGTTGTTTCAGATGCCGGAATGCCAACAATTAGCGATCCAGGTTTTCGATTGATGCGAGATGCAATAGCCCAAGGAATTGAAGTTTCAGTTATCCCCGGACCAAGTGCGGTCACAATGTCAGTTGCATTGTCAGGTCTTCCCACAGATCGCTTTTCCTTTGAAGGATTTCCACCCCGAACCGCTGGTGCGCGATTGGCAACATTTGAAAAACTTAGATTTGAAGAACGCACGATGGTTTTCTTTGAAGCGCCTCATCGATTAGTTGAATCATTAGGCGATGCGGCCCATGTATTCGGCGTAGATCGCCTTGGTGCTATTTGTCGTGAAATGACAAAGCGATATGAAGAAACTATTCGTGGCAATCTCGGCGAACTTTCTGCATGGGCATCTGGCAATGAAGTCCTTGGCGAAATCACTCTTGTGATTGCTGGTGCTGTCACTGATTCAGCATCGTTGACAGCTGCAGATATGGTGGGCCGAGTTCGCGAATTTGAGGCTGCTGGAATGGATCGAAAGAGTGCTATTGCAACCGTTGCCGATGAGTTTGGCATCGCAAAGCGTCTTGTTTATGCCGCAGTCGTTGATGCCAATAAGATGAGCCAGTGACTAAGTCTTTCTACCTAACGACGCCGATTTATTACGTCAACGATGCCCCTCACATCGGGCATGCCTACACAACCGTTGCCGGCGATGTTCTAACCCGTTGGCATCGTCAAAAGGGTGAATCAGTATGGTTTTTAACCGGCACAGATGAACACGGTCAGAAAGTTATGCGGACTGCAGAAAGTAACAACGTTGCGCCGCAAGCATGGGTCGACAAGCTTGTGCAAGAGGCGTGGAAGCCAAATTGGGAACACTTAAATATTGCTAATGATGATTTCATTCGCACCACTGAAAAGCGTCACACTGAGCGCGTACAAAAGTTCTTGCAATCACTTAAAGATGCAGGCCATATTTATGCTGGTAAGTATGAAGGTCCATATTGTGTTGGTTGTGAAGAGTTCAAACTTCCTGGTGACTTGATCGACATCGATGGCGCTAAGTGCTGCCCGATTCACAGTAAGCCAATTGAATTGGTCAATGAGAATAACTGGTTCTTCAAGTTATCAGCTTTTGTTGAACCATTACTTACCCATTACAAAAATAATCCTGATGCATGCCAGCCTGAAAGTGCGCGCAATGAGGTTGTCTCATTTCTTGAAGGTGGAGTTTCAGATCTTTCAATCTCTCGTTCAACATTTGATTGGGGTATTCCAGTTCCGTGGGATACAGATCAAGTTGTTTATGTTTGGTTTGATGCTCTCCTTAACTATGCAACAGCGGTTGGATTAACAGATGCACCAGATTCTGAAGGTGGAAAGAAGTTTGCACAAACCTGGCCCGCAGATGTCCATCTAGTTGGCAAAGATATTTTGCGCTTCCACGCAGTCATTTGGCCGGCGATGTTGATGGCTGCAGGCCTTGATGTGCCAAAGAAAGTTTTTGCTCACGGCTGGTTATTAGTTGGTGGCGAAAAGATGAGCAAGAGTAAGTTGACCGGTATTGCTCCTAAGGACATTACAGATCACTTCGGAATCGATGCATTCCGTTATTACTTCTTGCGAGCAATCCCATTTGGAACTGATGGTTCTTTTTCTTGGGAAGATATGAGCGCCCGATACACATCAGAGCTAGCAAATGACTTCGGCAATCTCGCATCTCGCAGTGCAGCAATGGTTGAAAAGTATTGCGCAGGTGTACTTCCAGCTGTTAGTCATGATGCCGGCCTTGAAGCAACATTGGTTGAAACAGTTAAAAAAGCTGATGCGGCGATGTGCGCACTTGATTTCCAAGGCGGAATTTTGGCGATTATGGATTTTTGTAAGCAAGTAAATGGTTATGTAACTATCAAAGAGCCATGGATTCTTGCCAAAGATCCTGTCAATCAGGCCCAGCTAGAAGAAATTTTGTATAACACCGCGGAATCATTACGCGCACTTGCTGTACTGCTCCATCCTGTTATGCCTCAAACATGTGAAATCTTGTGGCAAAGCCTTGGTGCACAAGCAACACTTGGAGATTTGTCTGCACAAAAGATTTCAGAGGTGGCTATCTGGGGCCAGTTACCTGCAGGTGCAACTGTTACCAAGACTCCAGTTTTGTTCCCACGTCTAGAAACTCCTGCCTAAACACCAATGGCTGATCGCCACAATCGCGATATAGATAGACCTCGCGCGCCATTGCCAGAACCGCTACCGGTTCCAACAGTTGACACGCACGCACACATGGAGATCGTTACCGATGCTGCCTATGATTCACAAGAAGTTGCCGATGTTATTGCCGAAGCAAAATCAGTCAATGTTGATCGTATTGTCCAAGTTGGGTACTCAGCAGAACAGTCCAAATGGTGTGTTGCGGCAGCAGAAAAGTGGAACACATCTGTTTTGGCAGCTGTTGCACTACATCCCAATGAAGCACCAGTTGTTGCAGACCTTGAATCCGATTTAAAGATTATTGAAGAGCTTGCTCAGCATCCACGTGTGCGCGCAATTGGTGAAACAGGACTTGATTACTTCCGCACACCACCAGAGCTTCGAAAGCGCCAGCAGGATTCCTTCAAGTGGCATATCGAATTAGCCAAGAAGACAAACAAGGCACTTGTCATCCATGATCGTGATTCACATGATGATGTCTTATCAGTGTTACTTGAAGTTGGAGCCCCCGAAAAGACTGTGTTTCATTGCTTTTCAGGTGATGTTCAAATGGCTAAAACCTGTATCGAACGTGGATACATCCTCTCCTTTGCTGGCACATTGACCTTTAAGAATGCCCCAGATTTGAGAGATGCCGTCAAGCTTGTGCCCATTGATCAGCTATTAGTCGAAACAGATTCGCCATTTTTATCACCTGCTCCGCATCGAGGAGCCAGTAACACCCCTGCTCAGATTGCAACAATTGTGCGCGCCATGGCAGCAGAGCGAAATCAAGATTTGGCAGAACTTGCAACCGCACTTGGCAACAACGCCGAACGTATCTTTGGGTCATTTGCGCCATGACACTGCTAGGTGCGGCACAAATCCGTGAACTTGCTGCGCAGTTAGATTTAAAGCCATCTAAGTCACTCGGACAAAACTTTGTTATTGATTCAAATGTTTGCACAAAAATTGTGCGCACAGCAGGTGTCACAAAAGATGACATTGCTCTAGAAATTGGACCTGGCCTTGGATCACTAACTCTTGCGATGCTAGAGGTTGCCAAATCTGTTATTGCAGTTGAGATTGATTCACGTCTTGCGCAACAACTACCTATAACAGTGGCGCAGCATTTTGAGCACCCAGAGAACCTGACGGTCATCAATAAAGATGCTTTAGCTGTTAATGAATTACCTTTTGAACCAACTGTTCTAGTTGCAAACCTGCCATATAACGTTTCTGTGCCTGTGCTTCTTCATCTGCTCGAAAAGTTTCCAACTCTTCGTACGGGTGTTGTGATGGTGCAAGCCGAAGTTGCAGATCGATTGGCAGCAAAGCCTGGTGGCAAGGAGTACGGAATCCCGAGTGTTAAAGCAGCATGGTGGGCTGATGTAAAAAATGTTGGGACAGTTTCTAGGTCAATCTTTTGGCCAGCACCAAATGTTGATTCCAAGTTAGTTGGATTTACCAGACGCCAAACAGCGGGCAGTGAAGAATCTCGCGCGAAAGTCTTCACGATTATTGATGCAGCCTTTGCTCAGCGTCGAAAAATGCTGCGATCAGCCCTTTCTAGCCTGTATGGATCATCTTCGGCTGCTGAAGCGATTTTGATCAAAGCCGGAATCGATCCCACACTTCGAGGCGAAGCTTTACAAATTGAATCTTTTTGCAAGATCGCTGCCGTTGCACCTGACATTTTCTAATTGCGGTTATAGGGTCACTGTATGCCAGTAAAAAGTGTGACCGTGCGCGTACCTGCAAAGGTCAACCTTCAATTATCTGTTGGGCCAAAAGAGGCTGATGGCTATCACAACTTGGTCTCTGTTTTTCAAGCAATTTCAATCTTTGATGATGTGACAATTAAGTTAACTGAACCCGGTACTGGTTTAACAATTACAGTAACTGGCGAGCAAACTCATGGCGTTCCAGCTGATGCAAAAAACCTAGCAGCTAAAGCTGTGGCACTGATTTCAAAAGAGTATGACTTAACAGTTGATGCTCATATCGAGATTAAGAAATCAATTCCAGTTGCTGGTGGAATGGCCGGCGGCAGCGCAGATGCTGCAGCAACAATTGTTGGTATCGACCACCTCTACTCACTTGGCATGTCTCGTGAGGAAATGGTTGAGATTGCGGCCCAACTAGGTAGCGATGTTCCATTCATGCTTAGTGGTGGAACTGCAATTGGAACAGGCCGTGGTGATCAATTAACGGCGGCGTTATCACGCGGCACATATCACTGGGTACTTGCATTATCTACACATGGATTATCAACACCGGCTGTCTATACCGAATGTGATCGATTGCGCGCTGAACTTGAAATCATTGAGCCTCAAACACATGAAGGATTAATGCAAGCGTTATTAGCTGCAGATGCTCCAGCTGTCGGCAAATCACTTGTTAATGATCTACAAGCCGCAGCATGTTCATTGCGTCCAGCGTTGCGTTTAGTTTTAGATGTTGGTCAGGAATATGGCGCACTAGGTGCAATAGTTTCTGGCTCAGGCCCAACCGTTGCGTTCTTAGTTGCAGATGTTGATGCCGGCCTTGATTTAACGGTGGCGTTAACCTCCAGCGGGGTAGTGGGCAGCGTTGTGCGGGCCTTTGGTCCTGTGACTGGGGCGAAAGTAATCTCCTAATGGGGGCGCAGTTGGTCACAAGCACCACCATTTATGAGGGAGAATATGCGTTCCGCCATTGTGTAGTGGCTAGCACATGGGCCTTTGAAGCCCAGGGTCCAGGATCGATACCTGGTGGCGGAGCCATCTAGGAAACCGAAGCAATAGACTTCACGTGTGACCGTACAAACCGTGATTGTCCTAGCCGCAGGCGAAGGCACACGCATGAAGTCGGCAACTCCTAAGGTTCTTCACAGCGTTGCAGGACGTTCGCTACTTGGACATGTTCTTCACGCAGTTGATCATCTTCATCCAACTGAACTTCGAATCGTTGTTGGGTCGGGCCGCGATGCGGTTGAAGCGCACATCGCACAGATTGCACCTAAGGCGACAACTGTTTTTCAGGAACACCGTGGTGGCACAGGACATGCAGCGCAGTTAGCGCTCGCAGGCAAAGCACCAAAGGGAACCGTTTTAGTTTTAGCTGGAGATACACCACTGCTATCTGGTGATTCATTGGCACAGTTTGTTGCAGCCCATACATCAGGAAAGTTTGCCGCATCTGTATTAACGGCAGAACATCCAGAGCCAACTGGATACGGACGCATTATTCGAGATGATAGCGATGAGTTGTTGCGTATCGTGGAAGAAAAAGATGCAACAGATGATGAAAAATTCATCTATGAAATTAATAGTGGTGTGTATGCATTTGATGGCGAAAAGCTTGCGGCATCTATTGGCAAATTAACAACGGCAAATGCACAAGGTGAATTGTATTTGACCGATGTCATCGGAATCCTGAAGTCATCAGGTGAATCAATAGCCGCAATCATGATTGATGATTTCACTGAAACTCTTGGCGTAAACGATCGAGTGCAATTGGCAGAGAGCGCGGCCATGCTTCGTGATCGAATTAATGATCAATGGATGCGCGCAGGTGTCACGATCATTGATCCAACAACTACCTGGATTGATTCAACTGTTGAACTTGCTAATGATGTAACTCTGCATCCTGGTACCGCACTCCTTGGCTCCACAAAGGTTGCAACAGGGGCTGTTATTGGGCCACGCACAACCCTTACAGATTGCGTTGTTAAAGAGGGTGCACAGGTCCTTGAATCAATCGCCATCCAAACCGTGATCGGTGAAGGTGCCACAGTGGGCCCATTTACATATTTGCGAGCAGGAACTCAGCTCGGTGATGCAACCAAGGCTGGTGCATTTGTTGAAATGAAAAATGCAGTTGTTGGTACTGGTTCAAAGATTCCGCATCTGTCATATGTTGGCGATGCAACGATCGGTGTGGGCAGCAATATTGGTGCAGCAACAATCTTTGTTAATTATGATGGCGTTGAAAAGCATCACACCACAGTGGGCGATCAGGTCCGTATTGGCAGCGACACAATGCTTGTGGCACCGGTCTCAATTGGAGATGGTGCTTATACGGCTGCTGGATCAGTTATTACAGAAGATGTTCCGGCAGGAGCAATTGGTGTTGGCAGAGCGAAGCAAAGAAATGTATTAGATTGGGTTCTGCGCAAGCGCCCAGGAAGTAAATCCGCACAAGCCGCCGAAGCAAGTACCAATCACAAGAAGAAGTAGGAAGGGCTAGATACATGAGCGAAATCCGTTTATCTTCTGAAAAAAGATTGCGCCTATTTGCAGGCCGCGGATTTCCCGAACTAGCTGATGAAGTAGCTGCCGAACTTGGTATCCCTTTAACACCAATGTCTGCATATGATTTTGCAAATGGTGAAATTTTTGTTCGCTTCGAAGAATCGGTTCGCGGTTGCGATGCATTTGTTATTCAAAGTCACACAGATCCAGTTAACAAGCAGATCATGGAGCAGTTGATCATGGTTGATGCATTAAAGCGCGCATCAGCAAAACGCATCACCGTGGTTACACCTTTTTATGGTTACGCACGTCAAGATAAGAAGAGCCGCGGTCGTGAACCAATCACAGCTCGCTTGATGGCAGATCTGTTTAAGACGGCAGGAGCCGATCGTTTAATGGCGGTTGATCTACACACTTCACAGATCCAAGGCTTCTTTGATGGTCCTGTTGATCACTTGTTCGCACTTCCTATGCTCGCAAATTATGTTGGCAGCAAGGTTGATCGCACTCGCTTAACAATTGTCTCTCCTGACTCAGGTCGTGTTCGCGTTGCAGAGCGTTGGTCAGATCTTCTTGGTGGCTGCCCAATCGCATTTATTCACAAGACTCGTGATCCACGCGTTCCTAATGAATCCATAGTGGGCCGCGTTGTTGGTGATGTTGTTGGACAAACATGTGTAGTTATTGATGACATGATCGATACTGCCGGCACTATTACAAAGGCGGTAGATGCGTTATTTGATGCAGGTGCTGCAGATGTAATCATCGCTGCGACTCACGCCGTATTTAGTGGTCCTGCAGTTGATCGCTTAAAGAACTGCCGTGCATCAGAAGTGGTCATCACAAATACTCTGCCAATTACCGAGGATCAAAAATTCGACAATTTGACGGTGCTCTCAATTGCTCCACTTCTGGGCCGCGCAATCCGCGAGGTCTTTGAGGATGGATCAGTTACAAGCCTGTTTGATGGTCATTCCTAAGGCTCAATTTGCTTCATTGATGGCCTAAAAGATACTGTTCGACCTGTTCCGGCGAGGGTAGCGAATAGCTTTCCGTGATCGACGGGTAAGGGATTTTTCTCCTGCTGGAACTTTGTGTACGCACCGAAGAACCAGGACAACTAGGAGCAAAGGGTTTAAAAATGGCAGAAGTAAAGATCGTCGGAACCACTCGTACAGAATTTGGTAAGGGCGCATCACGTCGTGCACGTCGCGATGGTTTAGTTCCTGCTGTTATCTATGGTCACGGAGAAAAGCCTCAACACATCACTCTTCCTGCAAAGGAACTTGGCGTTGCTCTTAAGCAGTCAAACGTTCTCTTAGACATCACAATTGATGGCAAGAATGAGCTAACTCTTCCAAAGGTAATTGTTCGCGATTTCCTTAAGCAGATCCTTGAGCACGTTGACCTAGTTTTGGTTCGTCGCGGCGAGAAGGTTGTTGTTTCAGTTCCTGTTCACACAGTTGGTGAGCACGATCGTGATGGAATTCTTGAGCACGTACACAACACAATTGAAGTACGTGTTGACGCCTCATCAATCCCAAGCTTCCTAGAAGTAGACATTCAAGGCCTTACCGCAGGTTCTTCAAAGTACGCATCAGATGTTGTACTTCCAGCAGGCGTTGAACTCGAATCTGATCCAAAGACAATCGTTGTTCACCTATCTGAGAAGTCAACTGCAGTTGTGGAAGAAGTTGTAGCACCAGTGGCAACAGATGCTGAAGCACCTGCTGCAGATGCCGAGAAGAAGGACGCTTAACCCTTAGGCTTTGTTGTTATGACGTGGTTGGTAGTGGGACTGGGTAATCCAGGAGATCAATACGCTGCCACACGTCATAACATCGGCCAGATGGTGATTGATGAATTAGCCAGTCGCCATTCAATCAAGTTTTCATCACACAAATCCCGCACAGACATTGCCGCTTATAAATTAGATGCTGGTATACATTCAATAATTCTTGCTAAATCAAAGAGCTATATGAATGAAACAGGCGGACCAATCAAGGCGCTGGCTAATTTCTATTCGGTAGAAACTGCAAACATTATTGCTCTACATGATGAACTTGATATTCCTTATGCTGCTATTCGCACCAAATTTGCCGGCGGCGACAATGGCCATAATGGTTTGAAATCAATGACATCTGCATTTGATGGTCCTGATTACTATCGTGTTCGTTTAGGTATTGGCCGCCCTATGGGTGAGCAGGATCCCGCAGATTTTGTTTTAAAGACATTTTCAAAGGCCGAACAAAAAGACTTAGCCGATTTTATTGAGCGTGGCGCAGATGTTGTCGAATCTTTGATCACAAAAGGTTTAGAAGTAACTCAGTCCACCTTCAATAGCTAAATCAGCCAGTATTGCGAAGACCTGCAGCAACACCATTAATTGTTAGTAATAGCGCACGGCGCAACACTGGATCAGCAGATTCACCCGCATCACGAACTCGCTTCAATAAGTTGATTTGCAACAAATGAATTGGCGAAAGATAAGCATCACGAACCTGCAATGTTCTGGCCAAGATTTCTTGATCGCCAAGCAAAGCCTTCTTGTGCGTAAGTTTCAAGATCTCTGCAACAGTTAATTCAAACTCGGCTTGAATTTTATCCAAGAAGTGATGGAGTTCTGTTGGAACAAGCGCTTCAACATAACGCTTTGCAAGAACTAAATCTGTCTTTGCAAGTGTCATTTCAACGTTGCTAATAAATGTTGTGAAGAAATGCCATTCTTTAAGCATTTGTACCAAAAGATCTGAATGCCCAGCCTCGCGTGCTGCTTTAAGTCCCGATCCCACACCAAACCAACCAGGCACAATTTGGCGTGACTGAGTCCAGCCAAATACCCAAGGAATGGCGCGAAGTGAATCAAGACCACTTGCAGCATCTGGGCGACGTGATGGACGTGAGCCCAGGAACATATCTCCTAGCTGTTCAACTGGAGTAGATGTATAGAAGTAAGCGGGTAAATCTGGTTGATCAATCAATGATCGGTATTGCTTAAAGGAAGCGTCACTGAGCAATTGCATGCAATCGCCCCAGGATTTCAATTCGGCAGGAGATTGTCGTGGACCACGATTTAAAACAGTTGCTTCTAACGATGCAGCTAAGGTTAATTCAACGTTTTCACGAGCGAGGGAAGGCAATGCGTACTTGTCGCTAATTACCTCGCCTTGTTCTGTCATCTTTATCTGACCATCAACTGATCCCCAAGGCAAAGCGATCAACGCTTCATATGTTGGTCCGCCACCGCGACCAACAGAACCACCGCGACCATGGAATAAACAAAGCTTGACGCCGTACTTCATCGCAACATCTCGCAGTGAACGCTGAGCACGGTGGATCTCCCACTGACTAGTTGCTATGCCTGCATCCTTATTGGAATCTGAATATCCAAGCATTACCTCTTGCAGATCACCGCGCAAAGAAACAACTGTGCGGTAGGCAGGATTACTCAAAAGCTTTTCAAGAATCTCACCAGCAGCACGTAGCTCTGCAACTGTTTCGAGCAATGGCGCGAACCCAATAGTGGCTTTCTTGTCCTTCAATGAAACTAGACCAGCATGCTGGGCAATGACAACTGCTGCTACTAAATCATCTGCGCCCTTGGTCATCGAAACGATGTAGGTTTCTATAGCTTCTGGTCCAAATCGATCAACTAAATCATTAATCGCAATAAAGGTATCTAGGGTTTTCTTACCAGATGCATCCAATGCCGATGTGTCAAAAATTGTTGTGTCAGCAAGTGCTTTTGTTAGTAGTAGGAACTTTTCATCATGTGACTTAGCAAGATACCCAGCCACGCCAGCTATCTGATTTAAAACATTGTGGTGGGCATCTGAATGCTCGCGAACATCCATCGTTGCATGTGTAATTCCAAAGGCTGCAACTGTGCGAATAGTGCGCTCAAGTAAGCCTGTGGCAATCAATTCGCCGCGGTTTGCCATGAGCGAATCACGCATCAACACTAGATCTGCCAGTAGTTCGGCTGTGTTTGCGTAGTCGCGATTTGGTACATGTGCTGCGCCTTTTGCATGGCGATCACGTGTAGCTGCCAAACGATGTACGATTGCTGTTGCCTTTAAGCGATATGGCTCTTCAGTGTTCAGACGCAAGAACCGTGGTTCAAATTCTGGAATATTTGCCAGATTCTTTTCAACAGATGCAGAAAGTTCAGGCGTTGCCCCAACAATCTTTGTTGAAACAGAGAGCATCTGGCGCAAATCATTCATTGCAGCGATAGTTACGCGGATAGCATGCCCAACTTGTAGGACCATCGCATCTGTTGTTACCTGGGCGGTGATATTTGGATTTCCATCGCGATCTCCACCGATCCAGTTACCAAAGGAAAGTGGCCGTGCTGTAATGGGGACCTCAACATCAATACGCTTCATTTCCTTTGCAAAGTCATTGAGTACTTCTGGAACTGTCTTTGTGAATAGATCATCGAGGTAATACAAAGCGTTTAGGGCTTCATCCAAAGGTTCTGGTTGACCTAATCGAAGCTCATCTGTTTGCCACAATAAATCAATTGTTTCTGCCAAACGATTTTGCTGTGATGGATTTCGTGGGTCATCTAATAGTTCTGCAATACTGCCTAATTTATTCAATACCGAACGTCGTGCAGCTTCAGTGGGGTGCGCAGTAAAAACAGGACGCACAGACATGGTGCTTACCCATTGTTCAATATCCTCTTTGCTTAATTCATGTCCAGGTGTCTGTGCCTGTAGTGCTTCCTCGATGCGATCAACTGCGCGTGCTAGCCAAGAACCACCAGTTGCACGTGTTTCTGCCAGAACGCGTGCACGGTGAACTTGTTCTGCAACATTTGCGAGGTGAAAGTAGGTACTAAAAGCACGTACTAACTGCACGGAGTCTTCAACTGAAAGATTTGCAAGAATTTCTGCGCCATTTCCTTCGCGCACAGACTTTCGAACCTCTTCTACTAACGCTAAAAGTTCGGGACCTTCTTGGCGCACAAGTGTTTGACCCAACAAATCACCAAGGCGGCGCACATCGCTACGTAAACCTGCCTCATCTGCAGCGATTGGGCTTTGGCTCATAGGGCAATCCTCTCAGGTATTGGGGTGTGCTCAAAATAAATTACACTTACCACTTCAAGCCCCTCCATTTGGACCCCCCTCCAAAAGGAAATGGGGCCTTACGGCATTGGAGGCACGCATGCGCGGACTTATTCCCGTCCTACCAATCGCACCAGATGCATCTCATATTGTGGCACCGCAATCGATGTATCCATTCTTACTTGCCGCACGCGCATCATCACATCCGTTATTAGTTGTTACTAGTTCTAGTCGCAGTAGCGAAGATCTTGTCAATGAATTACGCGAGCTCTATGACGATGTCTTGGAGTTTCCAGCATGGGAAACATTGCCTCACGAACGATTAAGCCCGCGTAGTGACACCGTTGCCAAGCGAATTCAAACTCTCTACGCATTACAAAATAAGCATTCAATCAATCCAATTGTTGTAACACCTGTTCGCGGAGCAATCCACAGAATCATCAGCAACCTTGGCTCAACACCATTGATGAAGTTAGAAATTGGTGGAGAACAATCACTTGATCTATTGGTTCGACACTTATCCTCTCTTGCATATTCACGAACTGATTTAGTCGAACGCCGTGGAGAGTTTGCTGTTCGAGGTGGAATCGTTGATCTCTTCTTGCCGCTAAGCAATCATCCAATACGCATCGACTTCTTCGGTGATGAAATCGAAGATTTGAGTTATTTCGAAGTGGCAGATCAGCGAACATATGCACCCGTTGTTGGAAGTGTGGAGATCTATCCTTGCCGCGAAATGCTGCTCACGCCTGAAGTAAGACACCGTGCAATTGAAGTTATCGATAGGTATCCAGCCGCAGCCGAGATGCTAGAGAAAATAAGCGAAGGTATTGCCTTTGAGGGTATGGAGTCATTGATTCCATTGCTCATTGATGAAACAGAAACACTTCTTTCTCGCATGCCGGCAAACACACAAATTGTCTTTATTGATGAGCAGCGCATCCGATCACGCGCTGCCGACCTGTTAGCAACTAATGAAGAGTTTCTCAATGCCTCATGGTCAAATGCAGCGCTGGGCGGGATAGCACCATTGCATGATGGGGTTGGCACTTATATTTCATGGGATGAGCTCAAGCAAGAGATTGTTTCTTGTGGCATAACAGCTGCTGAATTAAGTCCATTCGGGACTGATTTAGAACAGGACACACTCTTTTTAGATTATTCACCCATTGACCCAATGCGCGGGGACATTGAACGAACCGTTGAGGCTTTGCGCAAATCGTTAGAAGAACATCGCGTCGTAATTTTTGCCACTCATGGACATGGAATGTTAGAAAGATATGCGGGGATATTTAGAAGTGCGGATCTGCCCGTGCAGATTGTTGAAAATCTTCTCACAATCCCTGCAAAGGGGAGTATTTACCTAACAACTTCAATCATTACCCATGGTTTTGAAAGTGCTGATGATCAAATTTTCTTTATGACTGAGAGAGATCTAACGGGAAGCAAAGGCAGCGTTAAAGATGGTGATCGCATGCCATCAAAGCGCAAACAAGCCATTGATCCTCTGGAACTAAAGAGTGGTGATTATGTTGTCCACGAACAACACGGCATCGGTCGCTATGTTGAATTACTAGAGCGCACAGTTGCTGGCGTGACTAGAGAGTATTTAATTATTGAATATGCGCCAGCAAAGCGTGGCCAGCCCGGGGATCGCGTATTTGTTCCCACAGATACTCTTGAACAAGTATCAAAGTATGTTGGTGGTGAAGCTCCGACGGTTCACCGAATCGGTAGCGGAGAATGGCAGAAAGCAAAGGGCCGTGCTCGCAAGGCGGTGCGACAGATTGCCGGTGAATTAATCAGGTTATATGCCGCCCGCACCAGCTCTCCAGGCTTCGCATTTTCACCAGATACACCTTGGCAACGAGAGTTAGAAGACTCGTTTTCATACATTGAAACACCTGATCAGCTTTCGACAATTAATGATGTGAAAGAGGATATGGAACGCCCATATCCAATGGATCGCATTATTTGCGGAGATGTTGGATATGGAAAGACTGAGATTGCAATTCGAGCTGCATTTAAAGCGGTACAGGATGGCAAGCAAGTAGCAGTCCTTGTTCCAACTACTTTACTTGTGCAACAACACTCAAAGACATTCGAAGAAAGATATGCAGGTTTTCCATTAAAGGTTGCTGGGTTGTCTCGTTTTAATACAACTAAAGAGAGCAAAGAGATCTTGGCAAACTTGGCCGCAGGATCAGTCGATGTGGTTATCGGTACTCACCGGATACTTTCAAATGATGTGCAGTTTAAGGACTTGGGACTTGTCATTGTTGATGAAGAACAACGCTTTGGAGTTGAACAAAAAGAGTCCTTAAAGAAATTGCGCACAACGGTAGATGTTTTAGCCATGTCTGCAACACCTATTCCGCGCACACTTGAAATGGCTGTTACAGGTATTCGTGAAATGTCCACGATCACAACACCGCCTGAGGAGCGTCACCCGATCCTCACCTATGTGGGTCCCGCCGAAGAAGCACAGATTGCCGCAGCGATACATCGAGAACTACTGCGTGATGGCCAAATCTTCTATCTGCATAACCGTGTCGAAAGTATTGATCGCAAAGCCTTGCACTTAAAGGAGCTTGTTCCAGAAGCCCGTATACGTGTTGCTCATGGCCAGATGTCTGAAGGAGAATTAGAGGATGTAATTCTTGCTTTTTGGAACCGCGACTTTGATGTGTTGGTCTGTACAACAATTGTTGAAAGTGGTTTGGATATTCAAAATGCAAATACGCTAATTGTTGAACGTGCAGATCGTTTCGGACTCTCTCAACTACACCAGATCCGTGGTCGTGTAGGGCGAGGTCGTGAGCGTGCATACGCCTATTTCTTGTACTCAGCTGATGAACCATTATCTGAACTGGCTCATGATCGATTAACAACAATTGCTACAAACACAGACCTAGGCTCTGGAATGCGAGTGGCGTTAAAGGATCTAGAGATTCGTGGCGCAGGAAATCTTTTGGGCGGTGAACAGTCTGGCCATATTGCCGATGTAGGTTTTGATTTATATATGCGCATGGTGGGCGAAGCGGTTCAGGAGTATAAATCAGGAATTATTGAGACAGAAGAAAAAATCTCTGAATGCAAAATCGAGCTTCCGATTAATGCACATCTTTCTTCAGAGTATGTGCCAGGAGAGAGATTGCGTCTTGATTTATATCGTCGCTTAGCTGATGTGAAATCAACTACTGATGTTTCATCGATTGAAGCAGAGCTACTTGATCGCTTTGGAGAATTACCGAAGGAAGCCAAAGCCCTGCTGGGCGTTGCTGCATTACGTGCACAAGCAAAAGCTGTGAAATTGACTGAAGTTGTTGTGCAGGGCAAATTCCTTCGATTGGCTCCAATGGTTCTACCTGAATCTCGACAGTTACGTTTGACACGTTTGTATCCAGGTTCGCTCTATAAGGGCGCAGCGAGCACGGTTTTAGTGGCATTACCAAAGGCGGATGCATGGAATCCGTCGCAGAACGCCCCTGTTGTAGTGGATACTTCTCTTCTGGCCTGGGTCGTTGAGGTCCTTATCCAACTAAGCGAAGTACCGAAAGCGAGCTCATAGTGAAGAAGTTTCTTGCAATTATCGTAGCAACAGCGCTCCTATTAACAGGATGCTCACAAGTTGGAGCGGCAGCAACAGTTGGCGGTACAAAAATTACTCAAGCAACGGTGCAAGGCAGTATTGACTCAATTCTTGCTGAACGGGCAAAAGTAGACACAACCCAGATGCAATTAGAAACAGGCGAGTCACTTAACCGTTCACAACTTCGTTTCCACTTGTTTAGCAATATTCTTCGCGCGCTGGGCGAAGAGTTAAAGATTGAAGTGACCAAGGCAGAAATTGATACACGTCGTGCAAGCATTATTGAGCAAGTTGGCGGAACAACTTCACTTCCAAATGCCTTAGTAAGTGCAGGAATCGCACCAGCTGACCTTGATACATACATCGAAGCAATTTCATTTTCGGACAAGATCAGTCAAGCTCTGGTTGCCGCTGGTGTTACCGAGGATCAAGTTGGAACAGAGATTCAGAAGCTTGTGGTTGCAAAAGCTAAAGAGCTTGGCGTGACCGTTAATCCTCGCTACGGCAAGTGGGATCCAAAGGTTGCAGATGTTGTTGCCAATGATTCTGCATCATCTGCAGTTACTCCTTCAGGTAACTAGTTCGTAGCTATGCACGGTTCACAGCTTCAACGCCTAGTTGAAGTCATGAATATCTTGCGTTCACCGGGTGGTTGCCCATGGGATGCAGAGCAAACTCACGAGTCTTTACTTAAGTACTTGCTAGAAGAGTCCTATGAATTTGTAGATGCTGTGCAATCTGACAGCCGTGTTGATATGCGCGAAGAGCTAGGTGATGTCTTACTGCAGGTGTATTTCCACGCACGCATGGCTGAAGAACATCCAACAGATCCATTCTCAATTGAAGATGTTGCCCAGGGGATTGCTGACAAGCTAATCCGCAGACATCCTCATGTGTTTGCAGGTGTTGAGGTCCGTGATTCACAAGAAGTCCTTGAGAATTGGGAAGAGATTAAGAAGAAGGAAAAGGGCCGCACATCACCACTAGATGGTGTTGCAATGTCACAACCAGCGTTACCTTTAGTTGAAAAATTGTTATATCGCGCAGAAAAATATAATGTTGAAGTCACTACGCCAGAGAGTGTTTCAATCGATGGTATTGCTGATGAAGGTGCAGTTGGCCAAGCCCTGCTTGCAGTAATCGCTTGGGCCAATGCCAATGGGATTGATGCCGAAGCTGCCCTGCGCAAGGAAGCCATGCGGATCGTCCAACAGATTGGCCCCGCATAACTCAAGGTAGGATTGGGGTAGTTAGGTGCCATTTCAGCGTTGAGGTCGGCCACAGTTTAAGAACCCAAACCTTGAAGAATTATGAGGAGATACGCAATGGCAATCATCGAGGCGTTAGCAGCTCGTGAAATTCTCGACTCCCGTGGAAATCCAACGGTTGAAGTTGAAATTGAATTAGAAGATGGAACTCAGGCACGTGCTGCCGTTCCAAGTGGTGCATCAACAGGTGCATTTGAAGCTGCTGAACTTCGAGATGGTGGCAAGCGTTATCTTGGTAAAGGTGTTGAAAAAGCAGTTGCCTTTGTTAATAATGAAATTGCTCCAGCGATTATTGGTTTTGATTCACAGGATCAGCGTCTTATTGATGCAGCGATGATTGAACTAGATGGCACAAAGAACAAGTCACGACTTGGTGCAAATGCAATTCTTGGTGCTTCATTGGCTGTTGCTAAAGCATCTGCAGAATCTGCAGATCTTTCATTATTCCGCTACCTAGGTGGACCAAATGCACATGTTCTTCCAATTCCGATGATGAATATTCTGAACGGCGGAGCACACGCAGATACCAACGTTGATATTCAAGAGTTTATGATCGCACCAATTGGTGCTCCAACATTCCGCGAATCAGTTCGTTGGGGCGCTGAGATTTATCATGCGTTAAAGGCTGTTCTAAAAAAGCGTGGACTTGCAACATCTGTCGGCGATGAAGGTGGCTTTGCTCCAAACCTAGACAGCAACCGCGCAGCACTTGATTTGATCCTAGAAGCAATTGAAGCTGCTGGATATAAGCCAGGTATTGAAATCGCTCTTGCAATGGATGTTGCTGCAACTGAGTTCCACGAGAACGGTAAGTACAAGTTTGAAGGCGCTCTGAAGTCATCTGATGAAATGATTGCCTATTACACATCTCTTGTAGATGCCTACCCAATCGTTTCAATTGAAGACCCTCTCAATGAAGAAGACTGGGCTGGCTGGACGCAGATGACTAAGGTCCTTGGTTCACGCATCCAGATCGTTGGAGATGACCTATTTGTTACTAACCCTGAGCGTCTTGCTAAGGGAATTGCTGGAAACACAGCAAACGCATTATTGGTTAAGGTAAATCAGATTGGAACTCTTACAGAGACAATCGATGCTGTTGAAATGGCACACCGTGCTGACTATCGCAGCATGATGAGCCACCGTTCAGGTGAAACAGAAGACACAACAATTGCTGACTTGGCTGTTGCTCTGAATTGTGGACAGATCAAGACTGGTGCACCAGCTCGTACAGAGCGCGTTGCCAAATACAACCAACTTCTTCGCATTGAAGAAGAGCTATCAGAGGCTGGACGTTACGCAGGCCGTGACGCATTTCCACGTTTCAAGGCGTAAGAATTAGCTATGGCACGTCGTCAACTTCGCTTTCGTCGTCGACGTACCTCTAATCGTCTTTTAGCTTTATCGGCAATTCTCTTCGTACTTGCACTAACTATTGCTCCACCTGTGAAGCAATACTTCACGCAACGAGCACAAATAAGTGCATTGAAGTCTCAGCTTTCTGCAGACAACGTCGCTCTGCAGAAGGCTAGAGAAGAGTTATTGCTGTGGCAGGATCCTGAATACATCAAAACCCAGGCGCGTGAACGTCTGCACTTTGTTTTGCCAGGCGAGCGTCAATACATAGTCACTGATAATTCAACAACTGATCCAAATAATGGATCTACAAAAATTGCTAGCTCACTCACCGATGGACAACCTTGGTATGCACGGTTAATTGCATCAATTAGCGAAACTGGAAATTAATGCGCGAAGTAACACAACCAGATCTTGACTGTATTGAGACTCAGTTAGGTCGCACACCAAGAGATGTTCATGCAATTGCCTATCGCTGTCCATGCGGCAAACCTGCAGTGGTTGAAACCCCACCTCGACTTGAAGATGGCACACCTTTTCCAACCTTTTATTACGCAACCTGCCCACGGTTAACAGCTGTTATTTCCACCCTAGAAACAACTGGATTAATGGGTGAAATGAATGATCGACTCGAAACTGATGCCGAACTAGCTGGTGCTTATCACGCAGCCCATGATGATTACATCGCATCACGTTCGGCACTTGGTATTGATGTGCCAGAGGTGGAGGATGTTTCGGCCGGCGGAATGCCCAATCGCGTTAAGTGTTTGCATTCATTAGTAGCACATTCACTTGCAGCGGGTCCTGATGTGAATCCATTGGGTGATGAAGCCTTAGCAAAATTGCCTAAATGGTGGGAGGCAAACCCATGCGAGTAGCAGCAATTGATTGCGGCACTAACTCCATTCGACTTCTGATTGCAGATATTGATGGCAATAATTTTCGCGAAGTCATTCGTGATATGGAGATTGTTCGACTAGGGCAAGGCGTGGACCAGATAGGTCAATTCCATCCTGATGCGATCACTCGCACTTTGGCCGCTGTTGATAAATTTGCTACAGAGATTGCAAAGCGCGGGGTTGAGAAGATCAGATTTTGTGCAACGAGTGCGACCCGTGATGCAACAAACCGCCACTTGTTTGTTGATGGTGTGCGCGAGCGTTTAGGCATTGAACCGGAAGTAATTAGCGGCGATGAGGAAGCAGCGTTGTCCTTTGCTGGTGCCATCCAAGATCTAGATCCATCCGAAGGTCCATTCTTAGTTGTTGATATTGGTGGGGGATCGACAGAGTTTGTATTTGGCACAACTTCTGTCGAAGCAGCGCGCAGCGTGAACATTGGTTGTGTTCGTATGAGTGAACGCCATTTTGCGAATGATCCTGCAACACCTGCACAAATTGAATTAGCTCGCACCGATATACAGGCGGCAATTGCAATTGCTGCAGCAGAAGTGCCTATTACAAAGGCTAAAACATTGGTGGCTGTAGCAGGGACTGCAACAACAGTTGCCGCAGCTGCATTGGATCTGGCTGAATATGATCGATACGCAATCCATCTTGCTCGCATTTCTGCTGCTCAAGTCCATGATGCATCATCGATGTTTTTAACAAACAATCGCGACCAGCGATTGACACTTGGATATATGCATCCTGGCCGCATTGATGTAATTGGCGCCGGCTCATTAGTTCTTTCGGAGATTATGAAAGCAACGGGTGCCATACAGTTTGTTGCATCTGAATCAGATATCTTGGATGGAATGGCTCGTTCGCTTGTCCAAGGCTAAATCTCTACCGCTTCTAGACAAAGAAATAATTTGTTGTCACAAGTGTCCTCGCCTTGTGCAGTGGCGGGAAGAAGTGGCTGTTGTAAAGCGAAAGTCCTATGAAGATCAAACTTATTGGGGAAAGCCAATACCTGGGTTTGGTTCTGACAAACCAAAGTTACTGATCGTTGGATTAGCACCTGGTGCACATGGTGCAAATAGAACAGGTCGAATCTTTACTGGTGATTCATCGGGGGATTGGCTCTATGGTGCTTTATATAAAATCGGAATTGCAAAGATTGCAACTAGCACTGCAATAGATGATGGTCAGAAGTTAAAGGACACCAGAATTATTTGTGTGGTCAGATGTGCACCACCTGGCAACAAACCACTTAATGAAGAGCGCGATATGTGTGCACCGTTTTTTCTTCGAGATCTAGAACTATCAATTGCAACCACACGAGCCATTATTGGGCTTGGATCATTTGCGTGGGATGCAATCTTTAAGACACTGAAGGAAATGGGACATCCAATAAAGAAAGTTAAGTTTGCTCATGGCGCATCGCTTAAATACAGCCATGAAGGCCGCGATTACTTGTTATTAGGCAGTTATCACCCAAGCCAGCAGAACACTTTTACAGGAAAGCTGACCCGTTCAATGCTGGAATCTGTGCTCAAAAAGGGCGGTAGATTTGCCTCCGTTGTTCAGTAGGTAGCAAGGCCCCGATAGCCCAATGGCAGAGGCAGAGGACTTAAAATCCTCCCAGTGTGGGTTCGACCCCCACTCGGGGCACCATTTCTAAGGTGCTTTTAAGCATGTGAGCGCGTTTATATTT
>Ga0209769_1000140_pt1 | contig 27689 bp, 20 predicted proteins | sample LauGreSuBDMM15DN_2_FD_187569 | JGI IMG/M metagenome (GOLD analysis project Ga0209769, IMG submission 187569) | Freshwater lake microbial communities from Lake Michigan, USA - Su13.BD.MM15.DN (SPAdes) (version 3) | ecosystem: Environmental > Aquatic > Freshwater > Lake | place: Lake Michigan, USA...
GTATTTCATTATCTAATACTAAAGAAGATAATTCAGCAAAGGTATGTTGTTGAAACTGCCAAGAGTTACTTAATGTTCCAGAATGAGGTGCAAATATTTTAGCTCCACTCATTTCAGCATTTCTAACAAAAGTTTCAGCTTGTGCTTTTGTATTAAATGCTGCAAGGTTTGATACTTCACCAATTTTTTTATTATTTAATGACATCATTAATGGAACATAATTTTTTCCTCCTAACATGTTTATTTCAAATCCATTACCTAAATCAGTTTTACCTGCGTTTGTAAAATCATACATATTAGTAATAAACTTTTCACCATTAAGTTCTCGTATATCTAAGTCTTCAACAAACTCTATAATAAAATCCCTTGAATCTTCAGATACACTTTTTGCTTTTGTAAATTTTATTTTAGGGATATTAAATGTTCCAACTTCACCACCGTCTCCTGGATCATTTATCTCAATCTCCTCCCCAGTCCTAAGTTTCTTAGACATGGCATTAATAAAGTCAGCAGCGTCTTGTGCATTTGCTGATGCAGAAAATATAACTGGCAACCCTAGCTTCTTAGCGATATTATTTATCAATATTTTGAATTGCTGTAGCTTTGTTGTAGTTAATTCTTGCTCTGCCTCAGATAGTATTCCACCAAGCTCTGATATGTATTCTTCTGCCTTTTCATCTTCATTGTATTGAGATACAAAATCATCTAATCTTTGTTTAATACTTTTGTCAGATATAATATTTTTAAGGCCCTTTGCCATCAATAATATTGACCCAGACTTCATTCCGTTTTTTTCAATCAACGCATGAAATGCTTCATGATACACCGTACCAATAGTTGCAGATTCTAGGTTAATATGAATATCACCGTCTACATATAGACCGCTTGATTCTGTAAGCCCAGTCTTTTCTTCTTTTGTTAATTGTTTCTTTGATGCCTCAATAGCACTAGCCATTTCTTGGCCATTGTTGTGCATGTATATCTTAACTCCAGGGATCGCATTTAAAACCATTTTAGCGGCTTTCACAATCAACTTATTTTTAGGCGTAGTTTGTTTTGATGCAAACTCCCTGACATTTTCTTTTGTCAGTAAGTTGTTTGTTGTCTCAGTTGTAGCTCCAAATACATTGGGCATTCTTCCTTCCTTTAAGGCCTTAGAGATTTCTCTGTGCTGCTCTGGACTAAAGCTCATAGGGTTCTCACCAGTTGCTCCAGTCTTAATATTTTCAAATGTTGCTAGATCAAATAATGATTCCTGACCAGCAAGTCTTGCAAACTCAAGTGCTTGTTCTCTTGATGTTTCAGGAACTACTACACTAAGGTCAATTGATACTTGATTGCTATTAGGAAACTTATATATTCCAGCCTTAACGACACCAGCATCACCTATCATTTTTTGACGCTCTGCAACAAAGTCTGCAACCATTTCTGGAGTCAATTCTTCTGTTGTAGTGTTCATGCTATCAACTGGAACAACTAAACCAACACCCTCATACTTAGTACCATCAATATTGAATGTAGCACCGTCTTCAGAATCAGGTGTAAGAGATTTAACTCTATCTACCTCAGCTGTTGTGTTTGTTGTTATAACAGGCTTATCGATTACTACTTCAGCTGTTGTCTCTAATAGAGGACTTATTAAATTGTCATACTTATTGTATATACTATTATACTTAGCCAATACAGTTTTTGGCATGATAGTTTTATCTATCTTACCATTTACTTTGTATTTTTCTATTTTAGGTATGGCCTTAAGAAGTTCAGCCTGTTCTTGTTCTCTGTAGGCTGCTACTTGCTCTTCTTGCTGTATTTTGCTTGCGACAGTGCTATCGCTACGATCTGCTTCATTGATCGTGGTTTCCCGTTGTCCCCCTTGGCTGACCCCGTCTTTTTGTTGTCCTTCACCAGTTCCCTGATATTCGCTGATACCGCCTTCTGCTGTACCTTCTTGTTGCTTGATGTTGTCTTCTTTAGTGGCATTTTCTGATGTTGTTTTTAGTGCTTCGTTTATTTCTTTTATTCTATTTGTTTCCTTTACTACTAGATTAGGATCTTTATCTTTTATTTCGTTTTGTATTATTTCTCTTTCTTGTAGTAAAGAAAAAGCTTCTCTTTGAGACTGTGTAGTTAATGAAGCTGGTATTTTTGTTAAGACAGAATATGATTTATTCAATTCGTCTATCTTCTTGTTCATTTCTTCAGGCGAAATTTTTCCATTCTTTTCATCCTCCTTTATACTAGCTATCCATCCATTCCTTGATTCAGTATTTAAAACAAAACTTTTATATATATCAAACTTATTGTTTGATGATATATCTGTAATATTATTTTTTACTGAAGCACCAGCAGATGTCATTCCACCAGCCAAGAAACCTAGCTTAAAAGCATCCCATCCTTGGCTTAGTAATGCAGACCATCCACCAGCCTTTGTTAGGTCTTCTGCATCTTTAAAGTACTCCTCGTTGAAGTTGTCGTTCTTTAATATTTCGTTAACAGCAAACTTTTGAATACCCTCAAATTCTTGTTGCATAAATTCAACATTTCCCTCAGAAACACCAGCACCTGTAATTTTAATTAGACCTTTAGCTATTGATGCACCTATGTTTTTTTGTATTGCTGAATTTAATTCAATTAAACCAGCATTCTTAGGTAAGTTCTTAAATGTTTTTGTTACTATATAGTTAGCAAACTTATTGAATAATGGATTTTTTCCAGCACCAACGGCAACATCAAACCCCCACTTTTCCATTTGACCTATAACAAGACCATATGGAACTGATATTAATTTCTTTTCGTTTTCGTTTAAATGATCAAAATCTGGGCCTCTCATTTGATCCTCCATTGCATTGTATGACATGGAGAAGAATGCAGCTGTACTTCCAACCTTTCCCAGTGCACCACCTGTTGCAGCGGTACCAAAGCTTTCTGCTACAGCGTTTAAGGCTTGAGGAATCATACCTCTGTTTTCTGATCTTATGTATTCTTTATTTGTTCCAGTTATATTTTGCCAACCTAAATCATATTTTTCTTTAGCAAAATCTTTTACTTCAGCCTGTGAAGAATTGGCAATTTGAGCATCAGTTAATCCTTTTGCTTTTTTTTGTTCGTAATTTCCATCTATTAATTTTGCAAATTTTTCATCGCCAATCATAATATTTAATCCAGACAAACTATAATCTACGGCAGTTAATGCTAAATTAGCTACACCAGATGCAAAAGACTTTACAAGTGCTCCTATAGTACTTCCCTTTTCTTCTGGTGGAACATTTTTTTGAATTAACTCTTCAGCATTAGTAAGTTTTTGAATTCTATTAGATATTCCTTGTGCTCTTTTTTGTTTTATGATAATGTCTTTATATAGTTTTGATAAATCATCATTCTCTTTATCAAATTCTTCTTGGGTCATCTTGCCAGTAGCTACTCTTTCTTTAAATAACTTTGTTTTTTCTTCGTATGACTTGATGTCTTTATCAATAACATCTACAGAACCTTTTTTTATCTCATTTTCAATAACAATTGATTCTGTTTTAGCCCAATCTGAAATCATGTTTACTCTATCGCTGGTCATCTTAATTTTACCATTAGAGTTAATCATTGCGTCAATGTAACTTTCAGGATCCTTTATATTTTCAAGGCTTTCGTTTTCTTTTTTTGTAAATAAATTATAACGAAGAAATTCTTTTGCTATGCTTGATGAGTTTGATTTAGATAGGTCAATTGTTATTGAGTTTTCAAGTCCTTCATCATCACCATTCATCCCTGGAAAATACGAGTTAATGGTTAGCTCGTTTCCCTCTTGATTAAAACCAAAGTTTGAACCATATAATTCTTTTTTTAGAAATTTATCTACATCCCTTTTATTAAGGTCTATCTTGTCTATCTTATTTATTTTTGATAGTTGTTTCATCTGAGACTCACCAATAATATTAGCGGCCAAGTCTACAGCTTCTTGTGATTTTATTGGGTCTAATCCCTCTCTTGGTTTTCCATTATTATCTAACCAATATAAATATGTTTCTTCTGTTACGGGATTTTTATAGAAATTCTCATTGTCCTTTCCCTCTTGTAGCATGTAAAGCTTTTCTTTATAAGTTGCAGGCTCTATTTTTTCTTCAGGAAGTATAGAATCCTTAGCTTCTTCTTGCTCAAATGCTCGTGTTTTTTCTGTAGGTATTGTTTGGTCAATTGGTGTAACAGTAGCACCTTTCCAGCGTTCTTTTGGTAAATCTGGATACGCCTTGTTTACTTGTTCTTGAGTTGCATATTCTGATTCAGGAATTTCTTTAGGTTGATTTGAATACCAATCAGCTTGAAAATCGCTTGCCAATACGGCCTGCTTGTCTAGTATCCTTTCTCTTGCTCTGACATCACCCTTTGATAGTGGAATATAATTCTCTCCAATTTTTTTTAGCCAAGAGTCACCTTTTTTTCTGTATAGTGCCCCAGGATTACTTGGAAGAATGTATATAGAAGGCTCCAACTGCCTTGTAGTCGTTGTGGATAACCGCTCCGATGAACCATCTTCCGAATCTGATTCCGTACTTTCGACTTGGCTTTTTTTTTTAATGATTGGAGTTCCAAAATACTCTAACTTGAAAGTCTCTGGATCTAGATCAGTCAGCTCATTAGAATCTAAATATGAATATAGCTCTGAGAATTTATTATCATTCTGAGAGTATTCATTATAAAAAGAATTCTCATCAAGGTCTGTCATTTCTCTTGATACTAGCTCTTGGTATAAGTTTTTATATTTAGCGTTCATTAATTTAATTTTTTTGATTTAGTTCCTTCTTTATAGTATTGTTCTTGTGCTTTAGTGCTGAATACTTTATACATATCAGCTGAAGCATTTAATCCTGTATATTTTGGTTTTGCTCCTCGATTATTTGGATCTTCATCATATACACTCCATCCATTGTTTTCATATTTAAAATAATAATCACCACCAGAAGCAATTCGTAATTTTTTTGCTATAACTGTACCACTTTCACCAGACGACATTATTTGTTTTACTTCAGCACCCTTTTTCTGAGCATTAATTTGAGCGTCAGTAGGTCCACCTCCACCTCCACTAGATCCAGAACCACCTGAAGGTTTTGCTGGCTCGTCTTGAGTTATCTTCTGGCCTAGTTGGTAATCTATTTGGTTCATAATTTCCTGTCTAGCTTTTTCTGTCTGTTCTGGAGTCAACACAGGACGCATTATACCATTTCCATCTCTTGCCATCTGAATCATCATCCAACTATTTTCATCAACATACTTTTGTGATTCTTCATCTGTCATTGGATCTTGACCCATATCTCTACGAGTTTCGTTTTCTAGTTTAAGCATGTTATTTATTAATCCATTTCTTTCACTATTTCCACTATAGTAACCAATATCATAACTTGTATTATCATCAAGAACGCTTGCAGTACTAGATGGATTATTCATAATTACTCCAATAAGAGAGGCTTTTGCTTTTGCAAGCTGAGGGTTTAATCCCTTTCCACTAGTAGTTGTCAGTCCTTCTTCTTTAGTAAAATCACCCCAATTTTTTACATTATTTGCAATGATTTTATTAAGGTCTACTTTATTTGTCTGTATGTTTTCAATGTTATTCATAGCAACACCAGTTACAAGTGTAGTAGGATCCACCTGTCCTGTTGATGGATCAAGCACACCAGTCATTAGATTTCCAGTTTGTGGATCTATAAATACTTTTTTATTTTTTAGATCACCAAATTCTGCAAGTTTACCTATCTTCCATAACTCTTCACCACTTGCTAGGTCTTCCTGTTGTCTTTTTAAGGCCTCCTGTATCTTTGCGTTAAATGTTTTTGCTGTCGTACCAACAGCAGACCAGTTTGTAATTAGATTATTATTTCTATTTTTATATTCAGCAGGTGTAATCTCTCTGTTCTTAAGTTGTCGGTACCATTCGCTAGTCATTGATCTAGCGTCAACAGCGGCAGATTGAACAAACCCGTTAAGGGTCTGGTCAGAATAACTATCGACAGTTGAAACTATTCTCTGATTGTCAATATTTATTTTTTCTAGTTCCTCTCTTTGTTTCTGTCTTTCTTCTGAAATTCCAGTTATTGTGTCGATAAGGCCACTAGTCATCTTAGCCCAGTCTAGGGTGTTATCAGGTGGAACATATCCAAAGTAGGGGTTGTTTCTTCTCATAGTTTATGTTGTTTTTTCAAAGAACTGTTCATCTCCACCAAATAATTCAGATTTAGATCCAGCTTTAACAGCTGCTCCTGCCGATGAAAACATTCCCGCTATAGCTGCATTTCTATTGGTCTCTGCCTGTGATCTTTTTTCGTTTTCTGATTGTAATTCATTTACACCAATCAGATATTCTCTCTCTTGCTTTCTAGCACTTATGCCCATCTCAGCGTCAGCCTGCATGGCATCTCTCTTGAATTTTGCCTCTTGAGCCATTGCTGCTAGTTGTAGGTCTTGCTCATTTCCTGCTTGCATGATCTGTCCAACTCCACCAATAACTCCTTCAGCACCAGCACTTTGTACTGCTGATAATGCTGACGCACTTCTTTGTGCTTGAGATTGTTGTGCTAAATTAAAGCCAAGTGTTGGAACTTGAACTTGCTTGAATGCGTTTGTTTCGCTTATTTTTGCTAGATCATTCTTAGCTGCTTGAGCAGCATTAGATGCCGTCTTCATATCTTTATTGGCCTTAATAGCCTGTGCTGCACTCATTCCAAGTCCTGCTACTGCTATCACCGCCCCTGTTACTGCTGCCATTTTTTTTTATTCAAAGTTACTAAAAAAAATCCTATAATGTCTTAATCATTTCTGTACACCTAGAACTTCCCTTTACAAAACCACAACTTGCGTATGTGTTTATAAGGCTTTCATTCTTCAATGATGTGTATATGTACTTGTAGTCTCCAGAATCTTTAACCAGTTCTATCAATATATTTATCAGGTATAGTATAGCCTCCTGTCTGTCTTTCTCTCTGTAGTTAAAGTCTGACACTATAAATTCAATCCAAGCTGTTTTTGAGTTTGTTAGGTAAACAAATCCCCCACAAACTTCAACGCCATTGCTTGATACCATTACCCCACCCAAACCATTTTGAGGCAAAGAGTCTACACTAGGAGGTGTCCACCTCCAGGCCTTCCACCATGAACAAAATGTGTCATAGTCTGATTCATTTAACATTCTAAATTCCATTACATATAACTTTTAAATAAAGAACTAGATACTGAAAATAATTCAACCTCACTAGTTAATTGGACTGATAGTTCAACCTCCATGTAGTATCCACGCAAACCAAACGACTCAGCAATTGAATTTTTTGCAATATAAACGTATCCAACACCAGCTGGGAATGTGCCAGCTGATACTGTTATTGTAGTTGGAGTTGCAGACCCGATCAGTCCAATAGGAATATTGTTACAAAACACCCTATCACCAACCCCTAGTCTTGTGCCTATAACAAAAGGAAATGTAGCCGTTGCTCCAGCTGCACTAGTAGGGCTTGTATTTCCAACGCCTTGAGTTGACAGAAGGTTATTGCTATTTGATGTTGCACTAGACGCCCTTATGTAAGCATACCATCCGCCCTCTTTCTCAACGTACTCATTACCTACACTCCCAACATCTAAGTCAGTAAGCATAGTTGCAGTCCAAGGATTAGTAGAGTCTAAACTTAAAGTTTTAAACATTTTAGTACTCGCTGAGTCCTCATTAAATATTGTTTTAATTTTAGATGCATAAGAAGTATTATAAAAACTTCCTCTAGTAGACGCACTGGAATTTTGCTTCCACAAGTCTCCATCCCTCCAGCTATAAAACACATTACTCATACCAATCATCCAATCTGGATAGTAATTCCAAAAAGAAGTCCATCCATCAGCGTTGTCTGAATACGTTATTGTTTCTATAGCCATACAGCAAATTTACGAAAATTAAATCAAACAACTATCGACAGACTCAATAAGTTTATAGTAATTATATGAACACCTAGAATCAGATATCTCTAGCTTTTCATTAAACGGATACTTATCCATGTAGCTGGCCTTGTAAAACATCCCCTGATCAGAAGATGAAACCCCTGCATTATGGAAAAAACTTACATCATCCCACCTTGACATTGAACATGTAGCCCAGCAGAAATCAAACTCTGGCGGTACAATAACACTATGACCTAGCTTCCATCCAGTCCATAGTTCTGCCCACATGCTTGCCGTCCATACTTGTATTCCGTATGGATCACCCTCTTTCTTTATGTGCTCCAAGCTCAATAGCTTGTCGTATAGCGTAATTGAATAGTACTCAACCATGCTCCAGTAGTTGTGGTCAATATTTTTAAATAACTTTTGTGCTCCACCACTGTTTAATTGGTTGGCCTTAACTACCGACTTGTCTATGCCTACAACCTCACACATTGCGTCTAAGACCTCCTCACCCTTACTCATTATGTATTCGTAGCCTAGGTATGAAATAGTGTCTGAGAAGTACCAATTGTCATCGTTTAAAAATTTTGAGAAGTCCATGTATTTTGTAAAAATAAAGTCAGCATCATGAAAGAATACTGCCTCGTCCCTTAGGTATGGGTGCTCCTTAAAATGTTTTTTTAATATGTGTGCCTGAATTGCTGGTAAGTACTTACACCCCTCCATTGTGTCTTTGTAAAAGAAGAACCTTACGTATGGGAATTTTTGCTGTATCTTCCTCCAAGACTCAGGAACAGACTCTTGATATCCAGCTACCACATCGATATTATTTCCGTTGTAGCCTAGACCAATAAAATTTGTAAGGTATACCTCAACCTGCCATGCGTAATAGTCTATTGCAGGTTGTGCAGAGATCATTCTTAGGTTCATCATACGCAACTAAATGGACTAGACCAAGCCTGAAAACCTCCAACGTCCCAACATGCACCCTGCTTATTAACTACTAATTTATAAATACCAGCAGGAGCTACTATTGTCATTTCTTTATTAGTGTACAACACATCAACAAAAATTTGACCATCCGTAAAGTATTCAGATATCACCCCTATGTTACACCTAGGAAGATCAAACTTTAAAAAATCAAGCACATATGGTGAACCAGGTGCTATTGTTGTAGTGCTTGGGCTTGTGGTTGGACTTGTGGTTGGACTAGTAGTTGGGCTTGTGGTTGGACTAGCAGTTGTAGTGTAAGTAAAACAATCAGAGCAAACCTTATATATTGACCTAATGCTTGAGAAAGCTGTACCAGTAGTAACAGATGTTATTGTATAGCAATTTCTATTTGCATCACTCACAACTGTACCAACAGCTAAAGCATTTAAAGAGACATATGAAAGTATCTGAGTAATTGCATTATTGTCACACCTAGTCGCTGAATACATTCTTGTAGGAATAGTTGTAGTGCTAGTAGTAGAAGTCGCGTTTGAGCACGGAATAACATTTATTACCTGACCAGTGTTTGATATATTTACAGCAACCTTTACAGTATTAAACATTATGTACCACTTAAACTGACCATCAAATGGTGTCGTTCCATTACTATTTGTGTACACAAAATCACCAAATACTGGAAGAGCTGACGCTCCGTTGTGATAATGATTAATGTAAGTTGGAGATGCAAAGACACAGCTACTGGAAGCACTACTTGATATTGCATTTGTAGCTAAAGAAAAAAGTGTAAATGTCGGTGCAGTTGTTATAGTTGTAGTACTTGATGTAGTGCTTTGTGAATTACACGCACTACAGCTTGTATACTTTGTAGCAGAACTTACTATTAATTTATATGGATAAACAGGAGTGGCAGTAGAAAGTATTTCCCAACAATTTGAGTCACCAGCTGTCTTAACTACATTTCCAACAACTATGCCCTGAGCATTTGCGTCTCGTAAAGTGATTAATGCAGATTTGTCAGTACAAGACCTAGCATTGAAATAAGATCCTCCTGGTAAAGTAGTTGGAGCTATTGGACTAGCAGTAGTGGTTGCATCACATGTATGTGTATCCATTACAGATCCAATAGCACTTATTCTTAAAGCATAGTTTGCTTGATAGTACCAAAAACCTCCACCATTAAATGGTCTCAATCCTTCACTGTCGTAATAAATAAAACTTCCCTTGCTTGGTAATTGCTGAAATTGATCTGTACTTGAAAAAAACATGGTAGTAAGAACTACTCCAGTTGTACTACACGGATTATGAGGATTAGAAGTGCCATAGTGCACCATATCTATGTCTATTTCTACTGGTCTAGTGGTCGCTAAATCAGGAACACTTACATTAATAACCTTGTTTGCACTCGTACCAATAGAATTTGTTGCATTGATTTCTATTACATATTCTCCCTTTGGTGTATTCCCATCTATATTCCAAACTCCATTAGAATATATACTTTGTGAAGTTGGATTAGCTGAAACTAAAGTCCAAGTTGTTATTGGCTCTCCTATTACTAGTACAGGTCTTTTAATCTCATCTCCATTAGAATATACAATATCTCTTTCATATATATATGGAACTGCAAACGGCCCATCTGAATAACAATCGTCTATACTTGTAACTACACCATTATTATCAATGTTTATAAATATAGAATTTCCAATAAAATAGTTTAAGTTCTCTCCATTAAATACTACGTTGCTTGCAGAATAAACAACATCTCCAACAACTGGTGTCAGATTTGATCCGTTATGATAATAAGTAGTAGTTGTAGACTTTCCACAAGGTGTGTTGTCTTTTGTTGGATTTATACTAAAAGACGTTGTGTATGGGTTTATTTTTGTTATTGACCATGATGACGTACTAAGTGGTGATGATACAACTACAGACGCATTTAGAACTCCTGTATTTTTTACTGTTATTAAACTCCCTTTTCCATTATTTACATTTCCATTATATGGTAATGAAAGAGATATCTCACTAGGTAATACACCAGCAGCAATTAAGTAATCATAATTTTGTTGTGTGTTTAGTCCTACATAACCAGTGTCCTTTTGAACTTCTCCATTTACTACAAATTGAAATCTAGTTGGTGCAGAAAGTGCATTGTAATTTAATCCACATCTGCCAGCGTTGTTGTTAAAACTAATTGACATGGGCCTATTACTAGTCGCTCCAATGTATGACGCAGAGTCTAGTATTTTATCTGAATAGTCCCACAAAAAATATGCGTTTTCATAGTCATTTGGATTTAAAAATGTAAACTCACCAATAAATATTCCGTTAGTTAAAACAACAGGTATCACTGTAGCCAAAGATATTATTTCATCTGTCTGTGATTCATTATATGATACATTTGACACAAGGTAGTAAAGCTTATTGTTTAATGAAGGAGCCAGCTCTTTTGTTGTTCCTGTACCACCGCTTTTAATTGTTACTAATTGTCCATGAGACGGTGCTAGATTAACAATTTTATCTCCAGTGTAAGAATCAAATAATGAAATGCTTGAATCTGTAGTAGTTACATTGTTTATTTCTTTTAGTGTTTGCCCAGCAAGTTGAATTGACTGATTTAATATATTCATTTTATTTTGATTTTACAATAATTACTGATTTTATAATAGGTTTATATGTTATCTCTGTAACTAGATGGTCAATAGTAGATCCACAATAACTAACTCTGACTGTCATATTTCTTGGAAGTGAGTTTGATATATTTTGAGGATATGCAGTAATATTTTGAGCACCAGTCCCAGAATTAAAATTCAACACCAACCAGTCAGTTCCAAATCCATTATCAATTAATTCTATCGTCCATGATTCAATTGATAAAATATTAAATAAAAAAATCTTACTTGTTGTTCCACGCTTATTTGAGAAAGTTGTTGATGGCTTACTTAGGGATAATATACATTTACGATTACTTGTCTCATTAGTAGTTAGAGAGTACATATTATAATATGGATCATAGGCACCTATTTTTTGAGTATTAATGTTTGAAGTTAAAGTATCTCTAAAATAATTCCTCATTCCCTTTGATGATATCTCCATGATTCCTTGGTTCCCTATCATCTCTATTACAACACCCCTCTTAGCGTCAGTAAAGTATATGTTATCAGAATTAACAGCAAAACTTGCTGGGTCATTGCTGATTCCATTGTCTAGTTGATATGGAACTTGATTACCAAGAACCTCAGGGATTGATGCAACCTGTCCACCTCCAAGAGCATCTACCAACAAATTTTTTCCAAATAAAACAGATGTTATCTTGTCTTGATGTAACACAAGTAAATCAGAGTCTCTTGCGTATAGCTTTTGTATAGATCCATACTCCTTATCAAGATTCTTAAAATTAGCTAGAGATAAATTAAATTCATTTAATCTATTAATAGATGAATCGCCACGATAAATTCCACTATATGTTAATGACGCAAACTTGTCTTCTTGCTCATAATCGTCAATAATAGAACTTGCCCTTATGCTGTACTTAATTGTAGTATTATTAAATGAATCTCTAATTCTGTCAGACTCTAATCCATTACCATAACAAAATGCATTATACTCAGTATTTTGGGTACCATTATTTAGAACTACAGTAGCATCAGTTGAACTCGTTTGATCTGACTCTATTAACGTTGAATAGATAGTACCAGACCCGCTGAAATTAGTAGTAGAAAATATTGTTATTTGTCTTTGAGATGTTACAGCTACTACATTATGTGATACACCATTTCTCCATACATAATCAGCAGGATTAAAGTAATGTATGCCTGTTGATGTAAGGAGAATATTAAATCCACCTGTTACAGCGGTGCCAGTAGCTGTCTGATAATTCCATCCAACCTTATGAAAATTATTTATTATTGGATATGTTTTTGTTGTTTCGTAAAATATATCTGTATCTACTTCAATTGGTTCAGTTTCAAAAATATATTTTGGTGTTAATGATTGCGTTAAAGAAACTTCAGCTGTATATTTTGATCTTTTACAGAAAAAAGGGGAATTTTTTGCTCTAGCTTTGTTAGCATTAGCTGGATAGAACAACGTAGAATAATAGTTATTTTGAATACCATTTAATGTTACCTCACTAGTACCTTGACCCATGGTTTGTCCAGAAGGTCCGCCATTAGAATAAGTAAAAGAATGGCAATACCTAAATGCAGCATTGTCTTTAGAAAAAACACCTCCACCAAGATCTTGACCTGAAAATATAAATTCCTCGTACCAATATTCTTCAAATGATGGGTACATTCTTGATGATGGGGCTGTTGTAGTAACAAATGCACTATTAACATCAGTATCACTATCTCCAACAAACTCTTTTAATGTTATCTTTATTATAGCTCCAGTATATATAGGCCCCTTAAGTCCAACTACACAGGTTCCTTTATAGTCATCAGAGCTAAAATTTTCGCTTATATCATATTTTTGTGAACTACCTGAAAATGGTTGAAGTGGCAATCCATGATTACCAGCAGCAGAAGGAATACGAATATTTACTGGACTTGTTTCATTTACTCTAGCTCTAACATTAAACACGTATACATCCCCCAAAGTATAAGTTCCAACAGTTGGGAAATATAATCTTACTGGTGTGTTTTGTGAAGACATAAAGCCATTTGCATTGGTATTTACGTTGAGTCCGCCAGGCTGAACACTAGTTATTGCTGTTGGATAGCTCCAGTTATTTTGATCATTTACATTTGAATTTAAAGAGAAATGTGTTGCAGTACTTGAATTAGGATTTGCTGGGTCGTTTACTATTTTTACTTTAAGTCTTAAGTCTCTTTTAAATGTTTTACCATTAGCAGTAGCTACCATTGTTAATATAGCTGCACCATTTTGACTTGCTGTAAAAAAATCAGATCCTAGCCTATAGTGTACCGTATCATAAAAAAGACCATTTTCATGCAAATTACTTTGTATAAAACTATTAACACTATATGGTTCTTGAGTTTTGTTTGATGATGGATTAAGACACTGACCATAGGATATCAGGCTATCTAGAACAGGATCTTGCCCTATTGTTGGGTTAACTGGAGATTGTTGGGTATTAGCAATTGGAGCTACAAAAAAAGATGCATTACTTATTGCGTCTGGCTTTATTTTGATATATAGTCCAGCTGGTGATCCAGCGTTAATCTGTCCAAGTGTTTTTAATTCTATCTCAAGAACCTTGAATTTTTTATTTGAATGAGTAGCAGTAGTATTAGCTGTTTTAAATATAATGTACTGACCAACAGAAACTTTATCTCTTTCAGACTCTGAAATTTGTAGGTATCTGTATTGTCCAGAAATTTGAAATGATATAGGGAATAAGTTGTAGTATTCTTTTTTTGCTTGTTTTATGTATAGTCTATAGTTTGTTGCCCAACTTGGAGGCAAACTTTTTATTGTTGTCTTTAATAAATTCGCTGTACTTGAGTTAGCTGGTGGTATGTAAATCGAGTTTGAACTACTATTTGATGTGTTACTTTGTTTTGATGTCAACACAGTTGTTAGTCTTCCATATTCATCGCCATATACTATTCCAACTTCATAATCACGGTCACTTCTAAATGTTGGTTTTGGAGTTGTCAGAAGTTCTTCTGGCGTGTATTTATAGCTACCAAAATCAACTGAATAATTTAAACTTGGCACATCTCTAAATTGAGTGTAGTTTCCATATATCAATCTATTACCAATGATTTCTTGTGCCTGTGCCTTAAGTGGCACATTGTCAAACATTCTTGTTACTTGATCTGATGTAAGGGTAGTATATATTTTATTATTTCTAAAAACAAAACTTGAAGTTGAATTATTTGGAATTACTTCGTCAACTTTATTTAATGTTTCTACTATCATTACATTTAATGACCTTGTATCTCTAACTAAAATCTGAATTTCTTTTACAAACTCATTTCCTGTTTCAAAATGAATGTTAACTAAATTATACTTGTTTAACATTCCAACATTGTCACCAGTGTTTGGATCAAATGAAAGTGATTTAGCGTCAAATGCTAAAGCAGAGAATGGTGCCATCGAGCTAAACTCATTGTCAATGTATTTATATCTATAACTAAAATAAAGAAATTTTTCTTCTAGATTAGTTGATGGATCAGAATCTAGTCCTAGTACTATTTTTGGACTATTTAGTGGTGGTCTAAGTATTACGTCAATGTCTATATTTATTCTTGTGTCATCAACTGAGTATTCTCTAACTCTAGTAATATTTATCCTTCTCGGTGGGTTTAAATTATCCGTCCAAAACAAATAACTCCCCTCATCTGAATATATGTAATTTACTCCTGTTATAAGTGCTAATGCGTCAAATTTTAATTGATCTGTTGTGCTACCTAAAATTAAAGACGTTTTATTAGTTTTTTGATTATACTCAAATATGCCGTCAAATTCATTAGATGTTACAAACCAATATAACAAGCTAAGTGGCTCATATTTTACTGCCCCAATTGTTTTGGCACCTGTAATTGTTATTCCCTTAAACTTAGATAAAAAATCTGCTACGTTAAATAATCTTTCATTCCCAAGTGCATTTTGAACTGCACCCACGTTAGACCCACCAGTAGACTCTACTGTTATGTTACTAGCAGATCGGTATTGACCATCAGGAAGCATCCTTTCGTCAATGTCCATGTTCATCTTACCAGCGATAAATGTTCTCTTAGTTTCTGCCATGATTACTTAATCCATTTATCTTTACCTCTCAAGCTCATTAATATTCTTGATGGGTGCATATTACTTAATCTAATTTTCGTATTCCTTAGTGTTGCGGTCTTTTCTTTTTTAGCTCTTGCTACTATGTACTCCTGTACGCCATATTTATTATTTAATACCGCCCACTTTAAGTAGTTATACACGTACTCCTCTGCCAACTTATTTATAGATATTTTTGTTGAGTCTCCATTCTCCATTCCGTCTGAAATGTACTCAAGAACAATAAATGCATTCTCAACTCCAGATGAAAAATCAATAACCCCAGACTCCTTGTTGATTGTGAACTTAGGGTTTCTGTTTGCGTCTTCAGTGTTCATGCCATACCTTGAGCCAATGCTATAATTAAAGTACCATTGACCATCACAGCAGTATCCCATCTGATTGTTATATATTCCCCCTCCAGTGTACAACATGTTGTCGCCCCTAAGGATGTCAAGCTTTGATGTACCTGTCACAACCTCTCCATTAGAGTCAAACACAATGTCTAGGTCATTATCCTGCAAGTAAGCCGTAGCTGACATAACGGTTCTATTCTCAACCAATGGAACAAGAACACCGTTATTTAGCATCGACATTCTAACGTAGCTAACATAGTCTGGAGGCATGACCATCTTTAGATCAGTTCCAAGCTGTAATTCTAGGACCTTTATGTTGCGTAGTGCGTCATAGTTAAGCTCCTGTATCGCTCTCTTTGCATGGAAAATAATTGTATATCTATCAACATTGTTTACTAGCTTATCGTTGCCAACATACATTAGTATGAAGTTATTTACTATGTCAGATAGAGTGACGTACTGATACGAGCCCCAATTTTCATCTTCAGGGATAGTTCCGTTATTTTTGTAGTACTGGTAATTAGTTATATATGACATCTACTATTGTTTTTGTTGTGAGTCTTGTATCTCTTCTGACTTAGCTGCCTGTACAACTTCCATCTCTCTAATTGATACTCCAGCGTACTGTAATATCTTAACTACCAAACCTGAAAAATCACTTAATGGTAGCTCAAAGTCTTGATAAAATGCATTACTTGGATTAAAGACTGGTTGACCAGCAGCAATATTAGTGTATGACCACACTGGATCTTTTGGATATCTTAGGTACTGAGTCGTAATATTCGTTAAAATTGTTGTTGGATATACAACTAAACCAGGATCGCTCATTGTGTATACTGGATTGTATACGTCAGGAGCCGTTAGGTTTGAATTTAATAATGCCTGAATTTTTCTTTGGCTAACTTTTTCTACTTCAAAGTTATTATACATTACCCTCTCTAGGTAATAAAAATCTGTAGGTAAAATAAAATATGGGGTAGTATAAGTTAATGACGCAAGCGTAGAAAATGAATCAAGAACCTCACCCATATTCTTTGGAACATCTGTGTATCCCTCTCCAAACATTCTAGCGTTCTGCTTAACAATTGAGTTGGAGTAAGAGTATATGTACTGTTCAAATATTTCAAGCTGTGCCTGCTTTGCAAATAAGTTAAATTCCTCTGGAGTAATGTAACCCCGATTGTCTTTACTTATTATTGACAGAACAGTATTTCTAACATCATTTATCATTGCAAGTATTTTTACAAAGATAAACAAAAAAAGGCACTCTAATTAAAAAGTGCCTTTTAGTTTTTTTTTATCCTGATATACCAAAATTAGTAACAGAAATAGGAAGTGAAGCAATAACATATACTGGTTTTGTCCAGTTTATTTTTAAAGATTCAACAATTGCATTTTGAATTGCATCACGCATATTGTAAGCAGTTTGAGCCTCGTGAGTTAATGTTATTGTTTTTCCGTTACGATATATAAGAACAGTGTTTGCCAATGCAGCAGTGTTTGTACTTCCTGCTCCTGCAAATACACCTACTAAATCGTTAACTGATACTAATTGATTGCTTAATATGCTTGAAATTGTTACGGGGATACTGATAAATTTTTCCATTGTTTAAAAAGTTTAAATGGGTTAATAATATACTAATTATGTTGTTACTTTAATTGTACTACAAGGAACTGGTAATGAAGGAATAACATACACAGGTTCTGACCATGTAATAGCGGCAGAAGCTGCTACTGCATTTTGAATTGCATTACGTACACTGTAATTAGTCTGAGCATCTGTTGTTATTGTTACAATTTTTCCACTAAGGTAATTAATAGTTGTTGTAGTTGCAGTTGCTGATGAAGCTACAACAGCTATAACATGATTACTTGAAATCAATTGATTTGTCCCAGATGTGTTAGGGATGCTGATAAATTTTTCCATTGTTTAAAAAGTTTAAATGGGTTAATAATAATGCAAATATACTAATTTTCTGACAACTTATCTTCAAGGTGTTTGTACAACTCTAAACCTTCATCTGACTGAAAGTATGAAGACAGTACGTAAAGTGGATCCTCTCCAAATGGAACGGTAAGCAACTTCTTTTTATTGTCCTTGAAATTAAAGTATATCTCTTTTTTGTTGTTCTTGTAAATCAAATAGCCATCAGATATTGCTCTTGCAGCTATATTGTTGATTCTTAGTGATGGGTCATTAACAGCCTCCATAAATTCTTGTGGATAACGCTTTGCAAATAACATTACGTCTCTCTTTAATTCAGTAGTCTTCATTGACTCAACATTCGATCCCATTAACAAACGAGCGACAGACTCTAGTACTGATATATCTAAGTCTCTAGCTGCTATCTGTGCGTCAAGCTGATCGTATAGCATAGTAACGTCTTCCTGTGCGTCTTTTTCATTGTCAAACTCATAGAATTCAGTTCCATTACCTGGATGATAATATAAGAATTCCTGTAAGACAGGATTTGACTTTGGTACATTTAAAACACCGTCCTCAAATACAACAGGCTCTAATATAACGTTTTGATCTTGATCATCCTGAAAAGGAGTCTTTGAATTTCTTGCGTATCTAAGCGGATAGTTTATGTTTGTTTCTTCATCAAAATAAAGTAGCCTCTTTCTTGGGCTATCTTTTGATGCTATGTAATAACTTAAAGGAGTTGTATCACCCTTTAATAAATAGATTCTGTCCTTAGACTCTAATTTTACTCTTTTAATTGTTTCCATTTTATATAATTTAATTTATTTTAAAAAAATAGAGAGGGACACTGATGTCCCTCTCTTGATTTAATCCTATTACTTGAATAAGAAGAAGTTGTTTGCACCTAGTGTACACAAAGCTCTTTCAGACAAGAAGTGAACCTCCATTGCATCTAAAGAACTTGTTGCAGCACCACCTGCTGAACCTGTCATCCAAGTCTTGTAACGTCTGTCTTCAGTTTCAGATGCACGGTAACGCACGTGTAAGAACGGTCGTCTTGCATTTTTACCTAGAACTTGATCGTATACATTCATTGTACCAGCTGGAACTAAAACACCATTGATGTTACCACCAACAAGACCACCACGAAGTGTAGCATCGTTTAAGTATTTCCAGTCAGTCTTGTAAAACTCATAACCTCTCTTGAATCCAGAGAAACCTAAGTTTAACGCCATCTCCTCAGAATTATCAAACAAACCGTAAGAAGTTCCACCAGCTCCATAAGAATTTTGAGCAGCTAACATATCATCGATGTCGAATGAGAATTGACGATTTAAGAACAATGCGTTTTCAGCTATAGCTCCTTGCTTGTCAAGACGTTGTACAATTGAATCAAAATCAGATAATGCAGTTGGATTACCTCCAGACCATACATTACCACGAGTTTCAATAGCACTAAACATACCCATTGTACCAGCAGCAGTTGTACCAGCAGCAGCACCTGGAGCAGATACAGTAGATGGAGACAAGTAAGCTAATGCCTCAGATGATGTTTCAGCACGAACACCTTCAACCATAGCCATCTCTAAGTAATCATCAAAACGTAGACGAGTCTCGTGCTCTGACTTGATGTACCATAAGTACCCAGCAGCTCCATTTTCAGTAGTTACCTCAACCCATCCAACTTGTGCCAGATCAGAACCAGAAACAGCGTATTTATCTTTAATGATAATTGGCTTGTTGTCAAAGAATAAATCTTGTGATTCGTTGCTTCCTGACATTCCATCTTTACCTTTCTGAAATTCAGAACCGTAAACAAATACAGTTACAAGCTCAGTAGTGATTGTAAATGGTGAACCAGATGCATTATAAAATTTAACCTCAAATGTAGATCCGTTATCTGCAACTGCACTAACAACTCCTCTTGCAGAATTAGCAGCTACACTTTGAGATGAAATAAATACAGTTTGATTAAGTCTAAAGTTACATACTGTAACAGGGCTTGTTGTTGCCATTGTAAAAGTAGCAGTATCTGAATCTTTTGCTGACGATGGGATAACATTTGTATACTTTGTATGTAAACGACCTTGTTCTGACCATTTAATCATGTCAGAGTTAGAAGGAAGCTCTGCACCAACCATACGTAAGAATGATGCAATTGATCTATTACCGTAACGCTCAAATTCTTGCTCATATGTATCAGGAAGATACTGATTCAAGAATTCAAAGTCTGTAATATAATTTGTTGGCAATGTTGCCTTTACCGCACTAGGGGTAAGATTTATCGGGGGAGTTGATGATATTAATCCAGCCATAATTTCTAAGTTTTATTGTTTCTAATTACTAATCTATTTCCACGATCCGCATCTACCGATCTTACCTGAAACCCTTGAGTTGGTGTTATAGACGTTGCATTACGAGTCATATCTATATTTTTAGACTCTCTTGCAACACCTTCTACCGCTTCAGATTTACCTTTTTCATAAAAGAATTTGGCAAACTTCTCTGGGTTAGAGGCAACAGCTATAGAACGATGGAACATCTCAGCGTCTTGTAGGTAGCCATCATCATTTAAAAACTTGTTTATAAAGTTCTTTAATGTAGACTGCTCCTTCAATAGTTCTTGTGATTCAGCTGGCTTGTAAACTAACTTCTTGTCTTCGTCTATACTAAACTTGAAACCTTCAAATTTGTCAGAAAACAATTCATTTGTTTTATCAGCAAAATACTTAGATCTACGCTCCTGATCCTGCTCGCTTGCAGTTGTGGTTTCTCTATATTCCTTGTAAGCTCTATAAGCATCTTTTTCTTCTTGTGGAACAAAAGAATCACCTGACTCAAGTGGCACTTTGTACTGTTCTTTTAAGTTGTTAAAATACTCTTTAGCTTTGGCAAGCTCTTTTTTCTTTGCTACTTGTTTTCTTTTTACGTCTTTTTCATCATCAAAGTCCTCATCAAAAGAGAACTTGTTTTGAATCTCCCAACGAACATCATCAGAGTCTAGCTCCTTATTTTGTTCTTTATAAAAATCAAAAAGCAAAGTGTCTTGGTCCATTGAATTATAATCCTTGCTAAGATTCATAAAATCATTTATCCCTCGACCTGTTTCTTTTTTATACTTCAAGAATGCTGAAACGTCTTCAGGTAGTTCTTCATTCACCTGTCTCTGTTCCCATATATCATCAAGAGATGATATCTCCTTGTTGTATCTTTTTCCTAAGTAAGATATGATTTTATTTTCATCAATATCTTCCTCAGGAACTTCTGCAATATTCACTTGCTCTTGTGGTTCACTTTTAGGATTAAATTTCTCTTCGTGTTCCTTAAGCAATTTTTCTTCAATCTCAACTGCTGACTTTTCTTCAAACTCAACAGTTCTTACTTTAAATTCACCTTCCATTTTATTTTATTTAATATTTTACAAAGTTACAATTTTTTTTATATGTACTTTTTAATGGTACACAACCTAAATCTATCTAGGATTAAAAGATTCTAAATCAAATCCATCTAACGAATCTTCATTACTCTCAAAATCAATTGGAGGTAAGTTATTTTTTCTTTGGTTAATCAATTCAGACTGTCTAGTAGCTTGAAGGTCAACTCTTTTGTCTTTAGCCTTCTCTTTGTCTTTGTCTCTATTCAACATACCATCAACCTCTATTCCTTTTAGTTGCATGTTATACTGGAACTCAAGATCCATCAAGCTTCTTTTAGCTTCAACCTCAGCCTGCATTGTTTTTATAGCGTAGTTTGCTTCAGCCTCCTTTAACTGCATCTTAGCTTGTGCCTCAATCTGGAATAGCTGTGCCTTCTGTTCAGCTGCCGCTTGTTGTGACTGCATGTTCATCTGGCTTTGCATCTGCATCTCTTCTTGTTTCTGCTTCTGCTGTGCCTCCATTCTTTTTCTACGCTTAACCTTAAGCATCTCATTTGCTAGTTTCATGTTATTGATCATTCTAATGTCAATAGCATCTTCTAAGTCAATTGTTTGCTGCTGTAGTGCAATCTGTATGTTCTTCTCTAGGTTTAGTTTTTGCTCTTCGTCTGGAGATATCTCTATAAATATTCCAAAGTCATGTAGATATAAGTTCTTTATCTCATCAAGAATTCCAACGTTATACTTACCTATCTGCATAGAGAACTCCTCAACAAAGTCAGAGTACTCAAGTATGTCTCCAATTCTTAATGATATACAAGTTGCCAATCTTTTTGTTATAGATAGACCAGCCTCTAGTATGTGCCTTGTTGCTGTATTAGAGCTTAGTGCAGCCATCTTCTGTATTCCAACTAGTGCGTCTGGATTAGGTGTTGACCCATCCCTAGCCTCATTTATTCCAGTAACGTCACGAATCATGCTTAAGTTATGATTGTAGTTACCAATAAGTGCAGCCATCTTAGACTGACCACTATTTGTATTTAACTCCTGAATAGGGATTCTAGCATTATTAAAATCACCATCCTGCGTATAACTTCTTCCTATTACACTACCAGTTTGGAAGTACATCTTTAATGCATCTTCTGGATTGTATGCTGCACCTGTACCCAAGTCAACTTCATTTATTCCGTCAGCGTCAATAAAGACTCCATCTGGAACAATTCTAGCCATTACCTGTTGTAGCTTAAGGTGCGTTAGTTGTATCTGATCTGCAAATGGTATCATTCTCTTAACAAGAGACTCAACATTTCCTTTGTACATTCTAGGTGCGTATGCAATATAATTAGGCATTGCGTTCTGTGAAGCTGACTTTGGTCGGACCATGTTTTTCATCATCTCCCACTTTATCATCTTGTTAGATCCACCAACTAATATACCATCGTACCACACATCCTTAACAGACTCTATCTTCTCGTACATCATCCCTTCCTCAACTGGAGGATTAAATGATGAATCTTTTCTTATTACCTTTTCGCCACCGTTCTCTAATATTTTTTTCTTCCAAACAAACTTCATGTCTGTCTTGTAGTTAACATAAAGAAGTGTTACGACTTCATTTAAAAAAGCATCGTCCTGATACGTTTTTATTATTGGAAAATAATCATACCAAGCAGAACTAGCGTTTCTTATCTCAGTTAATTCTTCATCCGTTAAGTTTGGATTGATCTTTCTTAGTTCAGTATAGTGAACCATCTTTACCTCTCCGAAATAATAACAGTCAGAAAAATCAGGTCTTTCAGTGTAGCTGTGTATCCAGTTAGCAGGGTCTACATACTCAACGTTTACGCCATCATTAATCAAAAATGAATGCTTTACTACGCCAAGTCCAATTGTAGTCATGTCGTAGTCAATAAGGCTTCTTGTTTCTGAATACTCGTTCATCTTAAGTATAGTATCTATCGCCATTTCTTCCGCAATTTCAATGCTAGGCTTATACTTAAGTTGCATGTACAACGATAATTCCTCATCGTTTTCTGGTAATTCATTTGGGTCAACATTAAATGCATCAACTCCAAACTCAGACTTAGTTAGATTTAGGAAGTCTTTTGCGATCATGTCTGACTCGATCATGTCCTGAAACATGTTCTTGTGTTCAGCAGACATAACGTCCTGAGCCTCAGCCTTAATTGTAAACAGTCTGTCAGACATTCCGTTAACAACAATGTCAACAAACTTCGGTATAATAGGTATTGGCGACCAGTCAAGATTTAAGTGAGACAGGTCTCCATCTATAGAAAGCTCGTTTTTATATTTTTGAATTGGTTGTTCACCCCTAGCGTATAGTCTAAGTGAATGATAATTACCCCATTGATTGTAGAACCTACAACTATTTGTATTTTTTTTAAACCACTCTCCCTCAATCGCCTTTGCTACCTTTAAGCCATATTCAATTGTTGCTTTTTCTTCATCGGTTGCGTTCTGATTTGGGAATGATCGTTGTTGTATTAAAACTGATGGTTTATCCATTATTTTTTTATTTCGCTTCGGTTGCCTGTATTATCGTATCTTGCAAATTTAATACTTATTTTTGTATTTGTTTTCTCTTGATTAACGATGTACTTTTTTGTAGACATAATTGCAAGACCAGAACTAATTGAGGCATCGTGCTTTGTTCTGTTGTTTATATCAAACCTAGCCCAGTCCTCAAGAGTTTTTGTAAAATACATCGACCCCATAGAATCTTGGTCACGGTACGTACCCTCAAGATCCAGACCAACATATTCTTCAATGTAAGAGCCAATAGCTGACGCATGAGCTTGTTTTACATCCTCAGATGAGTTAGGTATACCACCGAGCTCTATCTCTGTCTTAGAGAGCTTGCTGTAGTGTTTGTCTGGACGATTAATGGAGAATGGTCTGTACCCTCTATTTTTAAAGTGATACAGTAGTCTTTGCTTATTGTTCTCAATTAGTATTGGCATACCATAAAATACACAGGCCATAAGAACATCCTCAAAGAATATCTCCGCTGTCTGAGGCCGTGCTATATACTCTAAAAAAAATTCATTTGTTGGTGCGTTTTCCATGTGAAATTTAGTCATTCCATGAAGGGCACCATTCGATCCACCACCACCTACAACACCAGATATGTCATACGGGTCACACCCAAACGAGCCAATGTTTTCATTTCCAGGATACTTTAATCCCTTCCTGTCTATTACGTTGTTTCTTTTGTTTTGCTCTGGTATCCATGACACAAGAAATCTACCCTTCTGATCTGGGGTCCATACAACAGTTGTGTCTGGCTTACCGTCCTTCCAGTGAAAGTAACCCCTAGTTAATACCCTATCCTTTATTAATGAGTCGTTATAGTCAATCTGCTGGTATATCTTTGTCAAGTTAAATAATGACTGCTTTGACTCATCCCTAAATGCATGAGACTCAGTCCTTGGAAACTGCCGATAAAATTCATTTAGTGCGTCAGCATCAGACTTCAATGCAGTAACCTCGTTTGTCCACCAACTAATAACACCGTTGGTTATTTTTTCTCCGTCCATTCCAATAACTGGTGTTTTTGGATCTTCAAAAACTGGCCATCCGTACCTATCAATGTACCCCTCAATATTCCATTCCATTGGTATAAATAATGAATACAATCCCTGCTTGGTTTGACCATTGGCAGATCGTGATGCAGGGTTACTATCGTTAAATAGTTTCTTAAAGTTATCACCACCCTTTGATAAGGCATTTGACGTTGATCCCATCATACACTTACCAACAATCTTTGATCCCAACCTAAGGCAGGTCTTTGTTACACGCCAATTGTTTAATATGTTTTCAGGCTTTTCCCACTTTCCAGATTCGTCATGAACTAGCAATAGTAATTTTTCACCGTCATAACTATTGTCAGCTGTGTTCTTCCAGTCAATCGTAGTATCAAGACCATCAATCTCTTCAGTCTTTTCATCGTCCATGTTCCTTCTTGTAATCTTTGAAGCTGGAACCCTAAAAGCAAGCTCGGTCTTTGGATTGTCCATACCGTCTTGAATAGGCTTGAAGAAGAATGGGTAGTTACGTATTATCGGAACAACCTTATCGGTAAACATTTTTTTTGCGTCAGAACCTGTTTTAGATAGTATACCAATTCTAGAGTCACGTACTATAGTACCTGTGCTACAAGACTCAGACGAACTCATAAAAGAAAATCCAGAACGTCTATTCTTTAGGTAGCACATACCAAAAGATCTGGTATCAGCCTTGCAAGCCTCCCAGAAAATATAAAATATCCTGTTTGACTCACGAAAATCAGGGAGTCCAATGTCTATCTTTGTCCACTGTAAGTACATGTAATGACTACCAGTTACGTAGGTAGGGGTATTATTATTGATAAACCAATATCCATACTCCCTCTTGTCAAACTCGCCCTCTACTAAGTCTATATACCGTGACTTAAAAACATTGTCTCTCCTATTCCAATCAAAAATAGTTTTTATTTTTTGTAGTTCTTCAGGGTATTCTTTTGGAGTCCAAACATTATTAAAGTTGTCTACCTTGGATGGGGTGCTTGGAAGTGCAACCTTTAGACCTCCTATTTCGTATATATCACCTATAGTACCGTCCTTAGATATTACAACAAAGTCATAGTCACTGCTGTATCCGTAAGCCCATGCTTTCTTTTTATTCCTATTAGTTACAACACTTTTAGGAACTTGATCTAAAACAACCCTGTATAAGTTATTTTCCATTCTTAGCTCTTCCTTCGGCAAATCCTTGCCTTCCATGATCAATCTTAACGATATCTACATTTTTATCTTTGTTCTCCTCCTCCTCAATCTTATGTAGCATAGATAGTGCATCGTCAAAGGCTAATTTTTTAGCAGATGCTGCATTTTTTAATTTATCAGCTGTAAGGTCGTCCTCAGCATGAGTAATAATTGGCTCCATCAGAACCTTAATAAGCTCGTCAATAGCCTTCTTACCAGCCTCAAGTATCTCTATTTTTTTAGACATATGTTCCTGTTGTACATTCTGTAAACTAAATCACCGTTTATCTTGAACTCATACTCGCTGTCTGGAGTAAATGAAACTACATCACCAACAGAAACACCCTCTAATTCATTATTGGTAAATATTAGTTCACCCCACAATTCCTCAAGACTACCCAAAGACGAGAACACCTTATCCTCTGATGGGATTGGCTTCACAAAACAAAATGGTGATGGTGCCATCCAATCAGATTCACCTGACTTGTAAAGGTACAGTTGATCGTCCTGAACAATAAAGAAGTCGTCAAACAAGTAGTTCCAGCTACTCTTTTGTCTACCCTTCATGTCGTAGTAAAACTTAAATGTGTTGTGATGAACAACCACTATGTCCCCTGGCATTATTGGTCCAGTGTAGTACATTGGTGTGCATATTACCTCAGCAAACCTATTTGTAGATTTGTGGTCCTCCTGTGATGAGCTTATGATAAATGGCTTACCTCCGTAAGTTCTTATATTATCGTACCGCTTTCCATCAACTGGCTTGATGATAAAACAGTATGGTGACTTCATTAAAAATCTATTTTAAACTCTATTGATGTTGGAACGTTACTAGAAAAAGTTTTCCACTTAATTATTTCTCCAGACTTGATTATCCATATAGATATTGATCCAGAGTCGTCCTTTAGTATGGAATCTATTACCCAAGTTCTATCAAGAACTTCTTGCCCTAACATATAGTGCATGCACTTCATGTAGTCAGGACCAATAGACACTTTTCTAATTATATTCACCTGTTTGTAGATTTACTTTAATGTCTCCATACTCCTTGATTATCTCATCCTGATAAGACGATAGATCAAAGGCTGCTGTTTCAAGATTTGAAAGTGTAGCGATTTTTTGGCTTTTAAGTCTATTGAAGGTAACCTCAATATCTGCCAATTGGAACTTTAATTCCCGAAAGTTTGTGTTAAGCTCAACTAACTTAGAGAGCTCCTCTTTTTTTATTTTTTTCATTTTATTAAATTTATTATGCAAATATACTAATTATAATGATCTATACCACTTAAGGTCAGAATGATTGTACTGAAAACATACTGGGGTAGCAACACTTGATGGACTCAATGTGCCAGGTGCACCAACAAAGGTTGCACCAGTAGATAACCATGTTGTTGCAAGTCTTTCTACCGTGGACATTACTGTGTACTTTATACCATTTAAGTTGGAATTTGCCGCTGGAAAAGTTATTGCAAAACTAGCTCCAGTCGTACCAGTAAAGTATGTATTCATACTAGAAATTGTAGCTGACGTTAATCCATTTGTTGCAATAACTGAAGGATTAACATTTACTATACCACTGTATATTAAGTCAAAAATTGATTGAACAGTAAAATTAAATGTCTCTCCTGTACCGTTTGATCCAATTAATGAAGTACTTGTTGTTGGCGTTGAAT
>Ga0209769_1000146_pt1 | contig 27263 bp, 28 predicted proteins | sample LauGreSuBDMM15DN_2_FD_187569 | JGI IMG/M metagenome (GOLD analysis project Ga0209769, IMG submission 187569) | Freshwater lake microbial communities from Lake Michigan, USA - Su13.BD.MM15.DN (SPAdes) (version 3) | ecosystem: Environmental > Aquatic > Freshwater > Lake | place: Lake Michigan, USA...
AAGAGACAGGAATAGGGCGCTGGTTGTTAACCTTACCGGGACGATGTTGACCTGCCGGGCTGCGTTACCGCAAATGTTGCAGGCAGGGCAGGGTGCGATTGTGACTGTCGCAAGCATCTATGGCATCACCGGCGGGCAAGCTAACTTACCTTATAATGTCTCGAAAGGCGGGGTCTTGCAACTGACACGCAGCCTAGCCGCAGACTATGGCGCAGCTGGCGTCCGCGTGAATGCCGTCAGCCCAGGTTATATCGAAACGCCTATGACTGATATGCTCACCCATGCAGGCGCAATGCGAGACGCCTTTGTCGGCATGCATTTGCTGCACCGTCCCGGGCAGCCCGGCGAGGTGGCGAAGGTAATCCGTTTTCTCCTCTCCGACGAAGCATCTTTTGTAACAGGAGCGAATATTCCAGTTGACGGGGGCTTTTCTGCAGCACAGGTGATCCGCGTTTAGTAAGGAGTATTATGGCTGACGACTTTATCGCGGACGATATCGACAGATTAATCGTTGAACAGTTGCGGCTGAATGGGCGCGCTACCAACCAACAAATCGCTGATCGTCTCGACCTCACCGCCGCCACCGTTTCGGCGCGTATCCGCCGCATGGAAGATGAGAACAAGCTGCGTGTCGTGGCGGTTTCGGACTTTTCGGCGCATGGTTATAATGTGTTAATGGAGGTCGCGATCGAAGTTGATGGCCGCCCTGCTTCAGAGGTTGCCGCTGAACTCGCTGAGTTTCCGGAGGTCTTTGCCGCACATCTTGTTACGGGACGCTACGATATCGACATACTTGTTGCGCTGCATGATTTTGATGAGTTGCCCGAATTGATGTTCAATAAATTGTCTAAAGTCCGTGGCATGCGTTCGATGATGCCGGCTATAGCTGTGGATGTGGTCAAGTATAAGTTTGACGTTGCGCCCATCGAAGCGAGGATTGATGCATGAGTGTGCCAGTTATCGATGACCTTGACCGGCAGTTAATCGCAATGCTCTCAAACGATGCGCGTGTTTCAAACCGAAAGATAGCGACCGATCTTGGGGTGACCGAAGGCACCGTTCGCGGCCGCATAAAGCGGCTTCAGCAAGATCGATTGATCGCATTTACAGCCATCACAAGTTTTGGACTGGAAAATTCAACTAAAATGGCATTTATCGGTGTGCTTACGGATGTTGATAAGGTCCGAGACATCGCGCAGCAGATTGCCGGTCTTTCGGCGGTGAATGCTGTGATGATTACTATGGGGCGCTTCAATATTTTGGCGATTTGCTTGTTTAACGAATTGGACAGCCTCCATGCGGTCGCTTCAGACCAAATCCTTGCATTGCCTGGCGTGCACCATGTGGAAACTTCGATTGCCGTAAAGACCCTCAAATATAATTCTCGGATCGTTCGCATTACAGAAGCAGACCATATTGTCGACGGTTAGGACCAAATGAATATTGCGTAAAATTATGATCAAAAATTTACGCATAAATCACAACCCAGCTTAACTCTTGCCAATCATACGCATTTAAAGCTATCCTTCCTTGCGCGATTCAAGGAGAGATGAGATAATGGCATCAACCGCAGACTATGGCTTGGGCGAATTTACCTTCCCGCGCGGATGGTTCATGGTTGCCACATCAGATGAGGTGACGACGACACCATCCTCGGTGCGCTATTTCGGTGAAGATATGGTTCTTTATCGTGGCCATTCTGGGCGCGTATTTCTGATCGAAGCCTATTGCCCGCATATGGGGACCCATTTGGCCAAGAACACGACGAGCTATATTATCGTCGATAAAGAGCATGTCGAAGGCGACAACATCCGCTGCCCCTATCATGGCTGGCGCTTTGGGCCAGATGGCCGTTGCAATGACATTCCCTATTCCCCCGCCCCGATCCCGAAAGCGGCATGCCTAAAAAGCATGAAGGTAGTCGAGCGCGCCGGTTGCATCTGGACTTGGTTTGATGCCGAGGGCGGAGAGCCTGACTATGAGCTGCCGGCTTTCGAGCACCATGACGAAGCCAATTGGGTCAACTGGAATATTACCGATCTGGGTACGCTTGTTTGCCATCCGCAGGAAATTCTCGATAACATGACCGACAAGGGGCATTTGGGACCCGTGCATGGTTCGATCGAAATGGAAACTTTCTACAATGAATTCGATGCGCACATCGTGCGACAATATTTGACCGCTGGTCACAAAACACTTGCGGGCTCTGGGGCGGAGCCGATGACAAACGACACATGGTACACTGGCCCCGGGATCCTTCAATCGATTATGCTGGGCGAATTTCCATCATTGATGGTGATTGCCCATACGCCCGTAGATGACGGCGTTGTGAAGGTTTGGTACGGATTGCAGGTGAAGGTTCCAAACGCGGAACCGACGGCCGAAGATCGTGCGTTGGCTCGGGGCTATGAAGAAGGCGGTGTAGCTGCCTTTGCGCAGGATTTTGAAATCTGGTCTAACAAGCGTCCGTGCCTTCATCCCTTGATGGTGAAGGGTGACGGTCCGTTCGACAAACTGCGTATTTGGTACAAGCAATTCTATAATCCGCGCGCGCGCGCTGAGGAATTTCAGAAACGGGTAAACGGGAAACATACCACACGCGGGACCTCCACCGCTCCTTGGGACGCGGTCGCCTAGCCTGTGTGTTGAATTTGGCGCATTTCATTCCGCAAAAAAGAATAATATGGGTTATAAAATATCGTATTGCGTAAAATGAGTTGACTTTTGTTACGCTATTTGAAACTCTGTTTTGTCTTGAGGAGAAGTTGCCAATTTCGCGGAATTACACGTGATTTAGCAACATTAAATGGGGGGGGATTGATGATGAAAATTGCGAATTTCACACTGTCGGCACTTTTGCTGTCGAGCACGAGCCTTGTTGTTTTGTCTGCGCCAGCCTTTGCGCAAGAGGCTGCGGGCGATGATAATTCAGGGCTTACCGAAATCGTGGTATCAGCGAATAAGCGTGAAGAAAATTTACAGCGGGCTCCGCTGGCTATTTCGGCCGTAAGCTCTGAGCAACTCGAGTTGCAGGGGTTAAGTGAAATCAAGGACTTGAGTGCGATTGCGCCCAATTTGTCGGTCATTGGGGGGACGACTAATGCGACGGCGGCGGTTGTGTCGATTCGCGGAATTCCCTCCGCTGCAGATGAAACGCAAGGCTTTGATTCCCCGATCGGACTGTATCAGGATGGTGTCTTCCTTGCACGCTCTTCTGCCGCATCTTTCGAGGTAGCCGATATCGAGCGGGTCGAAGTATTACGCGGGCCACAGGGCACCTTGTTCGGACGCAATACCACCGGTGGTGCGATCAACTTTATTACCAAAAAACCTGATGAAGAGGCCAGTCTGAAACTTAAAATGGGCTTTGGCAATTATAGCCAAAAATTGGGTCGTTTTGTTCTGAACTCGGGTGATATTGGAGGAGCAAGGGCATCTCTTGGCTATCTTCGCAAGCAACGCGATGGGATCGTTGATAATCTGCTCGAACCTAAAGACAGCCGTGATCCCGGCAGCAGCAAAGTAGATTCTGCGCGCTTGGCGGTTGAAATCGACGTGACCGATTCGATCTCTGTCTATAATGTTTTCGACTGGACGCAGATCAAGGGGCAGCCGCATGTGCAGCAGTTGGCAGAGGTAGGAAATGGCGTCTTCCGTCCCAATGTCGTCTTTGAAGGCAACACATTCTCCCAGGTCAATCCTGCCAACGTCGGCGGCTTTCTTGCCCAATCCGCTATTCTTGAGCCTGGATGCGACAAGACCGTAACTCGTGTTCGCCGCTCGACCATATGTAATGAATCTGACGGCCTCTCGACCGACAAAATCTGGGGCAACATGTTCCGGATCGAAGTGGACTCCGACTTTGCGAAGCTTCGGACCACGACGGCATATCGCAGTTGGAAGAATAAAATTGAAGGCAGCGATCTCGACGGATTGGGATCGCTTCGTGGAGCACTGTTCAACGTAAATGCAACGAATGCGCTGAACGGATTTCCAGCCGCTATTCTGTCAGGGAATCCGTTCACAGGTTCAGGATTGGGCCTCCCTGCCGGGACGGCTGCATTCCTGTCGAGCCAAGCGATCCCGCAAATCACTCAGTCCCTCTTTACAGCAACTAACGATCGGCGTCAGGAGCAGTGGAGCCAGGAAATTGAGCTGGTTTCCAATGGCGATGGGCCATTTCAGTGGGTCCTTGGCGGCTTCTTCTTCAAGGAGAAAGGCAGCGAAAGAAACGTCCAAAGCTTTGGTTTCGTGCTTGATACAAATCAGGCCGTCTACATTTCGAATAGTTTCGGTGGTCTGGCCCCACTGCTACAAGCCAATAATCCTGCTCGGTTCCGTGTGATCCCGCAAGCATCGATCCTAGCTTACGATGCGGAGGGAACGTCCAAGGCGGTGTACGCCCAGGGCAGTTACCGACCAGGTGGTGAGGATGGTGCATTTGGAGTAACACTGGGGCTTCGCTATTCATGGGATAGGAAGGAAGTGTTGCGCACTCAAAATGGTGCAGTTCCCTATACACTTGCTGCAGATAAGGCCTTTAACTCCGGAAGTAAGAAGTTCAGTGCGCCTACGGGGCATTTGACGCTGGACTACCGCGCCAGTGAAGACGTCAACATGTATGCCCGCGCGGCGCGCGGGTATCGGTCAGGGGGCTTTAACCTTCGCCAGTCAACACACAATGGAAATACGGCCGCGCCTCCATTTGGAAACCGGACCCTGCCGCTGACACCATTTGACGAGGAAACGATAAATTCGTTTGAAATCGGTGCCAAAACTCAGTTTATGGATCGCGTGCGCCTTAATGTTGCGGTGTTCCACAACATTTACAACGATCAGCTGGCGACGATCCCGGTTCCGATTGTCGGAAGTGGTAGCTTTGGTACCATTACCGTAAACGCCGGTAAAACAACCTATACCGGAATGGAATTGGAGGGGCAGTTTAGGGTATCTGACAACTTCTCGATCGATGGCAATTTGGGATATGTCAAAGTTGACGTGAAAAACTTCCCCGGTGCGGATATTACGAACACGACCCGCAATATCGCAGGGCTGCTTAACGGCGCAGGCGCCTACGCACCTAAATGGACCGGGGCAATTGCTGGAAATTTAACTGTTCCATTGTCAGGGGACGCTAAGCTTATTGGACGGCTAGGATATAATTACACAGCCAGTTATCAGATGTTCCCCAATCCACTGACGGCACCTTTCTCTAAGACCACCGAAGGCGACGCCCGCGGCCTAGTTGACGGCCAATTGCGGATAGAAGGTATCAAGTTCGCTGGCTTAGGTGACGGGTTTGGTGTCACTTTCTGGGGCAAGAATATTACAAACAAGTCATATGTAACACGTGCTGTGGATTTTGGTCAGCTTGGCTTTGCCGGTGTGATTTATGGCGATCCGCAGACCTACGGTCTTACGATCGATTTCGGGTTCTAACTGAAGAATTAACAACGCAAAAAAGAGGTCGACTGGAAACAGCCGGCCTCTTTTTTATTGCTCAAACCATTCGAGCCACTGCGTCGTATCTATCCTCGTTCCAGGCTTCCGCCCGGTCTGCGCTAGCATATGCGTCGTGACATTTGCTCCAGGATCAACGGGTAAGACAATCTCATAGACCCGGTCATATTCACTGTGTGCAACCTTCCAGCCGTCCGCAGTGCGGACATAGCGGTCATGATAGAGGGCAGTACCCGTCGTATCCTCATTGCGATCAGGATTAATGAACCGGTCTTGCAAATACCAGGTACCTTCCGCGCTATCTGGACCGGTGAAACGGATTTCAGATGTATGGCCGTGATGCTGGGCGATGATATCCGAATTAAAGGTTGATCCGATAAAATCGACCATATTCTGCCGCCCCTCGACGCGCAGCCGATAACCACCTCCGCGCAAGTCAATAACCACATCCTCGGCAAAGACCGTCGCCAATTCTGCCTCATTGCCGGTGTCGATGCAGCGGAAATAGCGTGCCTTGAGCTGGCGAATATCCTCAAGATCTGACAGTTGCTGGAGTGTGTAGGTCATAGCGCGAAGTAATCCGTATAGCCCTTCTCTTCACCGGTGTAGAGCAGGCTATAATCAGGTTTGGCAAGGGCTCTGCCCGTTTCAAGTCGTGCGACCAGATCCGGATTGGCGATAAACGCGCGCCCGAATGAAACTGCCTCGGCCAGGCCTGTAGCAAGCAGATCTAGGGCGCTTTTCGCCTTCAGATTGTTGTTGGCGACGACCGGCCCTCGCCAATGGGCGCGGACCATCGCAAGCGTGTCAAGGTCAGGAAGCGCTATATCGATGACATGAAGATAAGCGAGACCAAGCGCATTGGCCGCTCGAATGAATGGCACAAATGTTGCGGCGGGATCGCTAATTTCCATCCCATTATAGGGATTACCGGGCGATATACGCATCCCTACCCGATCGCCACCGATGGCCTCTGCCAGTGCTTTCAAGACCAGCACCGGAAAGCGGATGCGATTTTCAATGCAGCCACCAAACTCATCTTCGCGCTGGTTGCTCGCCGGGTTAAGGAACTGGTTGATCAGATAGCCACTGGCGCAATGCAATTCGACACCGTCCAGCCCTGCAACTCGGGCATTGCGCGCGGCTTGCGCAAAATCTCCGACGGTAGAAGCGATGTCCTCAACACTCATTTCGCGCGGGACGGCACAGTCGGCAAGTGTGCCATCCGGTCCGGGCACCTTTTCCGGGCAAGTGATCTTGGAGGGAGCTATAACATCTGCCTCATATCCGCGATTGGCAGGAACAGCCACGCGACCGGTATGCATCAATTGCATTACGATTTTCCCGCCTTCCGCATGAACAGCTTGCGCGACCATCGCCCAGCCATCAATATGTGCTTGGGTATAGATACCCGGCGTACGCCAATATCCTTTGCCTTCAGGTGAGGGTTGGGTGCCTTCGGTGATGACTAGACCGGCACTTGCACGCTGCCGATAATATTCGACCATCAACTGTGATGGCACATCACCCGGCCCCGCGCGATCCCGCGTCATAGGCGCCATGATGATGCGGTTTGTGAGCTTAATAGCGCCAAGATTGATAGGAGTGAAAAGATTGATTTCCATGGTTTATGATCCTCCTTGACCGCGATTTGCGTAATACTCTATGCAAAGAACTACGCAAATCAAATAAGGAAAGCGCAATGCATTACGGATTCGATGGTAAAGTTGCGCTGGTAACAGGGGCAGGTGGCGGCATTGGCCGCGCGACAGCCACCGCGTTTGCGGCATCGGGTGCTGCGGTGCTCGTCGCCGATGTGCAAGATGGTATTGGAGAAGAAACGGTCGCACTCATCGTACGTGCCGGTGGTACGGCAATATTCCAACATTGCGATGTTTCTATCGGCGATCAAGTCAAGTTGCTTGTAGCGCGCGCAGTTTCGGAATTTGGTCGCCTCGATTTTGCGCACAACAATGCCGGGATCAATTCGGTTATGGCCAATGAGTATGATGACGATATCTGGGCAAAAAGCATCGCGATCAACCTTACTGGCGTGATGTTATGCATGCGCGAACAGGCGGAGGTTATGCTGAAACAGGGCAGTGGCGCGATCGTCAATACCGCCTCTATTAACGGACTGGTCGGAAACGCCACCCAACCGGCCTATGTGGCCGGCAAACATGGCGTTGTAGGGCTGACCCGCCACGCCGCGCTCAAACATGCGCGGCATGGCATTCGTGTTAATGCAGTTTGCCCCGGTGTGATCGAAACCCCTATGACCGATAGCGTGGCCGCCAATCCTGAGATCCGCAAGATTATGGAGAATATGACACCGATGGGTCGAATGGGCCAGCCTGAAGAAATTGCCAGCGCGGTGCTGTGGCTGTGCTCTGACCAGGCGAGCTTTGTCACTGGCCACGCAATGGTAATCGATGGCGGAGCAACGGCGATTTAACGCAGCTCCCTTTTCATAACCTTGCCGGAGGCGTTTAGCGGCAGTGCTTCGACGAACTCAACCGCGCGCGGTACTTTATAATTTGACATATTTTCTCGTGCCCAGCCGATCATGTCGTCCGGTGTGGTGATTGCACCGGTGCGCAGGATGACAAAAGCCTTGCCGGTTTCGCCCATCCGGTCATCGGGCACGCCAATAACGGCAACCTGTGCCGCTGCGGGATGCGCGGAAAGCAACTTCTCCACCTCCGCAGGATAGACGTTGAACCCGCCTGAGATATACATGTCCTTCTTGCGGTCGGTGATGCGGAGATAGCCGTTTTCGTCGAGGACGCCGACGTCGCCTGTGTGGAACCAACCATCTACATCAATTGCCTCGGCTGTGGCCGCAGGATCATCGAGATAGCCCTTCATCACGCCAACCCCGCGCACCAATATTTCGCCGGGTTCGCCCGCTGGCAAGGGGTCGCCTGCTTCGTCAACGATACACAGCTCGTTCCCCGGAACCGCAACGCCGCAGGTTGTCGCGATCAATTCTGCCGGATCTCCGCGCCTGCATCCAGTGATGTTGGTACACTCAGTCATGCCGTAAGCGGTAATGATGTCGGGCATGCCAAGTTCACTACGGATGCGCTCGATCAGGATGGACGGGACGACCGCTGCACCCGTTGTCCCACCGCGCAGTGAACTTGTATCGAAGGGTTGCTTCTCATGTTCAGCGAGCAGCGCTTGGAAGATCGTCGGCGCGCCGGGGAGAAAGGCAATCCTGTCGCGCTCGATTGCCTCAATGACCGCCTTCACATTAAAGACCGGCATAGGCACCATAATGGCACCGGCCATCAGGCAGGCTACCCAGCCCGCCTTCATCCCAAAGCTGTGGAAGAAGGGATTGACGATCAGATAACGCTCACCTTCACCAAGGCCGGTATTCTCGATCCAGGTGCCGAACTGCGGGATGATCCGGCTGTGGGTAGTCAGCACGCCTTTGGGCGTGCCAGTTGTGCCGCTGGTGAACATGATGTCTGAGATATCGTCGGGGGAGAGACGTGCGAGTGACGCTTCCACGTCCGCCTGCGACGTCTTGCCAGATGCGGCGACAAACTCGTGCCATGCGATCATTCTCGTTTTGGCGTCTTCGTGTGAGGTAAATGGGGATCCACGCGAAGCCGCAAAGCCGCGAATAAGAAGGACATTCTCTAGGTCCGGTAGGTCTTCGTCAGCAAGTAGCTCCGTGTAGCTCGCACCTAGAAACTCCTCGACTGTCACCAGCATTTTCGCGCGCGTCCGGCGCAGCAGATCGCCCGCCTCGCGCCCCTTTAATCGCGTATTGAGCGGGACTATCGTCGCACCTGCCGCCATCGCGCCGACAGCGGCGACAATCCAGTCACGGCAATTTGGAGCCCAAATCGCGATGCGATCCCGGTTGCTTATTCCGTGCCAGAGAAAGGCTGCGGCAGCCTTTTGGCACTCCGCCCAGAGTTGATTGAAGCTCCACGTCTCGCCATTTTCAAGCAGCGCGGGGGCATCGCCCCAACGCTCGGCTGCTGCCTTGGCAACATGAGGGATCGTCAGGGGAAGGGGATCCAGCATCACACTGCCTTCATATTCTCCGGCCCCCAAAAGGCGCGCATCTCAATAATCTTGCCGTCATCGTCGAGTTTGAACGTGTCGATCACTTCAATCACGCTATCCTGTCCACCCCAGCTTAGCTTCACATTAAAGGGGAAGGCTACATAGTCACCGGCGAAGAGCAAGTCGCCCGTCAGTTCCAGCTTTGCGCCGGTCGCCATTGATGCGGCATAGAAAGCGTGAATTTCGTCTCGGCCGCGTTTGATTGGTGTGCCAACTGGGTCCTCTACGGTCGCATTGTCGGCGAAAAGGGCCGCTGCAGCATCTGCGCTGCCTGCTTCGAATACCGCAACATAGGCGTGGACAACGGTGTGTTTCTGTTTGGTAGTCGGCATATCAACTCTCCATAAAATATCGGCTGATGGTATCAACGACGCAGGCGGGCTTTCCGCCGCCTTCGATCTCGACGCTAACGCGCACGACCGACTGGATCGCGCCTTTGACTTCCTCGACGGTGACGATTTCACCTAGACCCCTGATCCGCGCGCCGACCTTGGTGGGAGCAAGAAAGCGCAGACGATCCGCGCCGACATTCACCGCATGGCTGAACCCGCGCACCTCGATCAGATCGGGCAGGAAGAAATTGACAAGGCTCATAGTCAAATAGCCGTGCGCAATGGTGCCGCCGAACGGGCCGTTTTTCGCGCGCTCTGGATCCACATGAATCCATTGGTGATCGCCTGTTACATCGGCGAAGCCATTGACGCGATCTTGGTCGATAAGGAGCCAGTCGGTCGGGCCAAGGGCCGTGCCCTCGGCACCAATCATATCGCGCGGTGAGGCGAATATCTTGGTCATGCGCGCTGGCTCGATACCGAAACAATCTCCCCGGTCATATAACTCGACAGATCAGACGCGAGGAAGATCATCACATTAGCAACCTCCCACACTTCCGCCGCCCGTCCGAAAGCTTCCTGGCTTTCCAGCTTAGTAAGCAATTCGTCGGTCGTCACCTTTGCGAGAAAGGGGTGCATCGCAATTGAAGGTGCTACGGCGTTGATCCGGACGCCATGTTCGGCGGCCTCGATCGCGGAGCAGCGGGTGAAGGCCATTACCCCCGCCTTTGCCGCTGCATAGTGTGCCTGCCCCTTCTGCGCGCGCCAGCCCAGGACAGAGGCATTGTTGACGATGATGCCAGACTTGCGCGCTTGCATGGCAGGCAAAAAGGCGCGGGTTGTGCGGAACACGCTGTTGAGCGTTACGTCCAGCACGCGACCCCATTGGTCGTCTGTCATATCCACAACCGAAACCTCGCCGCCGAGGCCTGCATTGTTGATCAGGACGTCGACGTGCCCAAGTTCCCGGATCGCGGAGTCACGCAGGCCATCTACATGATCCTGATTGGTGACATCGCACACGAACGTTGCTGGGCGGGAACCGACTTCCGCCGACATCCGGTCCGCCGCTTCACCTAGGCGCCGTTCATGGAAGTCGCTGATCAAAACGGTAGCCCCTTCCTCGGCCGCACGCTTGGCAACCGAAAAACCAATGCCCGTGCCAGCAGCAGCAGTGACCACGACGGTTTTGCCTTTGAGCAGCCCGCGCGGTTCTGGATAGGCTGGAATGTTCATGCGTCGCCCCTTGGCTCGCGGGGCATGCCCAGCGCCCTCTCTGCGATCATGTTGCGTTGGATCTGGTTGGTGCCGCCGTAGATCGTGTCCGCCCGCGAATAGAGGAAGAGGTTGGGGAGAAGTTCCCATTCATAGCCGACAGTGTTCGTCACTTCGCCCATTTGTCCCAGCACATCCATCGCGAGCTCGCCAAGGTTGCGCCGCCACGTCGCCCATTGAATTTTATAGGTGAGCGCCGCGCCATCTACCTTTGAATGATCGCTGTTGGAGAGCATCCTGAGCGCGCCGAAGCGCATCAAGCGAAGGCCGATCTCCGCCTTGGCGATGCGTTGACGAATGAGGGGATCGTTCGCGGCACCGTTCCGCTTGGCCGCCGCGATCAAGCTGTCAAGCTCATTTCGGAACGCCATTTGCTGACCGAGCGTTGAGACCCCGCGTTCAAAAGCGAGCAATCCCATCGCAATCTTCCAACCCTCGCCGACCGTGCCAATCAGACTATCGGACGGGCATGTCGCATCTGTAAAGAAGGTTTCATTAAACTCGGCATCGCCATTAATTTGCTTGATCGGTCGAATGTCGATGCCCGGTTGGTCGATTTTCATCATCAGGAAGGTGAGCCCCTTTGGGCCTTTTGAACCCTCTTCGCTTCGCGCAATGACGAAAATCCAATCGGAAATATGGGCGAGTGACGTCCAAATTTTTTGACCGTTAACGACCCAATGACCATCTTCAAGCCTCGCCTTAGTCCGCACACTGGCAAGGTCAGACCCCGCATTAGGTTCGGAAAATCCCTGACAGAAGATCGTTTTGCCTGCGGCGATATCGGGGAGGAAACGCTTTTTCTGTTCTTCTGTACCAAACGCGAGAAGCGTCGGCCCCGCAAGCTCAACCCCAATATGATTGACCCGCCCCGGTACTCCCGCGCGAGCATATTCCTCTGCAAAAATTACCTGTTCGGCCAAGCTTGCACCGCGTCCACCCCATTCGGGCGGCCAGCCGATGCATGACCATTTATGAACACCAAGATGCTGCTCCCATTCCTTGCGCCGTTCGGCTTTTTCGGTTAGCGAGGCTATTCCTTTGATGTCAGCAAATTCGCCTGCCATCTGCGCGGTCAGCCAGTCGGCGCATTCGGCTCGGAAAAGCTCTTCCTGCGGTGAGAACCCCAGCTTCATGCGATTTCCCCCAGCACCATCGTAGCCACCTGTTCGCGGTGAAAATTGCCATTGCCTAGCATCGTCTGAACCGACCGTGCGCGCTTGAAGAAAAGGTGTGCGTCATGATCCCAAGTGAAACCAATCCCCCCATGAAGCTGGATCATGTTCGAAGCGCACATGAAAAAAGTATCAGCGCAAAAGCTCTTGGCCGCATGGAGCGCAATTGCGGCATCGCCTGACCCCTCATCAACGGCACAAGCAGCCCAGTAAACCGCCGAGCGTGCTTGCTCAATCTCGATCATCATGTCGGCAAGGCGATGCTTGTAAGCCTGAAAAGACCCGATAGCGCGGCCAAATTGCACGCGTTCCTTGGCATAGGCAATAGTGCGATCAAGCGCGCTTTGAGCTCCACCCAGAGCCTCCGCGGCAAGACATATCCATCCACCCGAATGCACAGCCCCGATCGCGGATTCAGGATCTGAAAGCGCTTCGGCAGGGGCGTTTTCCAGCACCACCTTTGCGAGAGGCCGGGTCTGATCCATTGTCGTATAAGGTAGGACCGATACACCAGGGGCGTCGGCGCATACTATCCAAGCTTTACCGGGCACTACAAACACGAAAACGTCGGCGATTGCGCCATGTGCTACCAAATCGAAAGTTCCGTTTAGCTTTCCATCGGCATAATCGGCTTTGGGCATGCCTGCAAACCCCGCAATCGCTTCTCCGCTCAATAGCTTTGGCAGCCATTTTGACTTTTGGTTATCGCTGCCGCCCGCAGCGATGGCACGCGCAGCGGTTGCCAGGCCCAGCAAAGGCAGGGCGGCGACTTGTGCGCCTGCTGCTTCTGCAACCAGCGCGAATTCGATCATGCCTAGCCCCGCGCCGCCATAAGTCTCTGGCAGAGCAATGCCTGCGAGCCCCAATTCGGTGCAGAAACTACTCCATAAGGCTCGATCAATGCCGTTCCCCGCCATAGCCCTACGTGTTCGTTCAGAGGTTGCGTTCTCAGCAAAAAAAGCGAACGCTGTTTCGCCAATCATCTGCTGTTCTTCTGTAAAGGCAAACTCCATTAATCCGTGCCCCACACTTTGCGTGGAGCGACGCGTTCCGCAATTAGCTTGTCAACGGCTTTGCGGACATCCGCTGGAGCCCATAAGGCGCCAGCGTCAATGGAAGGTCCTTCGCGCCAGCCATCTTCCAGCATGATTTTGCCACCTTCGAGTTCAAAGACACAGCCTGTTACATGCGCGCTTTCAGATGACCCGAGCCAAACTACAGTCGGCGCAATATTCGCTGGGTCCATTGCGTCAAACCCTTGCCCGCCGGTTGCCATTTTTTCGGCAAAGGCCTGCTCAGTCATCCGCGTCCGGGCCGATGGGGCGAGCGCGTTGGCAGTGATCCCGTAACGTCCAAGCTCGGCCGCCTGAACAAGCGTTAGCGATGCTATTCCCCCTTTTGCCGTCGAATAGGCTGCTTGGGCGATGCTGCCCTGCAGGCCAGCGCCCGACGAAGTGTTGATGATCCGCGCGTCTGGATTGCGCCCGGCCTTCTGTTTGGCGCGCCAATAATCGACGGCATGGCGGGAAAGGCAAAAATGGCCGCGCAAATGGACATGCATGGTCGCATCCCATTCGTCGATTGTCGCCGACACAAACATTCGGTCACGCACGATCCCGGCGTTGTTGACGACGACATGCAGATCGCCAAATTCAGCGACCGCTGAGCCGACGATCCGCTTGGCGCCGTCCCAATCGGTGATGTCTTCATAATTGGCGAGCGCCTTACCGCCTGCTGCCTTTATCTCTCCGACCACCTCGTCTGCCGCCGATGTGTCGCGTCCCTCGCCCGAGAGCGAAGTACCAATGTCATTCACTACCACATTCGCGCCTTCAGCTCCAAAAGCGAGCGCATAAGCACGCCCCAGACCGCCCGCCGCACCGGTGATGATCACAGTTCTGCCGTCACAAATTCCCATTACAGCCTCTCTATGATCGTAACATTAGCTTGCCCGCCGCCCTCGCACATGGTTTGCAGGCCATAGCGCCCGCCGGTACGTTCCAAAGCATTGAGCAAAGTAGTCATCAACCGTGCACCGGTTGCCCCGAGCGGATGGCCGAGCGCAATGCCACCACCCTGCACATTGACTTTCTCGTGCGGAATGCCAAGTTCCTTCATCCATGCAAGCGGAACTGAGGCGAATGCCTCGTTGCATTCGAACAGGTCGATGTCAGCTATGGTCATGCCCGCCTTCTTCAGAGCATGTTGTGTGGCGGGTATCGGCGCAGTAAGCATCCAGACCGGATCGTCGGCCCGAACCGATATATGGTGCACGCGTGCGCGGGGCGCAAGATTGTGAACCTTCACCGCCTGGGCCGACGCGACCAGCATCGCCGCCGCACCGTCGCAATTCTGGCTCGCCACGCCTGCGGTAATAGTACCACCTTCTTGAACGGTACGCAGCAAAGCCAGCCCTTCGAGCGTGGTATCAGGGCGGATGGTTTCGTCGACGGATAAGTCACCCAGTGGTGCGATCTCATTCGCAAACCAGCCATTATCGGTCGCAGCCTGAGCGCGCCGGTGCGATGCCAAGGCGAATACTTCCATCTCCGCGCGACTGATCTGCCATTTGTCCGCGATCATCTCAGCAGAGCTGATCTGGTTGAGTATACCGTCGCCGTACCGCGCGACCCAACCGGGGGAGGTGTTGAACGGATTGGAAAAGCCATAAGGCTCCGCCGCCAGCATCGCCGCGCTGATCGGGATTGCGTTCATCGCCTGACTGCCGCCGGCAACGACCAAATCCTGGGTCCCCGACATAACGCCTTGCGCCGCAAAATGCAGAGCTTGCTGCGATGATCCACACTGCCGGTCAATCGTCGTTCCCGGCACATGCTGCGGTAGGCCTGCGACAAGCCAAACAGTGCGGCCAATGTCACCGGCTTGTGGTCCAATCGTGTCGCAGCATCCCCAAACGACATCGTCGACCGCGCCAGGATCAATGAGCGTCCGCGTCATTAGAGCTTTGATAGGATGCGCGCCAAGGTCGGCCGGGTGGAGCGTGGCAAGGCTCCCCTTCTTGCGGCCAATGGGGGTGCGGACGGCGTCAATGATATAGGCTTCAGGCATTCATAGTCCTTATGCAAAAGTCTGTTCAGGGCCGATTGCGTGTGCGTCGCCGAACACAGCATCATCAACTCGCTTCATATGATAAGTGCGGCTTCCCCAAGCTCCCGCTAAGGCCCAACTGCGCTTCATCCAGTAATGGAGGTCTACCTCATACGTATAACCCATCGCACCATGAACCTGGATTGCCGTTTCTGCAGTCAGTATTGCAGCATCGGTCGCAGCGATTTTGGCGTGGCTAACATGCTGCGGCGCCGAATCCATCCCGTCCTGCATTGCTGCTGCCGCGCGCCAGACGACTGGCTTGGAAAATTCAATGGCCACAGCACATGACGCCAATTGATGTTTGACCGCCTGAAACGCCCCAATGGGCTGACCAAATTGGGTGCGGATTTTGGCATATTCGACCGCCTGTACAAGCATTGCATCCGCAAGGCCCACAAGCTGAGCGGCAGACATTAGGGCGCCAAGATTGAGGAGATGCGGATCATCGACTGCGTGATCCGGATTGCTATACAACAGCCTAAGAGGATCGATCGAAATCGCGCCATCAAGTCCAGCACCATCGGCCCAATAAGGGTTTATTTTATGCGCTTGTGGAATGCGCCGCTCGCCACTTGCAAATTTGGCTAGAGCGTCGGTATCTCCGCAAGAAAGCAGCCAAGGCACGGTGACAAAAGCCGTATCGACTAGCGGCTCGGCCAAACACGCACGACCGCATTCAGCGGCGATGAGCGCGGCATCAACGAGACCAACGCCCATACCGCCCTCTGCGTCTGGCAGCAGCAGCGACGTTAGCCCCATGTCAACAAGGCCTTGCCAAATTGTGGGGTCGCGCTTTTCGCCGGCATCCAGTCTTCGGAGCACCTCCGGACCATGCGTTCCGGCAAGATAATCCCGAACCGTTTCAGCGAGAAGCAGTTGATCTTCGGTGTGGCGAAAGTCCATCAGCCCACCCCCACCCGCGGCAAGCCGAGTAAACGTTCTGCCGTAATGTTTCGTTGAACTTCGTTTGAACCCGCGTAAATTGGACCAGAAAGTGAGAAGATGTAGCCTTCCAGCCATTGGTTCAGGCGGCCATTGTCAAAACGCTTTAGTTCGGCTTCTGCGCCCAATAGCTGCATCGCGGTGCGGTGCATAGATAGGTCTAATTCTGACCAGAATATCTTGTTCAAACTTGCTTCAGCGCCAATTTTACCACCCGCCATGATTTTGGCGGCAACCGCATAAGTGTTATAGGCGTAGGCTTGGGCTGCCATCCAGGCAAGTGAGACGGCTTCGCGTGCTGCCGGGGGGGCTTCCGCCCGATGTGTTCTGTAAAGTTCTACTAGCCGTTTTGCGGTTGCTTGAAACCGGCCAGGCGAACGCAGCATCAGACCGCGTTCAAAACCCGCTGTCGCCATTGCCACACTCCATCCTTCGCCTTCACCCGCAAGGCAATTTTCGATCGGCACCCGCACGTCATCGAAAAAAAGCTCGGCAAAGCCTGTTTCGCCATGCAGTTGGCGGATCGGGCGGCGCGTAATGCCTGCACTATTCAGATCAAACAGGATGAATGTTAACCCCTTGTGCCGCTTGCTTTCTGGATCGGTACGAAACATTCCGAATCCCCAATCGGCAAAAGCAGCCCGACTACTCCAAGTTTTTTGTCCGGTGATCACATAATGGTCGCCGTCCTTAATTGCCTTTGAAGATATCGCGGCCATGTCGCTGCCAGCGCCTGGCTCCGACCAGGCCTGTGCCCAGATCACTTCACCCTTGGCCATAGGAGGAAGAAAACGCGCCTTTTGTTCATCGGTGCCAAATTCCATAATCGTTGGGCCGAGCAAAAAAATTCCGTTCTGATTGGCACGGTTTGGGCCGCCTGCGCGGAAATATTCTTCCTCGAATATCAACCACTGGATCAGATCAAGGCCGCGTCCTCCAAATTCCTTTGGCCAGGTAACCATGCCCCAATTACCGCTCGCAAGTGTGCGTTCCCATTCAACATGGAGGTCATAGCCTTCACGGCATTCCAATGTGACAAGGGGCTCCTTTGGGACATTTGTCTCCATCCATGCCCTAACTTCGGCACGGAATGCTCTCTGTTCCGGGGTGTATTGCAGGTGCATCAGAACTTGGCTGCCTCTCCGCTTTCGACAAAAGCGTCGCGCGATTTTTGGCTGTCCTCGTGCATGTACATTTCGAGTGTGAAGCCCTGTTCCCATCTGTAGCCGCGATCAACGTCGCGCGGTTCCAATCCATTAAGCGCCTCTTTGGCAATAACCAGTGCCTTGCGTGATTTGGAAGCAACTATGGCGCAAAAAGCGCGAGCCTCTCCCCGCAGTTGATCGGGAGGTACGACTTTCTCGACGGCTCCAAGCCGGTAGGCTTCTGCTGCAGGGATATTCCCGCCGGTAAAGAACGCCGCACGGACTTTGTGGAGCGGCAGCATCCGCGAGAGATGCGAAGCCCCGCCCATAGCCCCGCGATCTACTTCGGGCAGCGAGAAATAGGCATCGTCGCTCGCAATGATTGTGTCACTCGCCCCGCAAATGCCAATGCCGCCGCCGATCACGAACTTATGCACCGCGCTGACCACGGGCACTTCGGCATCGCGGATGGCCTTGAAGGTCAGATAATTACCGCGGTTGAGGATAGTTATTCGTTCGGGATAGGCCTGCATCTCTTTGATGTCGACACCCCCACAAAAACCCCGCCCCTCCGCGCGGATCAGGATGCAGTTCACGTCAGGGTTGCGCCCTGCATGCGTAATCATGCCGGGGATTGACAGCCACGTTTCGCTGTCAAACGCATTAACTGGTGGCACGTCAAATACGATTTCGGCGATGCGATCTTTAATGGTGCAGGTAATGGGCATGGTCAGTTCCTAAGCAGTAAGCGCAGAAAACCGCGCGCGGGCTTCCCGTTCCATAAGGATGAGCAGTTCAGCGCAGCTTGGCAACTCGGTCAAGCGCCCCGCGACCAAGCCTGTCGCCATCAGCCCACCTTCAGCGTCGCCGTCTACCACCGCACGTTTTAGTAACATTGGCGCTGCAGCGGCCATCATCGCATCGGGCAACGACATTTCACCGTGCGCCGTCATGCCGCGTGTGGTCTTGATCAGATCGCTCCAGCTTGCGCCTGCTTGCTTCTTCATTGCTAGCCCCGCGTCGATCCCGCGTTTCCATCTAGAAAATGGACCTGAGCGATCGATCTGTTTGAGCTTGGCATTCACGATCATGCGTTGAGGAATGCCGTCAATCTTGTTGGTGACGGTGATGTCGCCAGTCTGCGCTTTTGTGTAGGCAGCCTTGGGCCCATTTGGCACCGGGCTGTCACTTGTCATCATAAACCGCGTCCCCATCGCGATCCCGCAGGCGCCGTAAGCCAGCGCCGCCGCGAGCCCGCGTCCGTCGCCAAAGCCACCTGCTGCGATCACCGGTACGTCGACCGCATCAAGCACCTGAGGCAGCAGCACCGTCGTTGCGACAGAGCCAGTGTGCCCCCCGCCTTCGCCGCCCTGTACGGTAATCATGTCACAACCTAGCTGCACCATCTTTTCCGCATGCTTCACTGCGCCGACCGTCGGCACACAGAGGATGCCCGCATCCTTGAAACGCCCAATCATGTTGGCATCAGGCCCACGCCCGAAACTCACTGCGCGCACACGGTCTTTGTGCGTGAGGATGATCTCGACAATCTCCGCCGCGCCGGGTTGGAAGCTATGGAAGTTTACACCGAAATCATGCTGGGTCATGTCCTTTAACTGCGCGATGCTCTCCGCCACCTCGGCAGGCTTCATGACGGCGGCGGCCAGAAACCCGAACGCCCCAGCATTACTTGACGCCGCAACAAGCTGCGGCGTCGCAATCCAACCCATGGCGGTCTGGACCACCGGCAGGCGGCAACCCAGTGCACGAGTGAGTGGGGTATCGAGAGGGTCCGCCAAATCAGCCGTCCTTGGCCTGTTTCTTGTTCGCCGCTGCCATTGATTTGGCATCGAGCCCACCGAGGCTATTGTCCGACGTTAAGTCATTTTGCGCATGCGCAAAGTGATGCATGTGGAATACCGCATCCATCGCCGCGCGCTTGCCGCGCAGCTCCTCGACATGATTAACCGCTTGCTTGGTGAGCCAGGTACCAAGCCGGGGCTGTGCGGCGAGCTTGGCGGCAATCGCTGCCGTTTCCGCTCGCAAGCTATCGCGCGGGAAAATCTTGTTGACCATGCCGAACTGTTCCGCGCGTGCGGCGGGCATCCGCTCGCCGAGCAGCAGGAATTCCTTAGCAATCCTTGGGGGTAGCTCAAAAGCATGGGCGAAATACTCAACGCCCGGAATGCCCATTCGCACTACGGGGTCCTGAAAGAAGGCATCCTCAGACGCAATGATTAGATCGCAGCACCAGGCCAGCATCAGCCCCCCCGCAATACATGCTCCCTGGACCATCGCAACCGTCGGCTTGGCAACATCACGCCAGCGGCGGCACATGCCGAGATATTGCTCCTGCTCGCGGGTGTAGAGCAGTTCCGCGCCGGGCCGCGTGACATGGGGTGGCACCATCAGACGGTTGTCGAACTGCTTGAGCAGATCGCGCCCTGGCGTGCCAATATCATGCCCGGCGGAGAAATGTTTGCCTGCGCCTGCGAGTACGATGCAGCGGACATGATCATCATTGGTCGCACGCTGGAACGCATCATCGAGCGCATAAGTCATCTGACCGTTCTGCGCATTGTTGAAGTCAGGCCGGTCCATAGTGATCCACGCGACCTGATCAATCACTTCGTAGTGGATCGGAGTATTGGTTTCATAGACCGGTTCAAAGGCTTTGGGTTCGACCAGATCGCTCATGTTACGGTTTCCTCGCGGGGGGATTGTCTTTAATGACGCTCGCTCGATAGCCATAAGGGTCGAGCCGGTTGATGATCGCCAACGCCTCGGCATCGGGTGGTGGTGTTGCGCCTTTCGCAGCGTCGATCAATGGGAAACCTGTGGCGGCTTGCACCTCTTCAAATGTAACCCCGGGGTGCAGCGATATCACGCGCACCGCATTGGCCAGCCCGCCGAAATCCATCACGCAAAGGTTGGTGATGATTTGGCGAAGATCTATGGTGCCAACGGGTCGCGCTGGATTGTACCCTGCACCCGAAACCATATCGACTTCGCCATCAACGAAAATACGCATCGAATGGGCTGGGAAGAAGAAGCTGTTCGTGTGATAGACGCTGTTCCCTGGAAAACCGCGCACGCCGAGCATTTGGGTCTTGGGCTGGGCATGGGTACCGCCGAGATAGCTGAGATTGATCTGGCCGAACCGGTCAAGCTGGGTCGGCGTGACCATCGCGTGGCGCTTGCCGCTCCAAACGGCGCTGTCGAAAAAGCGTGAAAAGGGCAGGTAGCCGGAAGCCTTTGGGATAAAATCCCCACGCGGGCCGAGCGGCACAGGCTCTTCGACCAGATAGGCTTCACCCTCGGTCATCATAAGACCGGGCGAATGGGTAAGCTTGGCGAGGCCAGCGCCAATGCGCGGGATGGGGCCGATGCCCGATGCAACAATCTCCCGCGTGTCACGAAAGGCTTCGGCGCAAGCATAGATGCAGAGTTCAGCTAGAGAAACTTCAGTCATCAGTAAATTGCCAGCGGAATGTTCATGACCGCCTCCTTTCCGCCAATGCCCGCCAGATATTCAGCCTCGCTTGCTCCAACAAATTGAGCCGCCACGGCCTGCCAATCCCCGGGATCGCGTGCGGCTTCGGCATAGGTCTTGAACCATTTCATATCCGGCCCGTGGAGCGGTGGCATCGACGACGGATGTGCGCCACCGGACATTTCGACCACACCCGAGACGAAACAGCGTTCGAATGTGTTGGCCTGGGCGTCCTCGGGATAATGATCCTCTATCCGGTCAACGAGTTCCTCGCAGGACAGATAGGTTTTTGCTGCGGCTTTGGCGAACCATTCGTCATAATAAGGGTCGGGCCCGAGCAGTTGGACATTCCCCCGCCAGTCGCTGCGGTTGACGTGAATCAACGCAGCATCGAGCTTGAGCGCGGGCATTGCGATCAGTGTTTCGCCGTCGGCATAGGGTGATTGCACCGTCTTCAAGTCACCCAGTTCAGCGAGATTAGTCCCCATTGCAACCCGAGTCGGGAGGAAGGGCAGACCAAATGCTGCCGCCTTCAACCCCCATTGGAACATGCCTTCGTCGAGTTCCAATACCTCAATCTTGCCAGCCTCGCGGCTCTTACGGAACCAAGGTTCAAGCGGGATCGCATCCAGCGAGACGAACGCAAAGACGAGCTTCTTGATTTTGCCCGCTGCACAGAGCATTCCGACGTCTGCGCCACCATAAGCGACGATTGTCAGATCTTTCAGATCGGACCGAATAATCTCCCGCACGAGCGCCATTGGCTTTCGCCGGGGACCCCAGCCGCCGATACCCAGCGTCATACCGTCACGCAGCTGCGCAACGATTTGCTGAGCTGTCATGCGTTTATCGAGTATCACTCTGCCGTTTCCGACTCTTTCATCGCCTTCTGCCAGGCCCATTCATGGCCCCAGATGCTGATGCCCTCATGCCTCGTGACCTGCCAGCTAGCCGGATCGATCACTAGGCTATCACAGCCAAGTTCAATGTCAAAGCCAGATGGCGTCTGCACATAAAAACCAACAGTTTCGTCATTGCAATGCTGACCAATCGAGGCAGACTCCGCATAGCCAAGCTTTTTCATGCGGTCATAAGCTTTGCCGACTTCGACAAGGTTAGAATATTCGAGCATTATATGGACTACACCCGATGGCGGAACTGGTCCTTCGCCAAAGGCAATGCTGTGATGGCGGCCATTGTCTGCATGGAGGAAAGCAAAGTGCATCGGTGGAGCGTCCGGGCCCATGAGATGAAAGATAGGCATGTCGGTTTCATGGAAACCGACAACATCGCGGTGGAATGTAATAACCTCTTGGAAATTAGGAGCGGAAAAAACCGCATGGCCCATACCCATCTCGCCGGTGACGAACTCCGACATGCCAATGGGTGAAACAAAGGGGGCGGTTGTTACACTGTCCCCACAGAAAAACTCCAACCCGTTCCCGGCAGGGTCATCGGCGCGAAATCCGGCATCGATACCGCGCGAGGCGCACTCGTCGGACGAGAATGTTGAAACGAGACGGCCAGCATCTTTGATCTTTTGAGACAAGGCTTCGAGACCTGCCATGTCGGCAACTGCATAACCAGCCGCCTTGAACCACTCGCGGTCGGATTTTTCGATCCGGAAGCGGAATGGCCTTTGGTCAATGCGATACTGCGCCGCACCATCGACAGCATCCAATGTCCGAACAGCGCCAGCCAACTGCGTCAAGAACTCATCCCATTTTTCAGGCTGCGCCGTTTCTATGATCACATAGCCAAGAGCTTTCACTCCCATCGCTTAGTTTCCTCTCACTAGTTCAAGAAAATAAGGTCGTTCGCCACCACCATCGACCTGCACACGTGCGCCACTTACCCACTCGGCAAGATCGGAACAGAGCCACAAAACCGCGCCGGCAATGTCGTCTCCGGTTCCCATGCGCCCAAGTGGCATCGAAGCGCCAACCTTGACCTGCGCACCGGCATTGCCATAGGTTGCTTCGGCATTTTCAGTACTCATCAATCCGGCAATTATTGCGTTCACCCTTATGCCGTCCTTGCCCCACTCTTGTGCCAGGCTTTGTGTCAAGTTGAGCAAGCCGGCCTTTGCCGCACCATATACGGCCGTTTCTGGGGATGGCCTAGCACCGGATACGCTGGCAATGTTTACGATACATCCGTATTTTGCCTTCGCCATATAAGGGTGAGCTGCCTGCGCCATATAGAGCGGCGCCAACATATTGAGCCTAACCAGAGCTTCGGCAAATCGCGATGAAGCTGTGGCCGCTTCATGCGGCGGAGACCCCCCGGCATTATTGACGATAATGTCGACCCGTCCCGTTTTAAGAGCGGCTTCATTAACAAACGCAGCTGCTTGCTGAGGATCGCGAACATCACAAGTAGAAAAATGCACGCCCTCCGGAAGCGATTCGGGCGCATTCCGGCCACACACAAATACGTCGCAGCCCGCTTCAGCAAGGCGGGAGGCAACGTCGCGGCCGAGCCCACGCGTCCCCCCAGTCACAAGGGCAGTTTGCCCGGCAAGCTCAATCCTTGATTTCGTAATTTTTACCATGTCATTTTTACTCGTATCGTAAGTAAAAGCACTTTTCAATTGACGATTTGCGTATTGAATGGCAAAAAAAATTACGATTGTTTCGACTTTTGGTGTTTTGAGTCGTTTATATGTTGGAGAATCCCAGTGGCATCAGTAATATCGATAAAATCCCGAATGGCAGCTATTCCAACCGCTGACGAGCTGGTAGCGCGGGCGCGGGCGATGATTCCAACCCTGAAAGCGCGCGCAAAAGCGTGCATTGCTGCGCGCAACGTGCCTGCTGAAACTATCGCTGAGATGCAGGCTGCTGGCTTCTTTCGTATCGTCCAGCCGAAGCGCTATGGCGGATATGAGATGAACCCCAATGTGTTTTTTGAGGTTCAAAAGCTAATTGCCGAAGGTTGTATGTCGACCGGCTGGCTATACGGCGTATTAGGTTGCCACCCCTATGAACTCGCGCTTTTCCACGATAGGGCGCAGCAAGAGGTATGGGGCGAAGATCCGTCGATGCTGGTTTCGTCCACCTATCAGCCGGTTGGGCAGGTCGAGGTCGTTGACGGCGGCTTCACCCTCTCTGGCAGATGGGGGTTTTCTACTGGATCGCTGCATTGTGGTTGGGTGCTGCTCGGCGCATTGATCTGGCCAGAAGGCGGGCCTGGCTCTGGCCCGCCGGATATGCGGACCTTCCTTCTGCCGCGCAGCGACTATCAGATTGTCGAGGGCACTTGGGAGACGTTCGGGCTCCAAGGGACGGGGAGTCTCGACATTATCGTCGATAAGGCCTTTGTTCCCGAATACCGAACCCACAAAGCATCTGATGGCTTTCTCTGCCAGAATCCGGGGCAAGAAGTGAATGATGGGCCGCTCTTCTCTCTTCCCTGGGCGCAAGTCTTTGTGCGCTCGGTTTCAACGGCGGCTTTTGGCGGCGCACGCGCAGCAGTGAATGCGGCGATGGCGATCATGAAAGACCGCGTTTCCAGCAACACCGGCAAGGCAAGTAAGGCTGATCCTATGTTGCATGCAGCGATTGCAGCGGCGCACAGCCAGATTATCGAGATGGAACAAAATCTCCGCCTCACCTTTGATGATTTGATGGCGATTGCGGAGAGCGACCAACCGATTCCGATGGATAAGCGCGCGCTTTATGCATATCAATCATCGATGGTGGTTCGCCGCCTCGCGCGCCTCGTGGATGATATTGTCCAGCTGCTCGGCGGGCGGGCGATATACATGTCGAGCGAAATCATCCAGCCTTGGCTTGATCTGCATGCCGCCCGCGCCCACGTTGCTAATGATCCGGCCAACCGGACGCCCGATGTGGTCGGTACGATGATGGGTGAACAGCCAGCCTTTACATTCCTTTGAGATGACAGATGTGACGGAATTGATCGAGGCGACCCATGCCGTCGCAGGCGGGTATAATATCCACCTGAAGGAATTTGGCAGCGGACCTGTCGTTGTCTTTATCCACGGCAGCGGACCGGGCGCGTCTGGTGCATCAAATTTTCGGGACAATTGGCCAGCCTTTGTTGAGGCTGGATATCGGGTCATTCTGCCGGACCTGATAGGATATGGAGCTTCATCTAAACCCGAAGGCATTGACTATACGCTTCAGTTGTTCACCGACACACTTTATGAAGCACTGTGTGTGCACGGCATAGACAATGCTATGCTTATTGGCAATTCTCTGGGGGGCGGGGTTGCTATCCAGATGACGCTCGATCATCCCGAATTTGCAGAAAAGCTGATATTAATGGCGCCAGGGTGCATTGAAGAGCAGGCGAGCTATTTCACAATGCCTGGAATTGCGAAGATGGTGAGCGGTTTCGGCAGCCCTGACTTTAATCTCGCAGAGCAGAAGCGGCTCGTCAGTAATCTCGTCCATCCAGATTTTGCACTGAAGATCTCTGACGCTTTAATTGCCGAACGGTTCGCCGTTGCCTGTACCCAGCCGAAGGATGTGCTGGCAAGGATGCGAACGCCAAATCTTGGCCCACATGTCGGCGAGCTTAAACAGCCTATTTTCGTCATGTGGGGGCAGAACGATGAATTTTGTCCCGAGAGTGGAGCGCGCTATTTTCTGGATCAATGTGAAAATGCACGCTGCCTGACGTTCGCGCGGACTGGCCACTGGGTCCAAGTTGAAAGGGCAAAAGAGTTCAACCGATACTCCATCGATTTTCTAAATGGTTGAAGGCTATCCTGAAATGCCTGAAGAGTTGCCAGATCAGTTCCGTTCGGCAATGCGCAGGTTGGCAGCATCAGTATCAATCGTCGTTGCAAAGGGTGAAGCTGGCCCTGTCGGAATGGCGGCAACATCAATCACGTCACTTACCATTGACCCACCCGCTTTACTTGTTTGCGTGAACCGGACCACGAGCCTTCATGCGTTGCTAGTGCCTACCGCACCGTTATCGGTAAACTTGCTGTCCAAAAACCAAAAAGATGTGTCGGTTGCCTTTGGTGGAGGAGTGCCACACGATCAACGTTTTAAGTTTGGTGACTGGATCGAAGGTGAAAATGGGCTTCCGTTTTTAGATCAAGCGCAAGCGTCGCTTCAATGCGTTATCGATGCGATGTTGGCCTATGGAACACATAGTATTGTTATTGCCCGCGTGTTGCGCGCTCGCGTCAGCGAGGCCGGGTCTCCGCTTGTTTATCAGGACGGGGCGTATCTATGACCACAGCGTCAAAATACGGCCGGGCTTTATATGATGCACTGCGCGATCGACGCACTATTCCGCCGCTAACCGATCAGGATAGTGCGCTTTCAATTGATGATGCCTATGCGATTAGCCTCGAATTTCTTGCCCATCGTCGCAGAGATGGAGAACGCGTGGTCGGCAAGAAAATTGGAGCCACTTCAAAGGCTGTGCAAGACATGCTCGGCGTTAATCAGCCCGACTTCGGATTTCTGACAGATTGGATGCACGTAACCGGCGACATTAATGTTGATGCAAAAGCGCTAATCGCGCCGCGGGCAGAGGCCGAAATTGCCTTCATCCTCAAAGACAGTTTAATTGGCCCCGACATAACCGTCGCGGACGTCATGGCCGCGACCGAGAGCATCGCGCCTTGTTTTGAGATCGTCGACAGCCGGATTGACGACTGGAAAATCGGGATCGTTGACACCGTGGCGGATAATGCATCGTGCGGTGTCTTCATCTTAGGTGAAGCGCGCGTCGATCCGCGGGACCATGATCTGCCTAGATTACATGTAACGGTGCACAAAAACGGAGAACCGCTGTCCGAAGGCTATGGTTCTGCAGTGCAGGGCAACCCAGCGCAGGCGGTCGCATGGCTCGCGAACACTCTCAGCGGTTTTGGCGTTACGCTTGATGCCGGCGATATCATCCTTTCAGGCTCACTCGTCCCGCTCGCTCCCGCAGTCAAAGGTGATGTATTCGAAATGACGATGCACGGTATTGGCGGATGCATTGCGCGATTTGTGTGAAGGATTAAAATGGAGCGGGTAAAGGCAGTCATCATCGGATCGGGCAATATTGGTACCGATTTGATGATCAAGATGATCAAATATCCCCAAAATATGGAACTGGTGGCGGTTGTCGGAATTGACGAGGCGTCCGAAGGGCTTGCAATGGCGCGTGAACTCGGGATCGCAACGACCCATCACGGCATCGAGGGCTTGAAACGCCTGCCTTGCTATCCCGAAATTGGCATCGCCTTTGATGCAACCTCGGCTTATGC
>Ga0209769_1000148_pt1 | contig 27208 bp, 21 predicted proteins | sample LauGreSuBDMM15DN_2_FD_187569 | JGI IMG/M metagenome (GOLD analysis project Ga0209769, IMG submission 187569) | Freshwater lake microbial communities from Lake Michigan, USA - Su13.BD.MM15.DN (SPAdes) (version 3) | ecosystem: Environmental > Aquatic > Freshwater > Lake | place: Lake Michigan, USA...
AGGGCGCTGGCCAAAGGGCGCTGGCCAAAGGGCGCTGGCCAAAGGGCGCTGGCCAAAGGGCGCTGGCCAAAGGGCGCTGGCCAAAGGGCGCTGGCCAAAGGGCGCTGGCCAAAGGGCGCTGGCCAAAAAAGGTTGTCTGCCAAGAGCCACTTAACAAGACTGTTTGACGAACACACAAAAACATGAAAGTTTGTGGGTTTGGCACGCACGCAGTTGTGTATCGTATAAAAGACGGCAAAAAAGCTTTGAAAAAATATAAGCTCAATTTTCACAATTCGAGGTTGGTTGCCCAGAAGGAATTTGAGCTTGCACAGACTTTCAAGTCTCACAACCTAGTTCAAATCTTAGCATTTAACCTGGTGGAGGGATGGATTGAGATGGAGTTCGTAGACGGAATTTCGCTTGCCGAGCTTGTGTCCCACGAAGGTGCACTTGAAGAGTCGTTGCTGCTGCCGATCCTTGGCGACATGCTTGCTGGTTTGTCGGCGCTACACAGTCACGGCCTTGTGCACCGCGATGTCAAACCCAGCAACGTGATGCGCAAATCGAGTAATGGAATTTGCAAGCTGATAGACTGGATTGGAAAAGAAGAGGAAAACATTTCTTTTTTGCTGGGCAAACCAGTGGGAACTCCGGTCTTCATGGCTCCCGAAGTTGTCCGAACAAATCGACACGCAGAACAGTCCGACACGTGGTCGCTTGGGTGCACTGTGATTAACCTGTTGAGCGGACGGCTACCGTGGGCAAATGCAGACGCCATGGGTCGGACAAACGAGTTCATGGCCATGTGGAAAACTGCAAACGGTGAGGCCCCAGCGCAGGACAATTTAACTTGGAGTTCATCGCTGAGAAGCTTTGTCGCCCGCTGCTTTGAGCCCAATGTCAAACTGAGAGCCAAAGCACAAGATTTGCAAACGGACTTTCTGTTTTTGAATCATATCACCTGACCAATAGTTTTCAACTCATCGTCTTGCAAGTCCTATGATAGACGGGGACATTAGCTCACTTGTGGTGGCAATGTCGACGTAACAGCTGTCGTGTTCAAGAACTCCCAGTACCGAGGAAAAGTTAGAGGCCTCCAGATCTTTCAAAATACGGCGGTCGAAACGGCAACCCCAGCAGCAAAGCTCTGTAGGTGTTGCATTTTGCTGTTTTGTTGCAAGGCTTTTGTTGGTTTCCGAAAGCACATGTTCCATAAAAGCAAATACGCCCTTTCTTTTCAAAATCCTTCTTACTTCTACCAATGTTTTTTTGACGTCTTGTACACTACACAGTGTGTGTGTACTCACCACCGCGTCAATGCTGTTGCTGCACAACGGTAGATCTTCGCCGAAGCCCACATGCATGCAAAGGCTCAATCCAAACAAATTAGCATTAGATATCGCCATGGAGTGTTTCTCCAAGTCAGGCTCAATCCCAATCACTTGCACATTCTTCCATTCTCTGTAGTATGATGCATTTGGAAAACCACCGATGCCGAGCTCTACAATCTGGATCGGCTTTCTGGAGTCGTCTGCAATCACAGAATACAAACATGAAAAAAGTCTTTCCTTGTATGGAGCAGCCTCCAATTCGTATAAGTTGTTTTTCAAATCCATAGTTTTGATTTGATATAAGCCTCAATCACGTGTGGGCAAATTCCGTGTTGGTCAAAGCAGTTGTTCAAAAAACTGGCCAAACAGAAACAAATTGTTTCTGGCCAAATGTTTCTATATAAACAGAACAAAAAACACAACTGATCCAAACAAGAAGAAACCGCACGAAAAAATGCCAAGAATTCACCGGAATATGAGCATGTCACAAAACACAGTACCCTTGACGCAAGACAAAAATGGCAAGCTTTTGAAAATGCAAATTGCGGCTCGCGCCACTGTTTTTGGAGCACAGTTTCTGCGCCCCCCGAGTCCCAGCAACGAGGTTTACCGTATGTCTATCAATAAGGCAATTGATATCACCAAAAAAGAACGAGAGGGATGGCTGCAGATTGACGATGAGGCGTTTCCTGATGGTGATTGGGAGGGCGCAGGCAAGGCGTCGATGAGCATCAGTGGTTTCTACTTGGAGATCGACGAACTCGAAGCAGCGATCACGTGGTGTGTACGTGCACGCAAGGACTTTTGCAAGCATTGCAGCGACAACAATGTGACCGAGAGCAATTTGGACTTTATTATGCGTCACGTAGAGTACAATCGCCAGCAAGATCTGCGCAGCTACGTGTTTCAAAGCTGGGCCTCTTGCGCCTATGCGAAGAAGCTCACGGTGCTTGAACTCGTGGACTGAGCTGCATTCTACTTCGAAACCCTGAAAATTTGCTCTCCCGCGCATCCTGTCCGAGGCAGCACAAAGCAAGGCGCCACAAATTTGCGACCCTCACAGGAAAGCTTGCATATGCCTGTCGGGTTCAAGCTCAACGCATACAAGGGCCCTGACAGCAGGGCAAAAAAAATATCGCAAATGATCAAGCACCAGTGATACCAGTGCATGCTTGACAACGCAGAAATGCGCTCTAGATACATTTATGTGCCATTTGGCCAGAAATAGAATTTGGGCCACAATTGAAAATTGGCCAGGGCGGCGATTGGCCAGGCGATTGGCCAGGCGATTGGCCAGGCGATTGGCCAGGCGATTGGCCAGGCGATTGGCCAGGCGATTGGCCAGGCGATTGGCCAGGCGATTGGCCAGGCGATTGGCCAGGCGATTGGCCAGTCGATTGGCCAGGCGATTGGCCAGGCGATTGGCCAGGCGATTGGCCAGGCGATTAAAACAATAAATAGTTTTGATTTCCGTCGAAAAACATCATAGCCAGCCCTCGCACGCACGCCACACATGTACCGATGGCATTGCCCGGGGTGCCAGTATCGGAGCGCAGCATTTGTAAGGAACAGCAGGCAGGAAGAATACTGTCATCGAGGTCTGCAGAACCACATTCAAGTTCACCACACTTGCCAGTATTGCGGTGCAGGCAAGATGGAGGCCTGGCGGCGCAAGAGACACGAGATAGCATGCAAACCCAAGCACGAGCTCAAAGTCGCCCGCGAGGCAATGCTGCTCATCTGCCTCGCCGCCAAAGCAGCCGACAAAGACCCCAATCCATCTGCAATCGCGACCCTCGCACACGACGTGCTCCCGTGCATTTTCAAGAACCTTGTTAAGAACTGATTTTATTGTGAGAATTGAGTAAAACTGATGAATACACACCAGGCCTGCTTAAGTGCAGAACTGCTTTACGAAGCGCAGACTTGAGTCAAACCAGCGCTCTACCATGTTAAAAGTTTGTAGCTTCCAGGATACGTCCCACAGCAGCGACACGACAAAGGTGAGGTGTGGGACAACCAATACAAGAATCGCAGTGTTGTCGAGCACCAGCTGCGGCCCAAAGTTTGCCTCCAGAAGCAGGCTTACGATGTAGCACATAGGCCAACTGAAAAGCACCACGCTGATGCACGCGCTTAGCCCATATGTGTGCATGGGCACGAGCTCCACAATTCGAGTCATAAAATCTTCGCTGTGAGTGAGTATGGTGCACATCACAGTGATGCCCAGAAAACATCCACGCATCAAAAAGCCGTGGTGCATGTGGATGCACGGAGAAAAGTTGTACATGCGAATGCAGGTGGTGTTGGCAGCAATTACTGGCACACCTAACTGCGCCCACCAAATGCAAACAAAGCCTGCAAACACGTAGAAGGACGTCGATTTGACAGCAAGCGCAAACTTCCAAAACTTTGTGGAGGAATTATGCATGGCGTTGTAGAAGCATAATCCCAAGTTATACTCCATCATTCTGTATCCTATGCTCGAGGAGTTCATAAAAAATATGTTGTTGTCCTCGTGTACGAGCGCAAAAAGCGAAATGATTACAATTGGCATGCTGCAGTTGAGCCAGGATATACAGACACCTCCGTACGGATGGCACTTGTGGAGGCGTTCGTTGTTGGCGATCGTGTATGGAGTCAGCACAAAGCAGTACAAGAGGCACAGAATTGGCCAGGATGTGGGATTCAAAGAGTGCCAGCCTTGTGGATCCTGGCGAAACTCCATCGCGCGAACGCACGTGACAGCTTCTATCACCGTGAGTGCAAGGTCCTTTGGCTTGAAGGTGTGCTGAGTCAGGTGATAGAGGACGCCAAACGTGATGCTGAGGAGTGCCGCCAGCCACACGTCGACCAGCGTGTAAATCACAACCGCCTTGCACAGTTCAATTCTGTCTGAAACTGAGATGTTGCAAAACAAATACGCGCTAAAAAAACCAGCAAGCACAAAGAACGCTGAGGAGACATCGATGACCAAGATGTGACTGGTCATGACAAAGGCATCCACTGGCGACGGCGGGAGATTTGTAGAGTTGCCTGTAGGATAGAGTGAGGAAAAAAACATTGTGCTTGATGCTATTGTGTATGCATAGACCACTGCCCACGTCCAGAAAATAAATATTTTAAAACGCAGTGCGTCCTTGAGCAGCTGAAATCTGAGCTCAAGCCAGGGCGCAGTGTCTGTATTTTGTGATATTTCTACGACAAGCGCTTCTGTTTGTTCAAAGGAATCGCAGTGATATTTCGTCTCGGTGTCGGGAACACAATCAACTATTTGATCGTGATTGTTTCGAGTTTCCATTCACAGCGGATTGTGTAAATACAGAATCACATCTGGAGTCAAAATACACTATGCACAAAATTACGCATGTTAAATGCTCACTTTAGCCATGCCAGTGTTTGTTTACAAGCGCTAAAATGCAGTCTCAGTCATACATCAAAATACACATAATAAAAATATCTAGTTTGTCTGTAGCAAGATTTCCGTTGCATCAACGTTCAATGAGGTCCCTGACAGTCACAGTTTTTGCGCTGTGTCTGCTTGTCAGTGTTACACACAACAGAATTTGGTCTGTCTTGACGACAATAGCAAAATCAGATACAAGAATGCAGCTCTACACTCAAGCAAGAAGTGACGACGACGAGCTGCAGAAAACTGTGTATGATGCCTCGTTTCAGTTAGGATTACCCGCTGGCCCTTTGGAAAAACAGCACAGTTCTTTTCGAGTCTCGTCGTTGTACGGCATGAACTTTGCCACAGGCACCAATATTTGCACCAAGGCAGATCATAGCAAACGGATTTACCTTTACTCGCACGAGCTTCCGGCTACCATTGAGGAATCGGCCTTCCTGATTGATAGGTCCGGCTTTCTGTTTGGTTGGCAGTTTCAGGTTGTCAGGACTGCGATACCACCTACAGCCACGCGAGTACCTGGCACCACGATCATCATATCTCCTGCGTACACACAGCACGTGACTCATTTTGCAGAAAGCAGCATCCCGCTTTGGCATGCCGTGTCCAATCCAGACAGGTATCCAGTGCATTCAAATGCAGATCGCATCTTTCTACAACAGTCAGACTTCGAAAGTGAGCTGCCGTGGAACCGCGCCATTCTTAGGTTTCTCGCATACCATGCTAACAACGCGTCAATCGTGGATGCGACATCTTTTCGCGTATCTTCTCTGATATGTTTTGAGACTGTTGGCCTGGTGGGTATGGGACTACATGAATTTGGATTTTTCGCCAACGAACAAGAAGCGAAGCATTTCAGGACGCAAATTGTAAGGTTTTTTGGTGTGACTGTGCAGAATAATTCTTCTCTTCTTCATAAATCGAGGTGTTTAGTTTTACAACGTACAGCTTCTCGTCGTTTGGACAATCGTGCTGCTGTAATCCAAGCAATTGAAGAAACTGGACTCTATGATTGCTCTGCTTGGAGTCAATTGCTGCATGGGGAACTGGAAAAAATGTCCTTTCAAGAGCAACTGAAGGTGGTGTCGAGCACGCAGTTTTTGGTCGGTGTGCATGGTTCCGGCCTTGTAAATTCAATATTCCTGAAAAGCAATGCCGTGGCGGTGGACTTGCTTCCGCACAACTACTTGGAATTAGAGTGGCACAACTTTGCATCGAAGGCGGGGGTGCGATTTTATTTTATGTTTTTGCAAGATGAACGGTGTCCCAATCCCTGCACCGGTCATATCTTTGAGACAGGACAGACAAAATGCCGAGCGGGTATGTCGTGTAGTCAGCAGCTACTGGATTTCAAGCTTCTGCAAGTGATCGCTGCTCAAGCTGATTTTCACCTGCGAGTGTCTCCTAACATTCGAAGAATGTCGGCAGGAGTCAAGTACTCCAGTGGTGCAGGTAGAGACGACACTGCGCTACTTCCAGCAATTCCAGAGACAGCAGATAGACAGGCGTATAAAACAAGCATGGCTGGCCGGTAACCAAAAAAATGTTGTGTGGCGCTGGACCTGCAGTGCAGTATAAGGTCTCTAACCACAGCAGTGCTTAACAATAAAAGACGAGACCTGGTATTCTCCTGCTCGAGCGTGGCGAGCATACACATATGAAATGTATATGAAACAAAACACTGTCATTTGCCAAATACACAATGAACAAAATTATTGGTCTCGCTCCAGCGTTTGTCTACAAGCGTTTTGCGGATATATATGCAACAAATTGGGCATGCAGGCATATTTAAGAAGATATTTTGAAGGTTACTATGTCGCAATCAAAGAAATCAGCGCTGCGTGCACGGGGCGTCGAGATATCGCCAAAGACTGTTCAATTCCATACTTCTGATAAAGTAAGAACCGTGGCTCGTTGGCTTGAAAAATGGGCTGAAGAACAAAAGGAAAAAAAGAAAAGGCAAGAAAAAGCCGAACGTTCGTGGGCCAGGTTTACCAAACGACTTCAGACAATTCAGAAGAAAACGAACTTCCGTAAGGCACACGAATCAATTCTTACACTGGATGAGCTCATACAATACAAGCATGACAACTGGGCTCGCTTGGCTCAAAAAATGCTATTCCAGGTTTACATTGATCACATCCACAATTCCCTGTACGTCGAGTATTAAATATCATTTGACGCTTTTCATATTTAAGACTTGCATGACAATGTCTCTTGCACCAATCAGCCTTCGAAGCATTTCCGGCATCGCCGGCAGCTCGAGTATCATTTTTCAACCCAAAGACCTTTCAACTCGCACAATGCTTTCGAACATTTCGTGCTGTCACCTGTCTGACCCGGCTTGTCTGAAAAGCTTGTCCTGCCTTGCAAGTCCTCCTGTGCTTGCATCGAGCACACACATTCTGTCCAGCTTTTCCAGCCTTACCAGCCTTTCGAAGCTTTCGCACGCCGAGGGCGACGAAAAGTACTCGCATGCAATGGCGGATATGTACGGTTTTCACATCTAAGTGTTGCTCGGGAATAAATAAATTCATTGATTATTTAACGTTTGTCCCGCTGGAGTGGACACCAGCACAAGACTGACAACGTGCTGCCGTAGCAGGGGCTCAAGCCCTGTGTCGGGCACCTTGTTTGCGTTCACGAGTCTCATTAGCTTGCCACGTTGATCGGTCACACGCAAAGCCTTTTTGGTGCCGTTGCTGCGCACCCACAAGACGTGGTTGTAGATCTCTAGCATGTACTGCCCCTTTGTTTTGAAAAACTGCGTGTTTTTCAACAAAGACTTTACGGTGATTTGAGCATGTTGTGTGTTGCTCAGAAGCTCGTGGTGGCTAGGAGACACGATGCAGCCGAAGTGCTCGCAGATACGAGTCCGCTCATCGTAAGTCGTCCCCCCAACCCAATTGCGGTTGCGCTGACTCAGTAGGCCATGCTCAAAGCACGTCTGGCGAAAGGCCTCCACGTCTGCAGCTGATTTTAACTGAATATTGGCACACTTGGCCGCAGCGTACAGGCCGCAGATCGGCTGCTTGCTTGGCGACCGGGCCTTTTTGTCCCGGCGCAGCCCTTTTTTGCGATGTTTTGACACTTTGGGCATATGTACACGTCAAAAACTTGCCATTGCACCAAAAACATTCGTAATTTTTTTCTGTGGCTTTGACCAGTGAATTTCAGATTGCAATCTTTTGGGGTTTCAAAGCTTCAATTTGAAGAAATGATCCCCCTGTGGCACGTGGAACACAATCGACACTCCTGCGATGTGTCGGTCAATTTATTCAACCACGAGCCTGGTGGGCACTTGTCATAGCAATGATTTTGGACGTCCACGACAGAGTCTCCCAGACACTGTTTCCAGTTGCTTTGATCCCTGAAGTGTAGGGGTGCAAGACAGTTTTTGCATAGCTCACAGCATTGAGGGCTGTAGTCATTGTAACCCACAATCATCTGCTTTTGGTTTGGCAGGGTCATTGGTTCGCCATTATTAATAAAGTTGCAGTTTTTTCTATTTGCGTTGAAAAAATATGATGGAGGACAGTACGGCTCCGCGTCAGTCAGAAACGTCAAAAAGTTTTTCCTTGGTGTGTTTGGATCGGTCGTCAATATTGGTGAATTTTCTTTGAGTGTGAACTGCACGTCGTATTCTTTTGACTGTGTTAAGTCGGACAGGTCAAAATGCTCATATTTTTCATTGACTCCACACTTCACCACAGCTTGAAGGGTTTCACCTTGTTTTACCCACTTTGGGCATTTTTTACATTCATAGTTGCTTTGGATCTCCCAAAGGCCTGTTGTATCTTTGGCCATGTTTGCGGTAGATGGGTCGTGACATCCCGCGTCCTTGACAGGGTGAAGCATAAATTGTCCCGATGGACAACTATTCAAGCACGGTTCGCACTCTCCTTCTGGCTGATCATTTTTATAGCTATTCTCTGTGTTGCAATGTTTGTTGTAATAGCCCTGTAAACAAGGCTTGCAGGCATGACATTTTCCTTCCGTGAGAACCATCCATGTTGCAAAATCTATGTCAGACGAAACCTTTATTTGCTCCAATTTCATTATGTGTTCTTTCCCATCTAACGAATATTTAACCCATTTTTTATTCGATTTTGTCTGTGTGCCGCAGCCGTCACTGTAGTGATATCCGTCACAAACATTTGTACAATGCTTCATGATGCACTGGCCATCGAAGCGTTGGACAAAGTGATAAGGATCTATTTTTAGTCCTTTTCTTGTACTGACAGGTCGATGATGACATTCTCCAGTGATTTCTAGCTGATCAAACTGATTTTTTCTGACAGTCTCGTTAGTTAGTGGGTTGCACTGGGCAGTGACTTGAGGGATTGTATACACCTCTCGTTGTGTCACGTCAAAAATCTCTTGCAAATCATACAAGTCGACCAATTTTGTTTTCTCGATCACCTCTTCGCAAGAAGTACAACTTGAGCATTTATTAGGATCATCAGATGACCGAAAATGTTCATTTCCAGAACACTTGACACACCCTGATTGTCCTGGATTGTTTCTCATAGTCATGTCAAAAGAACAAGGAATACATATTTTCCACGGAGAATGCCAGTGCTGGGGCTCTGGAATTAGTGAAGGTGTGACTTTCATAAATCGTTCCTCGTTTGTGCAAGCCCGATAATATTGTGCGCCGGCGTTGACCTGCCACTCTTTTGTGCCAGCCGGCACAGGCATAAATGATGGCATATAAGTTATGCCAACTAGCATTTCAGGAGCTTTTTGACATTTACCCTCTTTGCCATAATAGTTGGTCTCACATTTGTCACAGCAGTCTTTTTTGTTAGAACTTCTGCACGCAAAATTCCTGCCGTCGGCAAATTCTCCTCTCCTGCCGATGCTGGCAAGACCAGTTCCAGGTTCACATATTTGACATTTGACCCCAACCATAAGATTTATGCTATTCAATTCTGCGTGTTGATATTCTTCTTTTTTACACGTCTTGCATTTAATTCCTTCTCTGATTCCACTGTCGACACTACAAGCTTTGCATAAAAAATCTGAACTTGTGGGTACTGAATTGAAAATTTTATCAGTCAAGAATTCAGCGCCTGCAGGGTCAAAACTAGTGTGTGGAATCATTCCGCTTGGACAAGCCACGCATATTTTCCATTTCAAAACATCAAAATGTTTTCCAAATAAATTTTGCTCGCTTATCATTTGGTTGATTTGCGGTTGCATAAAACCTAGGGTCAACAGCTCACTTTGATATGATAGCAAAATAGAGCTTGGATGTGTAGTCAAAATAGAGGTTCCAGAAGGGCAAGGTTTGCACTGTGTCTGAACCATTGTCGTGGACAATACAGAGGACTTACCGCACACACAACAATGCTGTTTTGAATCCTCAATTCCACATGGTTCAGGGTCTTTTTCATACTCAGAGCAACCGTCTCCAAAACTATCTTTCCAATTTTTTGTATTCACGCACACAGGGCTGCTTTGCGACGGTGCGATCATGTGCAAAGCTTCTTTGGGGTTTGGGCAGGGGTCAATATTGCACCAACGAGGTCCAGTAGATTTTGGGTTAGCCGTTGCAGGTGCAAAAAGGGGACATTCATGACAATAGACCGACGTTTCAATTTTGCTCATGAACTTGCCTTTTTCGCAACTCAAGCACGCCCACCGAAAACAACACTCTCCCTCTTTGATGAGTTTGGTTATGGCTTCAAATGGATTTATGACATTCTTGCTGTAATCCTCCAGACCGATATACTGTTGCTCATTGCAAACCAAGCTATCTTTTGGAATGCTCTGTAGACCATCCTGAACACCACTGACGACCACTGCCGCAGCTGCTAAGGCCGCGGTCACTGCCGCACTGACGCAAGGCAGTAGCACACACACACATAACACAAACATATGCATCGAAGGCATTGGTATTTTTGCCGTATATACATCAGTAAACACAGAAAGGAGTTTTTGTTTTTATTTGTAGACTGGATGAGCAACACATTAGCAACACATTAGCACAGGTCTCTCTCTCTCTGTCTGCGTCAACGCTTCTCTGCTGTATCTATACCAAGCCATTCTTTGACTTTCTGATGCTCTGTACGGTTGTGTTTTATTTATTCCAGCTTTCACGCCACTGTTGGACTTTCTGAAGCTCTTTTTCCATCTTTTTGTAATGCACGTCGTCCATACTGGTGGCAGCGAACGACATACAAAAGAGTTCGATGCAGTTCAGAACCATTTTGTCATTTAAATGGTTTTGAAAGGCCCAATTTTTTGTGTGGTTGGTGATGAGTGGTAGATTTCCCGTCTGCAAATAACTTGCGACAATGCCGTCATTTAGCATGATTATAGGAAACATCATCTGCTGATCAAGCTGATCAGACAACCAAAGTCGGTTGTCTTCCACGAAATTGCCAAAGACGTAGTTGATGGCTATCAAGCTACGCAGACGAAATTTAGAGTTAACCCATAGGTTTGAAAAAAATGCTTTGAACTCACTTTTGACCTTCACGGCCATAGGAGTATCGAAACATGAGCATGTGAAGGTTTCGCCAATCATTTGCTTGGCTTTTTCCGTTGCAGTGATGTTTTCGTTGAAAAACATGCGTGACATCCTCTGCCTCAAAGTCAGTGCAGACCTTTTTGATTTGTCAGGTCGTTTCAAGAGTGTGCCAGAAAGGAGATGTGCAAACTCTTCTGTGCTGTTTCTTGGTGACAATAACCGCGCATTAGATGATGCATTGGGGGTGCTTTTTTTGGTTTGTTCATAGAGCACTGTAAGGCATGTCATGACACAGAAGAAAATAAAACTCTGCAAAACAGTTGTGAAAAGGAGCTCATGTACGTTGGACTCCGCGAAACAAACACTCACAAAAGCGTTGATACAAGCGGGCAAGGCGAGATAGAACAGCGTGTCTTGAATTTGCGTCTTCAAATCCTCACGTTTTTTGCATATAAATGCGAAAACGTAAAATTCCAGGCTGCAGATGCAAAATTTCATCACCGTGCCAACTTGCAGGCTATTGACAAAGATGTCGTAAACGAAGCGCGGCCAGGACTTCAAATTTGGTGTATGCATATTTTCTGACCTACAGAAACGAATTGTATTGTTTTCCTCTGCCAGTCTTGTACATATTTCGTGCAAGGGGGTTTGCACAAAGTGTTTGGTAATGGAATCCACATGTCGAACATCGTGGCACGATGGAAAGCATAACGCTTTGAAGTTGTAGTCAGCGCAATCCGATTTGAAAAAGTGCTGTTCAGAATCGTCAATGAGCTTCTGTATTGCCCGATTGCACATGTTCTCCAAGATGTAGAGCTGAATTTCTTTTTCATCTTTGGCATCTGTGCTGCCAGATTGCACTGCGTGGTTCGCGTTCAGTACAACATTTTCAAAGCATTGATCAGAACAGCTTTTTTTTTGGTATTCTGGCCACTCCTTTTGCACCCGGCATTCCCAGATGCAAAGATAGGTGGTCCTTGACCAGATGGAGTCAGTCAAGTCAAGATGATGATGGGCATACTTGAACCAATGTTCACATATTGTGACACTTGGGGTTTGCACGAGCAGAAATCTCGACAAAACTGTGCTTTTTTTATCTAGCATTTCATGCGCACAGCAGAAATCATCAGAGCACCGAGCTGCCAAACAAGATGCCATTAGGCAACAACAAACAAAAGCAATGACAACCAATTTCATGGTCATCATGCTAGGAATTTCTGTTTTGCAGTGTTCTTATATATCAAATTTTATCTGACTGAGGTGTTTTGTTTGCTGCATTTGATATGTGTCTGCGAGCAAGCACAAACATCACGACAAAGCTTGTAACTAATGCACATAGCACAAAAATATTCAGCAATGAGTGTACGTCAGGCTCGCTATCAAGCACTTTTGATGCATTAACTGTGGTGTTTTGAGGCAGTGTGTTTGTTTCATCCAAATGGCCATTGAATGCTTGCAACGACAAGCTCCAGTTGCCCCAAAGGTTGTCCAACTGTGCTGAAAAATCCTCCTTTTTATGCTCTTCTGTCTCGTAATCAAATAGCCGCCGAGTGCCACGTCGCAGGGGCACCACTTTTTTTGAGTTTAGCGACAAAACCCTCCAGAGCTTCGGCTGCTCCAAAGACGAATACCTGCTGCCGTTGCGATGGAGCATAGTCTTTTTCACTTTCTTGAACTCCCTCATTGCCTCTACCAGTAGCTGAGACATGCCCGAGATGTCATATATAGAAAAAGACCAAGGTTTTAAAATGGGTACACCAACAATCTTGTATATCACACTTTGTTTGTTATGAAATCAAAAAGCAAGTTTCTGTTTTGCACGTTGTCACTGCTCTGCGTGAGAATGGTTAGCACAAAACATGATTCAGACTTTGATGATATTGGTCAATGCACTGATTCTGCCATCCCCGGACGCGGGGAAAATGTGGAAGTTGTGATAGGAGCTCTGGCATTATACACTTGCCAATGCAAAGCGGGTTATTTTCGCACGTTTGCGTTTGAAGGAAATGGACATGCCGATTGCCTTTCATGCGTTCCCGGCATGTACAACCCCACACCAAGTACAACACTGACAATATGCTCTGATTGCGTTGCCGGCAAGTACTCTCAAGCCTCGGCGTCCACCATTTGCCATGTCTGCGATTTCGGCAAGTATTCTTCTGCTGCCTCCTCTTCGTGCAAAGAGTGTCAAGCTGGCAAGTATTCAGATTCTGAAGGATTGGCACAATGCAAAAATTGTCCCGCCGGCAAGTACAAGCCTGTGGCGGGTGTCAACACCGCCTGCGAAAAGTGCGAGGCTGGCAAGTACAATCCATTTGAAATGAGTCAGGTGTGCTACAACTGCGAAGCAGGCAAGTACAAGGCTATGGCGGGTGAGAACACGGCGTGTGATGTCTGTCCAGCAGGCACGTACAAGGCACAGCAAGGTGTCAACACAGCATGCGATGACTGCCAGGCTGGCAAGTACACTGAGCCGGATTGGACAGACCAATTTGGTATTGTCAACAGCCCAGGCTCTATCCGCTGCACCGACTGTGCGGCTGGCAAGTTTAAGGCAACGTCTGGTGTCCCAAACGCCTGCGTCATTTGCGTGGCTGGCAAATACTCAGTGCCTGGGGCTGCCTCCTGCACTGCCTGCGTTGTCGGAAAATTCTCGGGCTTGGCAGAAAGTACGAGTGTAATTGCTTGCAGCAATTGCACAGCCGGCACTTACTCGGCAACGGCTGGAGCCAGTATTTGTCTTTCCTGTGCTGCCGGCAAGTACCTGAAGTCATCGGGTGTGAATACTGCCTGTTTGAACTGTACAGAAGGGTTTTTTTCAAATCAAGGTGCCAGTGATTGTGAACAACGTTGTCCCAAAAATCAGTACACTGACCAGGACGGGACTTGCAGAGATGGGTACCTAGACCAACACGGGTCCTGTCAATTGTGTAGTCATTGTCCGATATACAGTTCATGGAATGATTTGCTAAAGGAAAATGGTTTTTCATGGAATGATTGCTATTGCAAACCAGGATTTGAACAGAAATTTTTACTGAACGACTTGAATGAGGCTGTCTCGTTCGAGTGTGTTTGTCGTCCTGGGTTTTTTGTAAACAACAGCGAGTGCATTCCGTGCCAAATCTGCGACCCAGGACATTACAGACAAGGCTGTGAAAATATTGACATGGGCACCTGCGTTCTCTGTGAGACTTGTGACCTCGGACAGCAACGCGCAGGCTGTGGCTTCGGCTCGCCGGGTGTTTGCAAGGACAACGACGAGCTCGTGCGCATGCCAGATTGCCCAGTAAAGCCAGTGATGGATCAGCCTTCTAAGCTTGAGATGTCGGTGCGGCAAGCATCCGGCCTCGGCGCGTTTTCATTTGAGCAGGTATTTGGCACGACTCCAGAATTGGCGGACTTCGTATGCAGCAGCCCGTGCGACGGGGTGACGTACGACAGTATCCAGTGCGACGGGCCCTTCGCGTGCAATGTAAAGACGTGCGCGCAATCAAATAGTGTCAACGAGCTGGTAAAAGCGTGTCCTGTAGTGATAGAAGAAGGCGACTCCAGGCCCGTGCGGGACTACAAACGCGCGCAGATCTGTGTGCCATGCAACGACTGTGGACATCAATACAACAAAAACTTTGATCCATCATGGGGGCTGGGCTGCGTGCGAGAGTGCAGCAAGCTCATGTGCAGTGACAACATGCTCTGGGACTGGACAGCAAGAAAATGCAAGATGTGCTCTGACCTGCGCAGCATGATGCTCTGTAGCACTGATGACCGCAACAGCATGTCGCTGCAGACTACTCGGACTGTCACAGGAAATTGGCCTCTGCTGTATTTTCCAGATTGTGAGGGTAACAGTGCAACAAAAAAACTCGAGTCGTTTACATACGGTCGGTGTGCCACATGCGACCAAAACAAGGCTCATGCTTGCAAGGACTTCGAGCAGTATCCTGCCGTTTGCACTGACGGAGGCTTGCAGTGTCAAACGTGTCACCGGGCTGGGACGCAAAATTATGTGGAAGTGCTGAAAGGCAAGTGGTTCAACTCGCAAAGTCTCAACTGGGAGCTTTTGCACTGCCAAATTTCCACGTGTCTACATCGCTCAGGCCAAGACTGGACAGGAGTGGGCAAAGGAGACGACCTTTGCATGATTCAGTGCTTACTTGGTGACTGTAAGGAGCAGGAGGTTGAGGTTGCATGTCGCCTTCCACATCAAGCGCGTTGTGAGCAGGTCTTTCCATTGCCTGGCTCCGCTGAAAGAGCGCGAACTGAGTATTTCGACGGCGAGGTGAACCTCCTGAATGAGGCTAATGACAACCAAAACAAGCACCGAAGGTTTGCCAGTTTTGAAAACACGCTAATCGTTCTAGACTCAGATGAGCGAGAATTTCAGTGCGTTTGGAACGCCCATGGAATATTTGACAACCAGGCCAGTCCTGGTGGTGTTTCAAACGTGCTGTGGGTCCGCGGCAGCTCCAAAGACGCAGAATACGAGACAAGAGGCACTAAAGTGTGTCGTGAATGGCAGGTGGAGGCAGGAGCTCAAATGCCATTGCTGCCGTTGCAAAACACGATCAGCAGCAGTGATGAAGAGACCGAGGACAACAGCAGACACATACTGGTGAACACGGAGGCTTATGTGCTTTCGTACAGATTTGATGGAAATTTCATGGACCCCAATGTTGACAATGTGCAGGCGCTTTTTACTGATGATGAGCACGAGCCTTACCAACAATCCCACAGGATGCTGCGCGATGCTCACGTTGGAGGCGCCGGAAGACTGTTTCTGATGATGATTTTGCACGAAGACAGTGTCGTGTTGGCAGTGAATGTACCGAGCGACCGCTCGGTGCATTCTGCCATGTGGATGCAATTCTTGCTGGTAAGCTTTGCAGTGGTCGACCTGACACAGAGCACACAATTTGCGTCCGGTCTTACAGTAAGCGTGTCCGTCACAAAAGACGAAAAGCACATGAGTGACCTGAACGACAATTTTGTGCTTGAGTCTTTTTGGGTTCAGGAGCTTTCGTCGCACGTGGCTGTACTCAGCGTAGAGGACTACGACAATCAAAAACTATATGAGCTTGGAAACACATCTAGTCTTTTTCGCCTCCAAGCAAAAAATCAACAAAAGTTTGACACCTGGGATCGATGCTACACTCAACCCACTGCCGTGATTGACCTGCAATTAGCACCCTGGGCCACAGACCAGACACGCCTTAGCTGGCTGGATCAATACCACGGGAGCATTAGGTTAATGAATGTGAGCTTTTTGTGCATAAAAAATGCAAAACAATTGGCGATGGCAGCGTGTGAAAATTTAGGCAGTGTTCCAATAGTGTACGTGCGGCATGGCGTGTATAAATTGCTCAACACTTCTCGAAATGGGCCTTGGAACTTGAGTTTTTGCGAGAAAGACAATATGCTGTGTACACCGACAAATGACACGGTGCTTCTGAGTCTGTTGCAGGTCCAGCAGTACGTGGATGGTGCTCCAAGTGCAGATCATTACTACGGTATTGTGGACCGGGTACAGTACACTTTTGCAGAATCTTCCAAAAACCACACATTACAAAATGACTTGGAAGAGCTTCAGCAGGCGCACTTGTGGGCGCCGTTTCAAAAATGCGCCGTACTGCTTACCACACAAAAAAAGGATTTCTGGACTAAGTTGCTGTGTGTGGGCTCTGGCGGCTTTCAGGAAATAAGCATACAGCCACACTCAGCAGCATGGAGGTTGCTGGGAGCATTTGGTTACATTCTTGATAACAAACAGTATCTGATTCAGTTGCAAGCGGGAATGAGTGAACGCTCTGCGTTTTTGGGTTGGAATAGCACAAACAACACGTTCAAAGTCGTGATCGACCCAGAAGGGCTGGCCTTGAATTGGGTGAGTGTGTGCGTCGAGACCATTGACAACCAGCAGCAGATTGCTGCTTTGAGCGTCAACAAGCACCAAGTAGCTCAGGTTCAGTTTTTTGTCTTGGAGTCTTTCAAAACAAGTAATGAAAGCTTGAATGAAAGATTGGAACTCAAGGCAAACGGAAACATCTTTGTGTTTAGGGATTTGATGTATGCCAAAAACGACCAAAATATGCACTTCTGCCGAGTCGTGGTCGCCCAGCAACAACCTGTCGTGCTGGTGGTTGGTGTGACTTTGAGGCAAGTGCAGTCCACATACAACACGGCAGGAGGAAGCCGTCTTCTTCTAAACGCGTGTGTGGGATCGTCAGGCTTCACAAAATGCGAAAGCACGGAGCTGTCATTGTCACCAAATTCACCACCAAGCTTCATCTCTGCTGCTGTCTTGAGATATGAAGAGGACAAGTATTATTGGGTGGTAGCAGTTTATGGTCTTGTCTTTGCTGTGACCACAAGTAACAACAAGCTGATGATCACTCCTCAAAAATCAGATCTGTCAGGGGTAAGTTTTGTGAAGGTAGACAGGCTCTTTTACACATTTGGTAAGCATGGCGTTGGAGTGCTCACGTACCTGCCAGGCTTTGAGAAACTCCGGCTCAACTCCAGTGATGCGCTGGCGTACGCAGTTTTTGTCGTACCAGTCGGTGAACTTATCACAGAACCTGTTGAAAACAAGCCAAAGTTGATACTCAGGGCACACTATGCCAGCTACCACGTGGAGGTTCCAGATGGTCCCAGTTTTCCTGTGTATGAGTTGATGGATTCTAGCGCCGGCAATGAGTCGACGCAGCTGGTGGTCTCTCAACACAAGACGTCGCCCTTTGCACAGCGTAAGGGCGGCTTCTTTGCCAAGTATGCGGGCTCTGGGCTAAATCACAGAATTGGTCTACCGCACGCGTACGGCAGGTACGAGCAGGTTTTCACAAACACTTTTCTTCATGGATCAATTGTCGGTTCGGTTAGCACATGCAAGTTCACAAACACCCTCGTTGAGGCAGACGCGGAATTACAAATCAAGTTGCAGAGAGCGCCTGATCGCCTGGCCATGCTGATGTTTGAAGTCCCGTGCAATGGCGTTTTGAAAATCCAGTCAAATCCTGTTGTGAGTGAGTGCGTCAGACACGTCCTGCTGGTGATCAACCAAGCATTGCAATGGACGACATACTATCTTAAACCAGATACGGAAAAGCTGATTGTGAGTGATGTGAGTGATGTTTCATCCGCAACGGACCTGATCATCTCTATGGGTGTAGGTGTAGCCTGGGTCAACAGCCTTTACCTTGACGACAACCCTTCATTTGATCTCAAGTCCGAGATGCGGGGCAGGCTGCTGCGGGCTCGACAGCTCCAACAAATCAAATTTCAAAACACAAAAACGCCGGTGGGGTCGGTGTGGCAGCGCGAGAGACACGTGCTGACGCTAAACCCGGTCGAAAACATGCGGCTCGAATTGGCCTTTGTGCGAAAAAACAATCTCATGCCCTCAATGACAGTAAGCGTGGGCGTCGACGACGTCCAGCTGGCGCCCGTGCTCTCGCAGGTTCCACCGCTGCAAGGAGATCATGGCCAGCTGTGTACGCCCGTCCGCGTGCCAAGTAAGGAGGACCTGAGGCATATCAACCTACAGCATTTGATAGTAAACCAAACATGGGAGTTCTTGCACGTCACCGTTGGTCTACAGACAGAGCACGAGCACGCCTGCACCTACAACGTGCGCCTGTATCTTACGCAGGAGTATCCCGAGTGTCCTGTGGCAGCCAACTTTAGTTCTTGCACAGGAATACTGTGCATAGGATGTCAGTTTACCACCAGCCATGACAACGTCCGTGGCGCCTACCAGGAGTGTCAGCTACAAGTGCCCATTCTGCTTCAAACACTGAGCGTGGTGGTCTGGCCAGAGACAAATGCTGACTGTCGTCTGGACGACCGCGACTCTTTGGTGGTTTCTTTGCGGCCGCACACGGCCATTTACGATTGCCCCGCAGGTGAGTTTGTCAACTGGCAAGGCACATGCAGCAATTGTCACGACGAGGCTCATTACGAAACTTGCAACCTTGGACAGCGGTTGGAAGGCTGTCCTGCTGTCGCAAACACAGGCAAGTGCATCGCTTGCACAGAAGGCGCCGATGAAGTTGTGACTTCCAAGGCCAAGTGGCTTGCCAGCAATACCAGCATCTGTGCGTGGGAATGCTTGCCTGACCACTTTGAGTCGCTGATACTGGGCAGTAGGCAGTGCATGCAATGCACTATCTCAAACAATTATTGCGCCAAGGGGGAGTATTGGCAACCATGTTCTTCTTTTGAGGACTCGAAGTGTGTGAAATGTCCCAATATCAGAGCCAACGAGGAGTTTGTCAGCGGCTGTGAGGTCAAATGCAAAGAGGGATACTACAACTATACTGGTGAACACGCAGACGGACGATGTCTGCGCTGCTGGACTCGCAATGAGCTTTTGCTGAGTGCTAGCCAGCAAAATTTCAAATTCTTTTTCTTCGACAATTGCTCAGCGACTCAGAATGCTGCCTTCAGACCATGTCAAGAGGAGAAAGGCTCCAGAATTGTTGACAGCGACCCAGCATTTACAGGCGACTGTATTCGAGAATGTGATTACGGCTGGCACAAGAACACGAACACCTTGAAGTGCGAAAAGTGTGACAATCTTCCCAGTTTTTTGCATGGATTCCAGACCGTTGACCCTCTTCCAGATTCGGCCTTCACATGGCACAAAGAATCGTGTAACTTCACGTGCATACCTCCTTACAAGAGCACGCTTGATATGAGCACTACAGGTAGTATCATAGCCACTTGTGTAATGTGCAAGTATTTGAACGGCTCTAATTTATGTCCTGTGGGACAATACCCAGCCAAACCCTATTGCGAGTGTCAAGGATGCATCCGTTTGAGCACCTGATGTTGCAATCAGAAACCTTGAAAGTTGCTGAGTTTGAGTGTAGAGTAATAAAGACTCCTCTGGCATGTCTGCCACTGACGTCTTGTCTTCAAAATGTGGTGCATTAAACACGGTTTTTGCACATCGTGCTCTGACAAATCAGGAGCAGGACGCAGCGCTCAATTGCGTGAGTTTTTCGCCTCACTCAAAGTTGACTTTGCTTCCAAACCACACAATAAACTTTGAAGGAGAGCTGGAAGGCTTTGTCTTTGAATGTTGTGCCGACGACCCAGCAACTGTGTTGCCGTTGACAAAGGCGAGCTTCGGAACCACAGCGATTTACGAGTGTCTGACCGAAGGCGGTCAAGCTTTTGTCCAGCTTAGTTTGCATGTGGACCAGCACGTCAAAGCCCTTCAGCAGGTAATCGACAGTCTCAAGACACAACCTGATGAACCACTCAAGCTCGATTGCATGCCAGACTGGGATAACTCCTCAAACTGTTTGCACGGCCTGAAAGACCAGCGCATATGGCGTGAGGAAATTCCGTCCAAAATAGGAGTCTATCACGCATTCATGCGCACAGCGGCACAGAACATGCGAGAGCACAAAATCTTTATTGTGGTGTCTGGACATTGCCGACACGCAAGTCAGGAGCTATACAATTTGTGGCTCGATGCGCGCGAGACCATCTCTGCAAAACAATTCATAGAATGCGCAGAGCTCGACTGGCTGCGCAAGACGACACTGCGGCACCACAACCGCCTGGCTGCTCGCGTAGCCAAGAGCATGAACCTCAAAGTGCGATATATGGAGGACGTGGACGCCGTGGCAAGCACCAGTGCGCTACTGCCAACAACCAGCTGTGTCTTTCGCGATCTAACACTCAAGCGCGACCGCATCGTGATGAGTAGTGACGCTGTACTACTTGAGAGTTGCAAGTCAGGGGTTATTTTTGACTGCTTTGCAACCGAGGGGTTTTGGGTTTTCAATGGCCCTCGAGACACAGGCTCATACAAAATGTTTGGAATGGACATGCGGAGCATGCACAAACACACGGGCTTTCCTTCTAAGACTGTACGGCACCACCGACTCTTTCCTGCCCGCGAGAAGGCTAATGTGGTGCCAGCGCCTTCGTTTCGAGAGCTGCAAGACCAAGCTCTTTCAAACTCACAACAAATGTTTTCGGACCATGCGGTTTCATCGTGCAGGGTGCTTTACCACCACAGAGAGTCTTCTATTACATGCTTTCTTTTTCCACACACAGACTTTATTCACGCAATATCCAAGCTAGGATTCAACCTCAATGACGGCATTACTAACCTCATGCCCATTGTGACATACTGTGAAGACGAGTAGGCCGCTGCTGAAGCAAAGGGTCAAGCCTCTAGCCAACGTCACCTCGTAGACGACATTTCTAGGCCATTTACGTAGAATAACGCTGTAAGGAATGCGCAGCAATCGATGAAGCATGCCGAAGAAGACCCTAATAGTACTCAGCGTGTGAATTGGAAACAGAAGATTTCGGAAGAAAAGAAAAAACTCATATTACTGGAGCGAAAACATATTGAATTCCAGAACACGAGTAGGGTGGGACAGTTGCTCTATTTCGAGAAAAACGGAGGTTGTCCAGTCGAGCTGCGGAGTTCGAAAACGAACGAACAAATTTCATTTTTCTTGAACACAGTGACGTCTTGGATCACTGAAGACGCTGATGCCGGATTCAAAGTTCGACCGCTGTAGGTCACTCATCAAGGCAACTTTACATACCTCTAAGATATCAGACCTCACATATTCCGTGAGTACTTAGGCGTGATATCAGCCACATCACAAATGGTGTTTTTCAATTTTTAATGCAAACCAAACATTCTTCTGAAGTGGTTGCCAAAGACCAAACACACAAGTCACTCAGAGCCTTAGAGTAGGGCGAGTGTAGCGTCAAGTAAGGGTCTAAGAAAGTGTGTAGCGTTCGCGAGTGTCGCGTTCAAGTGTCTAAGTAAGTGTGTAGCGTTCGCGAGTGTCGCGTTCAAGTAAGTGTCTAAGCAGGTGTGTCGCGTTCGCGAGTGTCGCGTTCAAGTGTCTAACAAATGCAAGCGTATGTGCGGAGAAAGGCAGTCCGCCTTTCGTATCTTGAGTATAGCGTTCATTTTGCGGCACCGCCGTTACAAGGCGGTTGCGCCACCGCCACCACTTGAAACTGAGTCACCAAAATGTCCGCCGTTACAAGTCGGTTGCGCCACCGCCACCACTTCAAACTGAGGCACCAAAATGCCCGGGTCCTCAAGCACATTTTTGATTTGTTCACACATAACCAATTGGTCTCCAGCACTGTTTTGTAGGGATTTCACTTTCCTGCCACCAAAACCTTCGTCTCGCAATATTTCTTCGACATGCTTCACGGTGTCTCGCACACTGCTGTCAGAAGGCATTGTAAAACACAATGCAGGCAGTCGCTCGTCGTGTAAGAGCAAAATTTTTATGCGTTTCACCGGCTCCGGAGGAGGAATGGAGGAGTGTTGCGTCAAAAGAGCGTGGTGGTGGCAAAGTGATTCAGCTTGGCCAAGGACTTCCTTCCACGCCGCAAAGTTAGGCACTTGTTGTTGCGTGAAAAAGTTAGGCACAACAAGCTCATCTTGATTTTGCGTGCTTTGCCCTTTGCCCACAAGTTTTTCTTGTTTTTGCGTGCTTCTCGTCTTCTTGACGTGTGCTTTGTCCTCCTTGACAGCAGTCTCAGTAAACTCCTGTGGCCTCTTCTTGTCGCGCTTCTTCTCGTCGCGGTCAAGAGGAGACGCTACAATTTTCATCACAGCGTGGCCAGACTCGTACAACCTCTTTTCAAAACCTGAGCCGGGCGGGTTCGGCACTACGACGAGCGTATTGGCATGGAGCTTTGCACAAAGTGTCATTTGAACACCCTTATGCAAAGTCTGGTTCAGGGCTGACATGATCTTCAGAGGCACATTCAAATCCACTCCGATTTTTTTTAAAGTATCGTCGTTTTCCGTATAATAGGATAGCGTTTTGTCGATATGCAAGGGCTCGACTTGTCTGCCCGAACGTTTTTCATAAGCTTTCTGCCACTCCCAGCTTATTCTCTCTAGAGTTGGCAATGCTTCGTAGTAAGACCCTTCCAGTTCCACATGAGAAGATCCAATTGGCCAAGTGTTGCATGGCATTTTCTCATCATTTTTAATCTCCAATATGAGAGGTGGTCCGGGGTTCTGACCTTTTGCAGCATCATAAGCGTTTTGCAACTTGGCAATCATTTCTTTTCCAAACTCATATTGTGATTCCTCAAATCTGGGGTTTTTTGGATAAGCAATTCTGCTTCCTACTGGGCCACTTGTTCTGACCAGATTCTCCTCTGGAATCTTCTGAAAGACGCGCGTGTCATATCCCTCCCAGTCTTGAAGCTTTTGTTTTGAGTCCCGATTGATTGATTGATATGAAGGTCCAATTCCAATTGAACTGACGTAAAACCCGCATTTATCTGGATCGTTGTCCTCGCCATACCGGTAGAAGTGCCATACTGTTTTCTCGTCCGGCTTTTTTTCCTTCTCCTCGTCCTTGTCCATCTTGTCCTTGTCCCTCTTGTCCCTGTCCTTCTTGTCCTTCTTGTCCTTCTTGTCCTTCTTGTCCCTGTCCTTCTTGTCATCGTCCTTCTTGTCCGGCTTCTGCGACATTCACGCACGCGGTCAGCTATCACGTTACTTGACACACAAATCAAGTGAAAATTTGTGCAATGCGATCTGAAATTATTTCACTTAAATACTAAATTTAGATTGCACTACAAAACACCTGTGACTCATCCTTCTTGTTTTCAGAGTTATTTGAAGCTCTCCTAGTCAGAACCCTAGTGCCCTTTGTTGTTCTTTCTCCTGCTCCTCCTCGATTCTGCGGTAAAAAAAAAAACAATAAGCAGTTTTTCCCACATTTGCGCTATGCATCGGTTAAATAGAGTGTTAGCAAGCTCGCTACTGCCGAGCACATTGCAAAGCTTTTCTCAAATTTTACCTGGTATTGATCCTTCTGGCTTCGTGCAACAACATCGTCAATATCTTTGATGCTCTTGTCACAGCGTTCTACCTCTGAGCGCAGCTCGTGTTCTTTGTTTCTGTCAATCGCTAATTTTTCTTGGGCTTCGTCAAGCTGATTTTGAATCGCTATCTTCTTCGCTTTCACCCTCTGATCCTCCTTCGTCTTCTTGGCTTCGAGTTCTTCGAGTGCAAGTGTCAACTGTTGAAAACACATCAATAAGAGGAGGTGTATTGTGAAACACATAAGAGGCGCATTAGAAAAGCACTTGCACCTCCTTATACGGCAGCTTGTTCTTGAAATGCTGATTCTCTTCATGCTCCATTAATGAGTTGCACATGGTCGGAAGGTTTTCGTTGTTCTCTATTACCCTCTGGCCTTCACGAGGTATGCTGGCTTTGCCCTCCTTGCCAGCAGCAGAAGGTGCAGAGCTCAGTTGCTCAGCAAAAGATGCAGGTGGAAAGCTCGCGTCCTTTGTCAATGAAATGGCTACGACCTCCTCGCTAGCAGCAGAAGGTGCAGAGCTCAGTTGCTCAGCAGAAGATGCAGGTGGAAAGCTCGCGTTCTTTGTCGATGAAATGGCTACGCCCTCCTCGTCAGCAGCAGAAAGAATAGCCAGCTGTTGAAAATACATCAATAAGAAGAGGAGTATTGAGATACACATAAAAAGCACATTAGAAAAGCACTTGCTACCTGAGGTGCAGAAGCAGAGCTCAATGACTCTAAGTCCTTCGTGATCACAGGAGGGGGTGCAGGGTTGCCTCGACGGCGCTTGCTCCTAGCGCTTTCCTCGCCATCAGAAGAAAGAGAAGCCAGCTGTTGAAAATACATCAATAAGAGGAGGAGTATTGAGATACACATAAAAAGCACATTAGAAAAGCACTTGCCGCCTGAGGTGCAGGTGCAGAGCTCGATGCCCCCGCGTTTACTTTCTGAACGGCTTTGCTTTTGCGGCTCCTCGGCACGTGCCGAGCGCCTTCGGCTCCGATGGCAGAGGCGGCCCCGCTCGCCTTCAACGTGTCGGTGCCGTCGGACGGGCTGCAGGGGCGGACGCGGCTGGAGAAACCCCTGCACAAGTGGCTGGACGGCAGCGACGAGGCGGGGCTCTTGACTGCTGCGCCCTCGAGCTCTGCAGAGCTCGTCATCGATGAGGTGCCTTGCTCATCGAATGCACAAGATGCAATAGCCGCGACCCGCTTTGTTCGTTTGCAATCGCTCCCGCTCCCACCAAGTTCAAGTGCAGGGCTCGATGCTTTTGATTTATTTGTCGATGGCACCTCTTCTTGCCAAACGCGTTTGCCGTCTATTTCCTTGAGCCAGTGCCCTTTACCCATGACTTTCTCAACTTTCTCAAATTGATCATTTTCCCAATCACCGACACATCCACTTTCATATAAGTCCCATCGTTTTTTTGAATATTCCTCTGGAGTCTTCCCTTTTTTGTCTTTGACATCGGTTAAGGCTCCTGCTGCGAGGAGCAAAGGGATCGAAAGTTCATCAGCCATAACTGCCGCCACATGTAGCGGCGTTTGCCCGTTGGAGTCTGCAGTATTCACCAAGATATCCATGCTTTCTACCAGAGCCATAACGCATTCTTGGTGACCTGCACGCAACGCGACGTGTAGCGGGGTCATGAGCACACGTTCCTTGTCGTCGATCGAAAAATCTTACACACGTCCTCAAAAGTCAGTGTCCGATTACATTACCTATACAAGCGTCACTACATACAGTACTTTTGAGCATTAGTGCCCCAAATATTTGGATCAGCCTTGAATGCGGTCAGCGAGCGGCAGCAATTCATTGCGTCGCGCTCGCATGCATGATGCAGCAAGCTCCGTCCATTGAGGTCCGAATACAATGCGTTCACCGAAACTTTTTTCCTCTCCAAAAGCTCTACAAGTGCTTCTCCTTCGTCCTTAATAATGATATCCTGTGCATCTTGCACAAATGTGCTTTCATCCCAGTCATCATGTGACTCCTGGGAACCCTTCGTTTTGTTGTTTTGCGATGAAGATCTGCTTTGTCTTGTCTTTCCCATTATCTGCCATTTACAATTCATCTCAGATTGTTTTTTCATAAATAAAATCTTTGACGTCAAACAATTTAACAGCTTAAACCCTAAAAAGGCTGCACGAGCTAATCACAACAACGAACGGTGGGAACCTTGCGCTTTTGGTGGCAATCGAAAGCCCTGGCCACCAGCTGCCTGCGCAATCAAAAAAATCAGCGCTGCGTGCATGGGAAGCCGAGATATGGCCCTTTTAGTCCAAACAATTTAACAGCTTAAACCCTAAAAAGGCTGCACGAGCAAATCACAACAACGAACGGTGGGAACCTTGCGCTTTTGGTGGCAATCGAAAGCCCTGGCCACCAGCTGCCTGCGCAATCAAAAAAATCAGCGCTGCGTGCATGGGAAGCCGAGATATGGCCGTTTGTCACATACGCCTGTATACGCTCAGAGACGTCAAAGTGCGGCATGGACAATTCAACGAGAACGCACGGTAGAAACCTTACGCTTTTGGTGGCAATCAATAGCCCTGGCCACCAGCTATCTGCGCAATCAAAGAAATCAGCGCTGCGTGCACGAGGCGTCGAGATATCGCGATTTTGGTGAAGCATGCCATCGATTACATGGATTTTGATGGTCGATGAGTTCTAAAACTAGCCGTTTAACCGTGAATTGACTAATTTTTGGCCAGTTTGACAGTTTGGCCAGTTCACGTTGCAAAGATAGTACAAAAGGCATTCTGTGTAGTAAAAATAGTAAAGAAAGCATTCTGTGTAGTAAAAATAGTAAAGAAAGCATTCTGTGTAGTAAAAATAGTAAAGAGAGCATTCTGTGTAGTAAAAATAGTAAAGAGAGCATTCTGTGTAGTAAAAATAGTAAAGAGAGCATTCTGTGTAGTAAAAATAGTAAAGAGAGCATTCTGTGTAGTAAAAATAGTAAAGAGAGCATTCTGTGTAGTAAAAATAGTAAAGAGAGCATTCTGTGTAGTAAAAATAGTAAAGAGAGCATTCTGTGTAGTAAAAATAGTAAAGAAAGCATTCTGTGTAGTAAAAATAGTAAAGAAAGCATTCTGTGTAGTAAAAATAGTAAAGAAAGCATTCTGTGTAGTAAAAATAGTAAAGAGAGCATTCTGTGTAGTAAAAATAGTAAAGAGAGCATTCT
>Ga0209769_1000149_pt1 | contig 27202 bp, 28 predicted proteins | sample LauGreSuBDMM15DN_2_FD_187569 | JGI IMG/M metagenome (GOLD analysis project Ga0209769, IMG submission 187569) | Freshwater lake microbial communities from Lake Michigan, USA - Su13.BD.MM15.DN (SPAdes) (version 3) | ecosystem: Environmental > Aquatic > Freshwater > Lake | place: Lake Michigan, USA...
AAACCAATGATCCAAAGATTAGCAGTCAACCTTGGATTTGGGGATCAATTGCGACACATTGAAACAGTCAGTCCCAGTGGCGCAGAACTACAAGCCAATCCAGAAATGGCCATTCAATGTCTCGGAGCAGCTTGTCGTCAGGCCGCGAAAGATGGTGTTCGCGTCATTATTTTAGGCGGCGCAGGTTTGGCAGGATATGCCGAAAAACTTCAGGGTATTTGCCCTCTGCCGTTGATAGACAGTGCCCGCGCAGGACTAGAAGTATTACTTCATAACCAAGCACCTGGTGCTAAGAACTTTATTGATGGCACATATGCACAATGGACAGGCATGAGCAGTTCATTGTCTCAGGTAAAAAATATTTAAATCATGTTGACCTGTTTACGCTGATACGTGGCAATTCCGATAAGCCTACGCCATATGCAGGAGATGCCGCATTTTCTAATGCAGCTTAACGGTTGGGTTGGCCTGCTTTGTCAGCATCCTTGCCAGCGTGTAAAGAATTGTCTTTAAAAACCCATGAATGGTGAGTTCGTGAAGCTTGTACAAAGACAAATACATCAGCTTGGCAAAATAACCCTCAATCATCAAATTTTTACCAATGACGCCACCCATCATGTTGCCCACTGTGCTGAACTTTCCAAGAGAAACCAATGATCCAAAGTCTTTATAGTGATAAGACTTTAGTGATTTTTTAGCGAGCCGTCTTTGAATTTGGCGGTACATATGGGTTGCTTGTTGGTGCGCAGCTTGTGCTCTGGGCGGGACAATTCCTGCTCGTCCGCCCTCTTCTTCTGTGCAGGGACAAGCGGCGCAATCTCCCAAAGCAAAAATATCGGAATCAAGAGTGGATTGCAAAGTACTCTGAACCACAATTTGATTCAATTTATTCGTCTCCAATCCTCCAAAATTCTTTAGAAAATCGGGTGCCTTAACACCGGCGGCCCAGACAACCAATTGAGACTCAATCAATTGGCCATCGGACAGACGAATCCCGTTTGGCATCACCTCCATCACCTTGGAGTTTGTAAGTACCTTCACACCCAATTTGCTAATCAGTTGCTCCGTCGCATGTGAGAGCCGAGGATTTAAAGCAGGCAAGATTCTGTCTGCCGCTTCTATCAGGCTAATTTTTAAATCCTTGTCTGTATCAATACCACTCAAGCCAAACGCCACCACCTCACGTGTGGTTCGATGTAATTCAGCAGCTAGCTCTACGCCAGTTGCACCTGCGCCAATAATTACAACGTGGAGCTGGCTTTGATCAATCAGTTCAGATTGGTGATGAGCGCGGATACATGCGTTAACCATTTTGGAATGAAACAGCTTGGCATCCGTTTGATTTTCAAGCTTGAGAGCATAGTCCTTCACGCCTTGCGTTCCAAAATCATTGCTCAGGCTACCAATGCAAATGACCAAGGTGTCGTATTCAATTTTTTGCACAGGCGTGACAGGGGTGTTATCGGCATCCAAGTAAGGCGCTAAGTCAATGGTCTTACTCAATCGATCCAAGCCCTTGAGCTCTCCGATCCTGAAAATAAAATGATTCCAATGGGCATGGGCCATGTAATCAACCTCGTGATCACCAAAATCCATACTGCCAGATGCAATTTCGTGAAGCTTAGGCTTCCAAATATGGGTGCGATTTTTATCTACTAAAGTGACTCTGACTTTTTTGTCGCGTCGGTATGCCTTACCAAGACGAGTAGCAAGTTCAAGCCCCCCAGCACCACCGCCCACAATGACAATTTTATGCATCTGAATTTATGTTGAGAAGTCACCCGACTGAGTTGCAGAGAAACCAAACCCACCCTTAAGTTGATCTGGAGCCAATTCTTTGGTCCAAGATTCGCACGCGTTGTAATCATGTACCTCTGGGAAATATTGCATGAGTTGAAACTTTCGCATGATGTAACTGCTGTTGAAATAATCTAAACCACATCGGAGTCCGGTCGAGGCGGTCTGAGATGGCAGCACATAGCCGCATGAATCACACCTAGGATCAGGTTGTCTAATTACTTCCAATTGAGAATAATTTTGAGACATAGTCAGTTTCAAAGCTTTTTTGCAAAAATAAGCAAAATAAATGGACATATCGAATTCCATTTATTAAGCAAATTTCATGTCAACTTTCCAGAGCCTATATTCGCACGCTTTTGGGGCTTTAGACCAACAAGATTCATTGAAATAATTCGTTTTGGTGCAACCATTGGGTAAGACTACCATTAGATATCGTCATTCACGCTAAAGAGCATCTACCCATCCAGAGCAGGCCGTTATCGAAAGTAACTCTTTTATCAGTTTCAATGAATGTAAATGGGTTCATGAAGAGTTGCTTCAAAATTAAGTCAATGACGCACTAAGTGGCCAGATGACAAGGGAATACCCGGTATATTTTTCAGAAATACCAAATGCAAAAAAAAACACTCCTGCGTGAAGACTTTTCGGCTATCGTGGACATCAAGGCGGGAGCGACTGGCAGAATCTATTCATGAACACAACCTCCCCTCCCCCCGTCAACTGCGCAGCACACGACCCGCACCCACGTCAACCTAGTATTCTCGTACCCGCCCACGCATGCGACGTGCATGCCCATGTGTGTGGACCGCAAGACCAGTACCCGCTGATAGCCAATCGTTTGTACACGCCGCCCAGTGCAACGCTGCAAGACTATCGCCACATGCTGGATACGCTGGGCATTGAGCGCGCAGTACTGGTTCAACCCAGCATTTACGGAACCGACAATCGTGCCATGCTTGACGCCTTGAAACAAGACACTCAGCGCTTGCGCGGCGTGGCTGTAGTTCCTTTTGATGTGACTGTGGACGAGCTCGAGGCACTTCACGCCCAAGGCGTGAGAGGCGTGCGATGCAACATCGTAGATCTAAAGGAAGACAAAGGCGTGCTACCCATGGCGGGCTTGAAAACCCTGGCACAAAAAATCAAACCTCTGGGTTGGCACATTGAGTTTTTAATGCATGTCAATGAGTTCCCAGACCTCGATGTTCAGCTGGCACAACTGCCAGTGCCCCTGGTATTTGGCCACCTCGGTTATGTTCCCAACTCTGCAATCGAAACGGCTGGGTTTGAGGGCTTGCTGCGTTTGGCAAAAGACGGGCAGGCATGGATCAAACTGACTGCGCCCTACCGACTGACAGATCAAGAGTATCCCTACCCGAGCACGCTTGCCACAGCGGAGCGCCTCATGGCCGAAGTACCTCAGCGTTTGCTGTGGGGCAGTGACTGGCCGCATGTGTTCATTCGCAGTGGCATGCCCAATGACGGAGACTTGTTCAATCTGTTTGCCCAATGGGTCAACAACCCGCAGCTGCTTCAAGACATATTGGTCAAGCACCCTGCTTTGCTGTACAACTTTTCATAAAATCACGACATGAATTTACTCAAACAACGTTTTCACGACCTTCAACCAGTGATCGCCGTCAACGTGGGTGGTCGTAACCCTGATGTGATGGCCGCCTTGGCCAATGCAGGCGTTCATGCCGCGTTCATTGATTGCGAACGCAGCGGCATTGGTCTGGATGTTGCCACCGAGTTGATTCGGGCAGCCAAAGTGACAGGGCTGACTTCTCTGGTGCGAAGTTGGTCCAAAGATCCTGCTGTCCTTGTGCAATTCATGGACAGGCAAGTTGACGGCTTGGTTGTACCTCATATCAACTGCGCACAAGATGCCATCGATGTTGTCGAACTGGTTCGCTATGCCTGTGGCAACGATAAAGCACCCCATAAAATCATCATCGTGCAAATTGAAACCCGTCAAGCCATAGAAGCACTTGATGAGATCATGGCCGTACCCGGTATTGACGCTTACCTGATCGGCCCCAATGACTTAGCCTACAGCTTAATGGGGCAACGCAGCGCCAAAACACCTGAAGTTCTGGCAGCAGTTGCCAGTATTTCCAAGCGTCTCAAAGCTGCTGGTAAGCCTTTTGGCATGCCAGCCAAGTTCGATGAGCTGCCAGACTTTTTGGCTGCAGGCGCTACTCTCTTGTATTACCCCATTGAGTGGTTACTCAGCAGCGCACTGAAAGAACTGACAACGCGGATTGAGACGCTAAAGCCCCCAATCAATCCAGCTTGATGTTCTTTTCTTTGATCAAAGTTGCCCATCTCTGCAAATCGTCTTTGATCAAGGCAGAGAACTGCTGAGGGCTGCTGCCCACGCCCTCGACCCCCATGGTGGCAAAACTCTTTTTCACCGCTTCATCTTGCAAGGCGGCATTGGCCACTTGATTGAGCTTTTCCAACACGTCAACCGGTGTGCCTTGCGGAGCCACCAAACCGGTAAAGTTTGTTATCACAAAGCCCTGCAATCCCGACTCAACAAAAGTTGGCACGTTCGCCATAGATTTCCACCGCGTGGCTGAAGAAACCGCTAGAGCATCGACCCGGCCTTGCTCAATGTGGCTGGACGATGAGCTGACTTGGTCAAACAATAGATCGACCCTTCCCGCGACCACGTCTAACAACGCTGGTCCAGCGCCCTTGTAAGGCACATGCAGAAAGCTGGTGCCTGTGACGCTTTGAAAGAACTCGCCTACCAATTGATTGGAAGTGCCACTTCCTGCAGATGCCATGGTCAATGAACCCGGCTTTTGCTTGGCCATGCGAACCAAATCGGCCATACTTTTAACCCCCAAGCCAGGTCGTGTGATCAACACAAACGGCACCGATGCCAAATGAGTGATGGGTGCTAAACCAGTCAGCGGGTCATATGGCCAATTGCTGTACAAATTAGGTGCCACACTCAGGGAACTGTTGGAGCCCATCAACAAGGTGTAGCCATCGGCGGGTGATCGAATTGCAGATTCAGCACCAATTTTTCCACCAGCGCCTGTTTTGTTTTCTACAAAAACTGTTTGGTTCAATTGTTTGGTCATGGCAGCGCTGATCACGCGCGCAGTAACATCGACATTGCCACCTGGCGCAAAAGGTACAACGATGCGAATAGGTTTATTTGGAAAGGTTTGTGCCTGGAGTCCAAAGGTGCTGAGCAAAGCTGCACTGACTATCACACACTGAATAATTCGCGAAGTTAATTTCATAAACGCCTCTTTAGCCACAAGAAGTTGTTGATGTTACGAGGTATTTAAATACTTTTCAACATCAACGCTTGCCAAGAAAATCAGCTCACCCAGTTTTCCATCACCTAAGCTTTGAGATACTAAAAAAATGATCATCAACTTGGGTCACAACATACTTGAATCTATGTTGTTCGGTAATTTGATTTCAAAAAGATCAAATATTTTTTAATGAAATCACCCCAATAAGATAGGCCGTTTCAATACCTGACCTGTTATGTGCACTTTCCTCCGTGTAAAGACGTCCTTTGAAGGTGGAAGTTTGACTTTGGGGGGGGTAGAGGGCGGACTTATGCTGTAAATGCGCAGTCTGAGGGTATTCACCTCTAGTGCAAAAGCTGCCTGAAGATGTAGATTCTGTAACATGTTTACAAATTAGCTTGAATTCTAAAGAGATAAAAATGACAAATCAATTCACTTCATTCGCTTGGACTAGTACGTTCAAATCACGTAGCGCAAAGCTAACTCTTGCCTCGGTGTTTGCCGCTTTATTACTTTTTGGCTGTGGCGGTATAGATGCACCTCGCATCATTACGTTTGGAGATAGCACCCTGGATGAAGGCGTAGAGGGCTACAAACCTACCATTCAAGGTTCGGCGCCTACGGGTCCAAGCTCAAGCAGGCTTTTTAGTGATGTGGTCGCAACCGCTTTAGGCTCAAACGAGCTATGCGCTTTTTTCCGTAGTGCGAACCTAAGAGCCTCTTACACCACGGTTCCTGGTTGCACAAGTTTCGCGGCTCAAGGTGGAAGGATAAACCCAGTAGGTCTTGAAGTTATTTATGGGGTAGGCGCAAGTGCAACATCTGCCGAACCGATTCAAACCCAAATGGTGTCGGCAGCCGCTGCTCTTGGGAACTATTCAAACACTGACATTGTATTAATCAGCGTTTCTGGAAACGATCTGCGTGATTTGGTTAATGCTTTTTCCGCAATGGCTGCTGGCAAACCCACCCAGTTTCTGACGCTAACCACTGGTGTACTGGGTGCAGCTACCGTCAATGGGCTATTGGCGGCTGATCCTGCAACAGCTCCTTTAAAGATTGGTGCTGCATACATGACGGCACTGGCTACAAAATTGCAGGCAATGGTAAAGACAAACATATTAGAAAAAGGCGCGACCAAAGTTGTCATATTAAACGCTCCGAAAGTCACTGCATTGCCTTCATTAGCACTTGGACTCAAAAGCCTTGAGGCTCAAGCAGGTACCACAGCACGAGCGCAATTTGAAGGTGCAATAACTTTTTGGATGCAAGCCTACAACCAGCAACTTACGTCCCAATATATGGATGAAAATCGGGTCATGGTTTTTAATTCATATTCACTATATGAAGAAATTTTTGCGCAACCCAGCACCTTTGGCTTCACAAATGTAAAAGATTCAGCCTGCCCACCAATTGGGCAAGACTCTGAAGGACTGGTCTACTCCTTGCCCACATGCACCGAGGCAGTTGCAAATGCATATATTGCTAGTGGTCCTACTGGCTATATCTCTGGAACAAAACTGAGTGGCAATGTTTCTGGCTTTTTCTTTAGCGACTACCACCCGACTCCCAAGGCACATAAAATAGTCGGAGAACGAATCGTCAATGCCATTGCGGGAAAAGGTTGGTAAGTTCGTTTTGTTGGCTTCTAAAACTTGGTAGCTCAAGCTTTCAAACCTAAATTAATATGACTATTTAGTCATCAGACTTAAGATCTCACGGCATAAGTCTGGGTGATCGGAGCTGCAGTAAAAGTAAAACCACCTTGAAGTTCGTGAGAAACCAGTTCATTGGTCCAAGATTTGCAAGCGTTGTAATTATGTACTTCTGGGAAATGCTGCATGAGTTGAAACTTCCGCATGATGTTGTTGCTCTTGAAGTAATCTAAACCGCAGCGAAGTCCAGTCGAGGCAGTTTGAGATGGCAACACAAAGCCCACACTTTTGGGGCTTTAGGTCATCAAGATCCATTTAAATAAATCGTTTTGGTGCAAGTATTGTGGATAACTCAACATTTGAATGACAAGGGAATACCCCATAAGTTTTTGAAGATGCGCCGTTCAAAATAGCTCAATGATTGGAGAGTCCAATGCGATCAACGACCAAGAAGCGTACCCCACTAAGTGCTTCTAATGCCAAGAGGCTGGAGGAGTTGTGTGTCTGGATAACTGAGAACTTTGATCAAACTCTGGGGTGGACGCAGCTGACAAAAAAGAGTGGGTTTTCTAAGGAACAGTTAGTGGAACTGTTTCAACTGTACAAGCAAGTTACGCCAATGGCCTTCATTAGGCAAGTCAGGTTACAGCGTAAAAATAATCTAACAATCAACTTACAGCCTGAACTCTTTGACAACATTAAAAATTTAGTCAACGACAGTGATCGTTTAACTTAGAAATCTTCCACGAGTTTTTTTAGGAGAAATCAGATGTATCAAAATATCATTCTGGCCTACGATGGATCGCAAGAAAGTCAGCAGGCGTTGCTCAATTGCAAAGACCTCTCGCAATGGGAGCACGCCAAGGTTCATCTGCTCTCGGTGGTTCCCTACGAAACAATTTCAATGGGTCATGAAACTTCATACTACAGTGAACCTGAAAACAAAATAGAAGAAGAACGACGTTTGAAAATTCTCAACGAAGGCGTTGAACAACTTAACACGGCAGGGATTGAGGCTGCTGGAAAATTACTCAAAGGTGACGCCGTTGATAAGATCGTTGAATACGCGCACACCATTGGCGCAGACTTGATCATGCTAGGCCATCAGCATCGTGACAATTGGTTGGAGAGATGGTGGGCTGGCTCAATTCCAAAAGCATTGATTGAGCACTCACCTTGCAGTGTTTTAGTGGTCATCATTAAATGAATTTGCACTTCTCACTATCAATGCCACTGAATTTACCAAATCGAAGAAGCTTAGTGCTGCCTTGCTCAGAAAAACGCCATCGTTCGTACTTCAATGCTCTCGCGTTTTAGGGCATCGGGCGCTGTATCTGGGTGCTCGAAAGCCGAATGTCCCATGAACCGACAACGTCCATCGGTGGCTGAGTCATAAGTTTTGAGCAACAACGCGTGGTGGGCCTCCATCAATGGAAAGAACATCCAACGGTGTTTGGGCGAATGCCGCATGACGTAAATTTCACCCGTTCTGTCAAGGTACTTGAGCTCCATGCGCAGCATATCTCCTTCGCCGTGTGACGATGCATCGCACATGGCCAATGGCAACTCCTCAACCCGCTGGTACAGTGGCTTCCACACGTTGTAAAAAGCGACCCTACCTTGTAACAACTGCGTGGCGTCATCGGGCAAGATGTCATGAACTCTTTGCGGCCCACTCTTGACCGTGTAATCGCTGTGAACCAATAAGACGGCAGGTCTTTGGACTTCCGTTTGTTGCTTCAAATCGGCGGGCAATCGCTGCCTGATGGTGTGATCAAAAACTTCCACCCGCTTAGCGCCCGTGTGGGCCTTCACAAAATCCACCACCTGCTGATAGAACGCCTGCTTGACCTTCGCTTCATCGGCAAAATCTTTGAAAGAGGGGTCAAAGTCATGCAGCTCGAAGCCCTCTTTGTCCAAGCGGATGTCATGGCGGAGAGGCCAAGCATCATGAATTGTCACTTCGTGCGCGTCCGTCCCAGGCGGATTGAGCTTCACACTTGGGTCTGGCTCATAAAAATAATAATCTGGCGGTTTGCCGTTGTCTTCTGAGTAATTCAGAGTGGCGCGGACGGAGTGCAAATCGGTCATGGGTAAAGTCAATTCGTTTTTTGAGTGGTGAAGCCTTCGTACACCATGGTGTTTTGCCAGCAAGGCAGGGACTCGATGTCCTGCTGCATCCAGCGGGTCAGATTTTTGTGTGGTCCCAAAGGTAACTTTTGCCAACCACGCAAATGCATGGGTGAGGCCAAGGCGATATCCGCAATGGTGACGTGCTCACCACACACAAAGCGGCTTGATGCCAGGCGTTTGTCCAAAATACCCGCCAGCTTGTGAAACTGAGCTTCCTGCGCCTTAAGGACTTCTGGATCTGCTGCACCTCCCAGCAATGGCTTGACGCAGTTTTCTACTAAAAAGACATAGCAGCTTGGAAACCAACTTGAAGACTCCCACAGCAACCAGCGGTTGATGTCGGCACGCGTTTTCAAATCTTGGGGATACGCCGATGCATGGCCAGTTTTATCTGCGGCGTACTGCAAGATGGCGTTGGACTCCCAAAGCTCCAAATCGCCGTCCACCATAGCAGGCAGAGAAGCATTGGGATTCAGACTGATAAAGGGCTCCAATTTTTGTTCTCCCTTAAAGTAGTCAACGTGCACCAACTCGTAGGGGGCCCCCAACAACTGCAATCCAGCCAACACTTTTTTGCAATTGACGGTAATCGGGTCTGCGTGAATTTTCATATTGTCTCCGTTCGTTGTGTGGTTTAATTTGCTATCGCTTGTTCAGTTTAAAAATTGAAACCAGTCAAGACAACTGCTGCATTGCAAATCAATTGTTTATGAATCAAGAACAATGACCATGCTCGAACGGCAGCAACGACCCATTTCCACCGACATGCTTGCTGCCTTCTTGAAGGTTGCGGAATGTCGCAGCGTCAGTCAGGCCGCTGTTTCTTTGGACGTGGCCAAAAGCCTTATCAGCAAACGCATCGCTCAACTAGAGGAGCGCCTGGAAACCACGCTTTTTAGCAGAAGCACCCGCAAGGTTGCACTAACGCCTGCTGGCGAAACCTATGTGGAGTATGCAAAAAGGGCGCTGGCCGAAGTGTCCGATGGCATGGAACGCGTGCGCTCCCTGCGAACAGAGCTGAGCGGCACTTTGCGATTGACTGCGCCGGTTTCCTGGGGGCAGCGGGTGTTGGCCAAGCACCTGCCCGAATTTCTCAAGATGCACCCCAGTTTGGAAATCGACCTCATGTTGAACGACCGCATGATGGACATGGCCACCGAACGCATCGACGTCGCCTTGCGTTGGTCAAGCCACTTGCACCATGAGCGCCACGGCACACCCCTGACCGAAATCAAATGGTTTTTAACTGCAGCCCCAGCTTACATTGCCCAACACGGCCTTCCCGCTGAACCCGTCGAACTGAACGATCATGCGTGCTTGTATTACCGTCGCGACAACACGGATGACCACTGGACATTGCAAAACAAGCTTGCCGCAAAGCAGAGCACACCTAGCAGTGTAGAAGTCAATGTAAGTGGAAGATACCGCGTTGACAACCCAGAAGCCGTCTTGGAATCTGCTACGGCTGGCATGGGCATCGCTCTTTTGCCGGACTACCTTTGCGTCCAAGCCATCGAAAAAGGCAACTTGGTCAAAGTGCTGACACCCTGGACCCCGCTAACCAAGTTTGGCACCCACATCGTTGCACTGTGCCCACCTGATCGAAAAAAAATCTCTCGCAATCAGGCCCTTATTGATTACCTGCAACGCGCCATGTCACAAGACTAGGTAATTATTCAATATGGAAAAGTTGTTAAAGGTCAACAGAAAATTGACAACGATTCGTTGATAGCCGCACTGTTGGCTGCTTAACATTACAGTGACAGCTGAAAGCGCCGGATCATTTGGCCAAGTGATCTTCGCGTTCCATGTCAAAGGTCAGCTCGACCATCAATCCTGCGGGATCTTTGAAAAATATCTGATTCATGCGCCAACCCGGCACAGGACGCTCGTCAAACGGCACTCCAGCAGCCTTTAGCCGCGCACGCGCACTCGCGGCGTCCGAAGCTTTGAGAGAGATGTGATCAAACTGGCCAGTCGGCTTGTCCAGCGAAATTCCGTCTGCTTGGTCTGGCAGTGTGGCAGCCAGATGAAGGATGGCCGCTTCCGCTCCGCCATAAAGCCAGTAGCCAGGAAAGTTGAAATGAGGCCTAGCGCCTTCAGTCAAACCTAACACGTTGACATAAAAATCACGAATCGCCTTCAGGTCAGATGACTTGAGACGGATGTTGTAGTGGTCAATGTGAGTGATGCGCATGCTTGACTCCTAAGTTTTATCAGCAGGTGAACTCGTCGCTTCACGCCGTGTTTTCTCGTAATCTGTAGATCCAGGGCAGATGTCGTCTTTAAATAAGCGCCAGAGATAACCATGGGAAGGCACATACCAAGACCAGCACAGCCAACATCGCCCCAAGGAATGGTATGCAACCGGCAAAGATGCTTTCCACTGAGATACTGGGGTCGTTTAAGGTAGATTTGACAGTGAACACCGAAATACCGAATGGCGGTGTCAGCAGGCCCATTTCGACAGCCAGCACGGTGATCACGCCAAAATGAATCAGGTCGAAACCGAAGCTGGCTGCGATGGGCGCGGCCACGGGCGTCATGATCAACAAGATGGAGCTGGAGTCCAAAATCATGCCCAGCAGCAGCACGATCCCGATGTACAAGGTCAGAAATCCATAGGGTCCAAGACCCGCGTCACGCACCAATTCGCTGATGGCGACAGGCACACCCGCCACACTTAGCATGCGGCTGTAAAAACTAGCCGCCACCAGCAAGATGAGAATGGTGCATGACACGCTGCCGGTTTCGTGCAGAACCTGCCAAAATTTACCTTTTCCCAAAGAACGTCGCATCAAGGCAATTAGCAGAGCACCGAAGGCGCCTACACCACCGGCTTCGGTAGGTGTGAAAAAGCCACCGTACAGCCCCCCCAGCACGAGCGCCACCAGCGCAGCAATGGGTACCAGTTTGTTGACCATCTGCAGCCCGGTCAGGGTCACTTCTATCTGGCGACCCCGTAACAATTGAGATTGGTGTTGAGGGTCAAAGACCTGGCCCGGCGTGAATCGCGCCATCATCATGATCATCACGGCGAAAACAATGGCCAGCAAGAAGCCCGGAATGACGCCGGCAACAAACAATTTGCCAATCGATTGTTCGGCCAACACACCGTAAATGATCATCAGCAAGCTGGGCGGAATCATCATCCCCAACACCGAGCTACCAGCCACGGTGCCAGTGGCAAAGGTGGTGCGGTAACCGTGTTTGACCATTTCGGGGACAGCAACCCGGGTGAACACCGCAGCCGAAGCGATAGAGACCCCTGTGACCGCTGCGAACACCGTGTTGGCAGCCACAGTGGCAACACCGAGACCTCCTTGGAGCTTGCGCAGCAGGACTTCTGCGACCGTGAACGTGTCCTTGCCGACGTTGGAAATGCTCACCAGCAGTCCCATCAGCACAAACAGCGGAATGGTCGCAAACACATAGTCGGCCACGCCGTTGTAGGCTGACATGTAAAACAATTTGATGGCCATGTCGAGGTTGTCTCGTACCAGCCAGACACCACCAAAACCAACCGCCAGTAAAGCCACGCCAATGTGAATGCCTAGCAGCACCAAAATGACAAGTATGCCAATGAGTAAGCCGCCCATGCCTAAATCGCTCATACGCCACCTCCCAAGGGATCGTCAGCAGGGCCAGTGGATCCTGTTTTTTTCAAGAGGCCTGGGATGCTCATCACATAACACAAAGCACCGGCTGCAGAGCCTGCAACAAGCAGGCCACGAAACGGCCATGCCTGAACGCTGTAGACGCCCTGCACGCCATAAAACTCGTTGCTTGTCCAGGAGTTGCTAAATTCAGACCAACCAATCCAGGCCAAGGCCGCAAACAAGCCAGCACCCACCACGGCATTGAAAACATTGAGTGCCACAACACCTTTGGCCGAGCGCTTGCCGATGAAGTTGAGCAAAAAGTCACTCCGCGTCATCCGGTTGCTGCAAATGGCAGCAGCCAGTTGAAGGAAAACAATGGCGCCGACCGAACGAGAGGAGAACTCAGCCACCCCGGTGATGGGTCGATCCAAAAAATCGCGACCAATCACATCGGCCACCACCAGAGCCATGATCAGGAAAATCCAGACCGTTCCAACAGATGCCAGGACATTAGCTGGAAACTCCAAGGGGTGCCGCTGTGAAGCAGGCGTTTCTGTTTGGGGATCGGATTGCAAGATGGGCTCCTTGTGTGGATGAGCAAATGATCTTGCAGGGCCCTCCTCCAATGGAGGGCCCTGCAGCTATCAACGCGGTCAATGGTTGGGGTCAGCGAGCCGCTTTGTCCCAGTCACGAAGAGGCTTCACACCGAGAGCACGCAATTCGTCGAAGTAAGCGCGAAGCACGGACTTGCCCGCATCTCCCGTGGTCTGTAACCATGGGGTGACAATGTCAGGCAGGCCGTTGATCCACTTTGCACGCTCAGAAGCTGGAAGATCGCTGACCTGGAGGCCGGCGGCGCGCATGGTTTCCATGGCTTTTACAGCAGAGGTGGTGACATGTTTGCCGTGGGCCACCGATGTGGACTTGCCAGCCTTGATGAAGGCTTCCTGAACTTCCTTGGGCAATTTATCGAAGAAGCTTTTGTTGGCCGCAACACTTCCTAGGTACATGGCACCTACATCCACGCGTGTCAAATACTTGGCCACTTCGTAGACGCGGGCCGGACCGATGCCGCTGGCAAAACTCAGGGCGCCTTGGGTTACACCCGTCTGAATGTTGGTGTAGTAAGTGGTCAAGGCGCCATCAACGGGCGTGGCACCGGTATCGCGCATCCAGTTGGCCGAGGTGCCCGGTGCGTGGATTTTCTTGTTTTGCAACGCGGCCAAGTTGGTCACGGGGAAGTTGGCATAAATGTCATAGGTGTCGGTGATGAGCGACGACAAAGGTACCATGTTCTGAGCAGTCCAGCTGGCCTTGAGCGCGGGGTGCGTGTCGTTGAGCTTGTCGAAAATGCTGATCAGCATCTCGTGGTTGGTGGTGGCGAACGGTGTGAAATAGGTGACGTTCTGCAAAGGCATGGAAGAATTTTCCCAGACAGTGCCCACCATGCCCACGTCAACAATGCCATCCTTGACGGCCGCGCGTGTTTCAGAAAATTTGTAAAGCGTTCCGCCGTAATTTTCACGCCAACGCACTTCAAACTTACCCCCGCCTTCTTTGAGCAGCCGATCCACTTCGGGCTGGAACACCTCTTTCATGGCGTAAGCCCAAATGTTGGTGGTCGGATGACTTGCACCGATGTTGACGTTGATGCGCTGTTGGGCGACTGCATTGCTGGCAGCAGCTGCGCAACCGAGCGCGATCAGCCCGGAAAGGGCCAACTTGTTGAGTTTCATGCGTTCTCCTTTTGGTTAAATAGCGGCAGTCCATTGCCGCGCTGAAATTGCCACAGCCGGAAGGCTGCAGCGGGGTAAAAAAATGTTCATGGATTTCGTTTTCTTGTGCCACTACGAGTCTTTGAAGCTGCCGAAATAGTGGCTTGGCCGAACAACTTCTGACTGGCGATCAGATAGCCTAGCACGCGGTCACGAACTAGTGAATGGCTGAAACGTTTGGGAACTTGATCGTTGGCCACACCTTGACCGTAAATCCAGCGCCGCATCGGGTTGTAGAAGAAGCCGCCGTGCAGCCCCATCAGCAACTCCAATTCACGCTCGCTGGCCTTAGCTCGGCTGGTCACGCCGCGAAAGCGTCGCGTCTCTCGAATCAAGCGCGGGAACAGTCGTTGGCGAAGAAGGGAAAAGAACCTGTCGGTGATGGCGTGATCGGAAAGGCCCGAAAACACCAGGATACGAGTGAACTCACGGTTCAACGCTGAGTTGATGTAATCGTCGTAAAAGTCGGTAAGTTTTTCTTCGGGCGTTTTCTCGGGGTCATCCAGCAATGCTTCCCAATCTGAGTTCCAACGCCCTTCAAAAACTTCGAGGTAAACCCGGTCGATCAAGGCTTGTTTGGTGGGAAAGTAATGGTAAAGAAGGGCATGCGTGACACCGATACTGCGGCCCAAATCTCGCAGTTGAGCGCCGAATCCATTTTGTGCAAAAAAGCCAATGGCGCCGTCCAAAATCTGTCGTTCACGCTCGGCAACACCCAACCGCCGCCGCATTCGGGAAGGCTCGCACGCTAACCCAGCAGCGGGGTCAAACGCCCGATCAGGGTTTGTCTGTAGGGGCATGCTATTTACCGTATGGTCAATTTGGAATAATATTATTGAACGTATGGTAAACAAAGCAACCCCGTAAAAACCCCAAAGATGCCCCAATGGAATTGACAGGTGAAGTTGTAATTAACGCGGCTCGAACGCGTGTTTGGATAGCGCTGAATGATCCAGCTGTACTGACGGCTTGCATCCCTGGCTGCGAGGCTGTGGAGCAGGTGGGGCCGCTTGAAAAGACCGCTCGCATGTTGGTCAAGGTGGGGCCGGTTCGCGCCAAGTTCAGCGGTCGCATTTTAATGAGCGACGTAGTCGAGTCTGAAAGATGCGCCATGACTTTCGAAGGGTCTGGTGGTGCAGCCGGGATGGCCCGTGGTCGCTCGCAAGTCGAACTCAGCGATGAAGGCGAGAGCACACGGTTGCATTACACCGTTCAAGCCTCGGTGGCTGGCAAGTTGGGCTTGGTTGGGGGGCGCATGATTGATGGGGCCGCCAAGCAGATGGCGGATCAGTTTTTCAACGCTTTCCAGTTACACCTTGCGCCGGCCCAACCGGATGCCGACAAACTACCGACAGAGTCAAAAGCCCCTAAATCGGCTCAGGTTCAACCACTTGTCACCCATTCGCGAAGCGAAGATATGACCGTTGCTGGTGCAACTGTTACGCGGCAGCCAACCAGCAAATTAACAGATGACATGGAATGGTTGCGTGTGAAATGGTTTGCCATGGGTGTATTGGCCACAGCCATTGGCGTGTGGCTCGGTGCTCAGCTCTGAGACGAGGCCTTGTTTGACCGATATTAATTACTTAAATTGGAAGATCAACCGTGAAATCAGCTGCATTTGATTACGTCAAGCCCGCCGCGATGGCCGAACTATTCGAGCTACTTCAATCCCATGGTGATGACGCCCGAATTTTGGCGGGTGGACAGACACTGCTGGCCACGCTGAACATGCGTTTGTCCGAACCGAAACTAGTGATTGACATCACGGGGCTCCAAGAGCTGCGGGGCATTCACCAAGTGGGTGACCGTCTTTTCATTGGCGCACTGACCACGCACACTGAAATTGAAAATAGCGCCCTGGTCAGTCAGCATGCCCCGATGCTGACCATGGCAGCACCTCACATCGCCCACCGCGCGATTCGCAACTCAGGCACTTGGGGCGGCTCGATTGCCTATGGGGACCCGGCGGCTGAATGGCCATGCTGCCTTTGCGCCATGGATGGCCATGTTCACCTGCAAAGCCCCAATGGCAGCCGCAAGATCTCGGCCACTGATTTTTTCATAGACCTTTACACGACCGCCCTCGCCCCTGATGAAGTGGTTGTGGGGGCCGATGTGCCACTCGCCAGCCAAGCTGACTGGTTTGCTTTCGATGAGCTGGCAAGACGTCATGGCGACTACGCGGTAGCGGGGCTGGCCGTTGCTGCCAGCTTCACGGGCAAGGTCGCTCAGCGTGTGAATCTGGCCTTCCTTGGTATTGGTACGATTCCTTGGCGTGCACGCCGAACCGAAGCCCTGCTTGTGGGCAAGACGCTTGATTTGGCAACGGTGGAAATTGCGGTGGCTTCGCTAAAGGCCGAGCTTGACCCCCTCCCAGACCTGACTCATAGCCCCGAAACCAAGCGGCATTTGGCAACCGTACTGGCGCGCCGCTTGCTTTCGGCTGCACACGCAAACCGCAGCGCGATCGCTGTCTGATTTATTCCGGGAGAAACTCATGGCATCCCTTCAAACACTTCAGGTTGAAGTCAACGGACAAGCGCAAGTGCGCAGCGTGGCACCACGCCAGCATCTGGTGGACTTCATCCGAAACGAACTGGGCCTCAAAGGCTCACATCTGGGTTGCGAACACGGTGTTTGTGGCGCATGCACCGTCGAGGTGAATGGGCGCATCGTACGCGGTTGCCTGACCCTGGCCGTTCAAGCCCAAGGCGGCAAGGTCCGCACTATCGAAGGCCTCAGTGCCGATGGTGATGTGCGTGACCTGCAGGACGCCTTTGTGAGGAACAACGCCTTGCAGTGCGGGTTTTGTACCCCGGGGATGGTGATGGCAGCCAAGGAGTTGCTGGAGGCCAAACCCGATGCGACACGGGAAGAAGTGCGTGAGTGGATGAGTGGCAACTATTGTCGCTGCACCGGATACCAAGCCATCATCGATGCCATTTGCGAAACTCTGGCCGAGCGCGCCAAGAATTCGTCTAGCCGTCCATCCGAAAAGGTGAGCGTATGAACACCATTACACAGAATATGTCGGTCAATGCAGGGCCTGAAGTGGAAGATTCGCCAAAAGTCGGCCATGGAGAAAAGCCTTTGCATGCATTGACCGAGGACCCCCGCTACATTGGGCAAAGCGTTGAACGCCCCAGTGCCCGCAGATTGGTACAGGGTCTGGGCACTTACATCGACGACATTGAGCTGCCCCGCATGGCGCATGTCGTTTACTGGCGCAGTCCCGTCGCGCATTGCAAGATCACCCACATTGATGCCGCAGCGGCCCGCAGCATGCCCGGGGTGATTTTGGTCGCTGACGGCCATGACTTGGCCAAAGTATGCAAGCCATGGGTGGGGGTTCTGGGACATCTGGCGGGCATGAAATCGGCACCGCAGTATCCACTGGCCCTGGACCGTGCCTGCTGGCAGGGTGAGCCGGTGGTGGCCATCGTTGCAGAAACGCGAGAGCAGGCCGAAGACGCGCTGCAGCTCATCCACGTCGAGATCGAACAATTGCCAGCCGTGGTGGACATGGAGACCGCTCTGGACCCTTCGACGCCACTCATTCATCCGGAGTTGGGTGACAACCTCTGTTTCACACGCAAGCTGGATGTGGGCCAAGTTGACGAGGCTTTTGCCAAGGCCGATGCAGTGGTCGAAACCACCTTTGAATTTGGGCGGCACACAGGCGTCACACTGGAGCCCCGTTGCCAGATTGCCGACTGGAATGTTGCCGATCAGAAGCTCACTGTTTACCACTCTTTCCAGGCACCGCATATGATGCAGGACCTGTACGCCAGGCAATTTGACTTGCCTGAACACGCAGTGCGGGTGATCTGCAAGGATGTGGGCGGCTCGTTTGGCATCAAGGTGCATGCTTATCCGGATGACTTTGCCACGGTGGCTTTGTCGATGATGTGCCGACGCCCGGTCAAGTTTGTGGCCGATCGCATTGAAAGTTTCACCAGCGACATTCACGCCCGTCACCACCTTGTCAAGGCGCGCATTGCCGCTAGCAAGAGCGGAGAGATTCTGGCTTTCGAGATGAATGATCTGACGGGCATTGGTCCGTATTCCATGTTCCCTCGCACCAGCGCGATCGAAGGCAATCAGGTGGTCAATTTGGTGGGTGGACCCTATAAACACACAAACTACCGGGCGCACTTGGACGTGGTGTTTCAGAACAAGACACCAACTTGCCAGTACCGCGGGGTGGGCCACCCCATCGCCTGTGCAGTGACCGAAGGACTGGTCGACCAGGCGGCGCGAGCCATTGGCATGGACCCGCTTGAATTCCGCAAAAAGAATGTGATTCCGGATGACGCCTACCCCACCACAGGGGCCAGCGGCATCAAGCTCGAAGTCTTGTCGCATGAGGCTTGCCTGAGCAAGATCGAGAAGATGATGGATTACCCACGCCTCAAGGCGGAAATTGCCCAGTTGCGTGAACAAGGCATTTACCGCGGCATTGGCTTTGCTGCGTTGATTGAGCTCACAAACCCGAGTGCGGCCTTTTATGGGGTCGGTGGCGCGCGTATTGCATCTCAAGACGGTTGCACCATCCGACTGGACCCTTCGGGTGCCATCAGCGTGAGCGTGAGCGTGGGCGAACAAGGCCAGGGCAATGACGGTATTTACCGACAGATTTCGGCGGACGCTGTCGGCGTTGATCTTGAAAAAGTGCGACTGATTATGAGCGACACCGATGTCACGCCCTATGGCGGAGGCACTTGGGCTTCGCGCGGTGCGGGTGTTGGCGGCGAGGCGGTTTTGCTGGCCTCTCAAGCATTGCGTGCCAACATCCTCAAGTTGGCTGCCGTCATCCTCAAGCGTAGCGAGGCTGAATTGAAAGTGCGCCGTGGCCATGTGGTGGACGCTGGCACCTTGCAGTCGGTGCTGGACTTTGCCGAACTCGGCCGCATTGCCTACTTCCGTTCGGATCTTTTACCCAATGACTTCACGCCGGAGCTGATGGTGACGCGCCACTATGCCCAGCGCGACTATCCCTTCATCTTCACCAATGGTGTGCAGGCCTCCTACGTCGAAGTTGATCCAGACACCGGTTTTGTGAAATTGCTCAAACACTGGGCAGTTGAGGATTGCGGTCGGGTACTCAACCCCAAACTTGTCGACGAGCAGATTCGGGGTGCCATTGTGCAGGGCATTGGCGGAGCCCTTTTTGAAGAGTGCCTGTACGACGAAGAAGGGCTCATGCGCAATGCCAACATGGCCGATTACCTGGTACCCATGAGCGGCGAAATGCCCGACATTGAGGTGGCGCATGTGCAGACACCCACGCGCAGCAGCCAGCTGGGCGCCAAAGGTGCTGGCGAGGCAGGGACTGCGGGGGCTCCTGCTGCGGTGATGAACGCGATCAATGACGCGCTGGCGCCATTCAAGGCGCAGCTCTGGTCGCAACCGATCACGCCGGAGAAAGTATTGCGCGCCTTGGGTCGGGTAACCTGAGCGCGTGCCTGCTAAGCGATCCTGGACACCCTATAACCGTCCAGAGCAACTAAACGTTCAGAGCTGGACGCTTTGCTAAAACATCAGAGAATAGGCAATTACATAAATTATTTCACATCAATGTTTTATGGCTTGAAACCCACACAACACAAGCATAGTTTGCAGAAACTATTTTCTGTTAATCAGAGGTTCTGTGGTCAAAACTTAGGTCGAGAAGCCACCTAAAAAAGCATCGTCTTGCGCGGTGCGAAATAAATCACTGCCACTCCGACAAAAACGATTGCTGTGCCAATCAAGTCCCAGCGATCAGGGAATACGCCATCGACCAACCATAGCCACAAGACTGAAACAGCGATGTAGACGCCACCGTAGGCGGCATACACACGTCCAGCGGGATGCGGATGCAGCGTCAGCAGCCACACGAACAAGGCCAAACTTGCCGCGGCAACAATCAACCACCATGGAGACGCACTTTTCTTAAGCCACAAATAAGGCAAGTAGCAACCAAGAATCTCTGCGCAAGCGGTCAGTGCGTAAAGGCTCAATGTTTGGATCGGTGTCATAAATTCGAATGCCTTTGCTCTCGTTCAGAACTCGGACGGGGTAGTTGGGATGGTCTTCACCGAATTGGAATAGTTGTGTCATTCCTGAATTATCAGTCATTTAATTTTTGCCTTAGGTGACCTGCCCCCTTCAGAAGCAATGCTCAAGGTTAACTTAGATCATCGCTAGCATTAGTACAGCCATCAATACCATGCCGACGTCTTCCACGATAGTGACTGTACTCATAGGCAGCTTGAAAACAGTACCCAAGCAAGCACATTGAATTTGAGTTTTATTTGCCACCGCTTTAATCACACCTAAAGCTGAAAAACTCATCAATACAAGAGTGACCCAGTTGGTTAACAAGGGATTAAAGTTTGAAAGGTAAGCCAGCCCTAAAAACAATTCAAAGAAAGGATAAATCAAACCCCAATTTCGCCACCTGCTTGCCAGCAGGTCATAGCCAGAATACGCGTCGGCAAACGCATTGAGGTCTAGCAACTTGAAAAATGAAAAAACCAAAAAGAAACCTGCCATGAAATAACGCATGGTTTCCATGGCTTCCAAACCAGCCATACCAACCAATCCAACTTGTAACAAAACACTGGCAATCAAAATGTAAGCGGCAATCAACAACAAAGGTTTGTAGGTCTGCAGCCAGCCGGCTTGACTTGACGCGTGTTCTGGTAATTGACCGACGGTCGAACCGGATACCAGGCCGTAGGAGCCAGCCGCCTCCACAATTTTTTTGACAGTGCTTTCATCAGCCATTGGGTCTGTCAGAGTCACTTGCATGGGCGATAGACTGACCTCAACGCTACCGGCCAGCGGTTCAAGGGCTTGGCTTACTTTTTTGACGCAGGCCCCACAGTGCAGTCCCGTAAGGCCATAGGTCACAGTTAAATTTTGTTTCATGATGTTCTAACTGATTATTTTCAAAATCTTTAAAAGAATTAACTTTAAAAGAGCATCTTATTTGTGAAGAATTTTTTCAAACTTTTCAAACTTTTCAAACTTTTCGAAAAGTTGAAGTCTTTTATTTTGAATCTTTCAATAATTGCTTCATTTCAGCAATTTCTTTTTTCTGCATTGTGATAATTTCTTGGGCAAGTTGACGGATCTTTGGATTCTTACCATGTTGTAAAACTACTTCTGCCATTTCAACAGCTCCCTGATGGTGTGGAATCATGGCGGCAAGAAAATCTTTGTCAGCATCTCCTGTGAATTTTATATCCATGCTCTTGTGCATATTGTCATTAATTTGCTGATACTTTTTTGTGGCTGCCGTTGTGGTTGACTTGCTTGCTGCAGAAGCGCTATTTCCTGCGTGCGACCCATGCCCGGCATGTGGATCGGTTACTTTGGCTTGTGCCGAAACTTTGTAGCAGCTAAATGCTAAAAAGAAAATCAAGATAATTTTGTATAAAGCACTTTTCATTTTGTTAGATCCTTAAATTATTTGTAACAGTCTAATGGTGATTGAAATACATTGGACATGAAAAAGCACAATGCAGATACTGTCCAAAAATACCAACAATACGTAAGTATTTAAGTTGTTTAAGTTTCAATCCAGAGCTCACAATTGAAGTCAACTTTTTTTACTTAATCGTAAAACGCACGGTCATGCTCTTGCCACCCACATTACTCAGAGCAGCGACCAGCTTGTCACCTTTGCCCAGCTTAACACCCATGACGCGCAGCGTGTTGTCACCTGCTTCTTTAATGTCTGCTTCAATTTTGTTACTGCCCTGCAAAACAGTCAGCTTGCCAGTAATGCCTTTTGAGGCCATGGGCTTGTCATGGTCCATCAAATAAATGGTGGCACCATCAGGCTGCGCTACCAACTCAAAGCCAATGTCATTAACCATCTGCACGATGCCGCCATGTAGCGCCTTGGCAGCACCATGAGCCAGAGCGGTATTTATGTACAGGCAAGAAAGTGCCAAGCTCAATGCTGAAATTAAATACTTCAACTTCATTTTTCATATCCCATTAAAAAACGTGATGCACTTAAAGGCGGCACCATAAAGCCTGTAGAAAAAATCCTCAGAACGCATCTTGCACTGATTTTTTTGATTCATCTTCAGTACCAGTTTGCTTCAATAACCGATCGGTTGCATCAGCTCCGTAACGCCAAAACAACAACGGTGTGAGCAAGGTGTCCAGCAGCGTAGAACTGATCAATCCTCCAAAGATAACCACCGCCACAGGATGCAGAATTTCTTTACCAGGCGCATCACTGGCCAGCAGCAGTGGCGTCAATGCAAAGGCTGCTACCAATGCCGTCATTAGCACAGGCGTCAGCCGCTCAAGTGAGCCGCGCACGATCATCGCTTGGCTGAAGGTCTCGCCCTCAAATCGGCAGAGATTGATGTAATGACTGATCTTCAAAATACCATTTCGAGTTGCAATGCCCGCTAAGGTAATGAAGCCCACCATGGTGGCGACCGACAGCGTTACGCCTGCCAGCCACATTGCCACAACGCTTCCGATCAGTGCTAGCGGTATGTTGGCCATGATGATACCGACCAACACCACCGAGCGATATCGAGAGTAAAGCACTAGAAACATGAGCCCCAGTGAAATCAGCGACAAGCCCAAGATCTGAGCGGCAGCCTGCTCCTGAGCTTGAAATTGACCCTCAAGGTTAATGAAGCTACCAGTGGGCAACTCAATGGAGGCAATGGCTTGGCGGATGTCGCTAACGATGCGTCCCATATCAGAGCCATCGCTGTTGGCATAGACAACAATTCGCCGACGGCCGTTTTCTCGTCCGATTTGATTAGGGCCATCGGCTTCGGTCACGGTGGCAAAACTTGACACGGGTAAGCGGCCGGCTGGCGTATCAACCAGCATGCGTGCCAGGTCCTGCGGACTGCGCTTGTCGTCAGGAAGTCGCAGCACCAACTCATAGCGCCTGGCCCCGTCCACAATTTGTGAACCATGGGCACCATCTGTCAAGGCTTTCAGAATGCGCAGTGCCTCGCCCGGAGGCAGACCTGTTTGCGCCAGACGCTGCGGGTCAAGACGTACGATGATTTGCGGAATGAGCACCTGCTTCTCCACGGTCAAGTCCACCAAGCCGGGAATGGTGGCCAATTTGCCGCGCATCTGTTCAGCCAAACCACGCAGCGTGTCGGTATCGTCGCCGTAAATCTTGACCGCGATCTGCGCACGAACGCCCGAGAGCAAATGATCTAGACGGTGCGAGATCGGCTGGCCAATGGCAACTTGAGCGGGCAACACAGCAAGTTGGGTGCGAATAAGCGACATCACTTGCTCGCGATCTACTGGCTTGCCATCGCGATGCAAGTCCACGTCGATTTCGGTTGAGTGGACGCCCTCGGCATGTTCGTCGAGTTCAGCTCGTCCGGTACGGCGACCCACCTGACTAACACCAGGCACTTTGCCAATCAATTGTTCAGCCACAGCACCCATGCGGTTGGACTCTGCCAAGGAGGTGCCAGGGTTGAACAACAAAGACAGCACCAAGGAGCCCTCGTTGAACGCAGGCAGAAAGGCGCGCGGAAAAAATGGCACGCTGGCTGCGGCTAAAGCGACAGCCACCACCGCAGTCAAGATCAAGCCCCGTGCCCTTGGAAAGGACCAGCTGAGCAGCCTTCGATCCCAAGCCTTCAGGCGCGTCACGAAGGGGCTGTCACCATGTCCCAGTTGTTTCATCTTTGGAAGCAAGTAACTGCAAAGTACAGGCGTCACTGTCATCGACACCGCCATGGAGGCCAGAATAGAAACGATGTAAGCAATACCAAGCGGCGCGAACAGACGGCCTTCGATGCCTGGTAGCGCAAACAAGGGCACGAAAACCAGCACAACGATGACTGTGGCGTAAACAATGCCTGAGCGCACTTCAACGCTGGCCTGCTGAACTACTGTCATAACCGACTGAGGTTGCGCAAGGGCTCGGTTTTCCTTGAGACGACGTAAGATGTTTTCAACGTCAACCACAGCATCGTCCACCAACTCGCCAATTGCAATCGCCAGTCCACCCAATGTCATGACATTGATCGACTGATCGAGCCAGCGAAACACCAAGGCCGTCACTGCTAGCGACAGTGGAATGGCAACCAAGGAAATCAAGGTGGTGCGAACAGACAGCAAGAACGCAAACAAAACGATGGCCACAATCACCGCACCATCGCGTAGCGCCTCTGTGACGTTGCCAACGGAGGCCTTGATGAAATCGGCCTGTCGGAAAAGCACTTCTGGTTTGGCAAGCCCTTTGGGTAGGCCCGCCTGAAGATCATCCAAGGCTTGCTCAATCTGTCGGCTCAGCTTGACCGTATCAGCGGCAGGCTGCTTTTGAACGCTTAGGATCACAGCAGGCTGTCCTTGATAACCAGCATCACCGCGCTTGAGACCAGCAGCGAAGCGAACTTCAGCCACCTGCTGCAGCAGCACGGGCCGACCGTTCTTCCAAGCGACGGCCATACCCTGCAAATCCTCTAGGCGCTGGGTACGACCCATGTGACGAATAAGGTATTCCCTGCTGTTCAAATCGATGAAGCCACCCCCAACGTTGCCGGCATAGCCGCGCAGTGCCTGCTCTATTTGGCTCAGTGAAATACCCAGTTGAGCCATGCGCACCGAGTCTGGCTCTACGCGCAACTGACGCACCTCGCCGCCAATGGGAATGACCTGAGAAACGCCAGCGATACCGAGTAAGCGAGGCCGCAGTACAAAGTCAGCATACTCTCGGGCCTGCATGGGGTTAGCAGCACCCTCGCCGCCTTGCAGTGGCAAGGCAATCAGCATGATCTCGCCCATGATGGAAGAGACAGGTCCCATCACCGGCGTAATATCAGAAGGCAGTTGACTTCGCAGCTGTGCTAAACGCTCGGCGACCAATTGCCGATTGCGATAAATGTCAGTCCCCCAATCGAACTCGGCATAAACCACAGACAGGCCAATGCCCGAAGTGGAGCGAACGCGAGTTACACCAGCCATGCCGTTGAGCGCTGTCTCGATGGGAAAACTCACCAGTTGCTCTACCTCCTCGGGGGCCATGCCGCCTGCCTCGGTCAGCACCGTGACGAGGGGTTTGTTGAGGTCGGGAAACACATCGACAGGCGTGCGCCAAGCGGTCATTGCACCATAGACCATGAGTAAGGCTGCAAAGGCCAAAACAAATAGCCGATTGCGCAAACTGTATTGAACGATCCAATTGAACATGATGATCGGGCTCCGTTTAGCGAATCTGCGCAACCAGCGCAGCGCCTTGAACCAGCACACGGTTGTCAGCGGCTAGCCCCTGAGTGACCAACACTGTGATTGCGTCTAGCGGCTGAATCTGAACCGGTTGCGGCATGAAGCGCTCAGCGCCAGTCTTGATCCAGACAATGGGTTCGTTTGAAGGGCTTCGCACGACAGCAGACGCCGGCAAAACGATACCCTTTCGCCGCTCCTTGAGCGCCGCGACCAATGTCACTGTTTGACCCACTGCAAGGGGTGCGGCTCCAGCGGCTACTGAAACTCGAAAGTTCAGCGGCAACACGCCGTCACGCAAGGACCGTGCAGCCCCGACCATTTGCAGCTTGACGCCCTCGACCCCTGCCAGATGAGCCACGCTCAAACGACTGCCGAGCGACACATCAGGTGTGCTGGCCTCCACCATCAGGCGCGCAGGATCAATGATCTCAATCAACACCTCGCGTGTATCCACGATCTGACCCGCTTTCACATCGACACGTGCAATCACACCCGAGACCGGTGCTCGCAGCGGCTCACGCGAATCTAAACTTTCTGCGATACGCTTTTCGCGCTCGATCAGGGACTGGACATCAATGCGTGCAGCGTCGATGTCCTTGCGAGGCACCGTGCCCTCAAGGGACTCCAACCGACGTAGGCGCTGCTCTGCTATCTCACGAGCAGCTTTTAATTCGGCGCGCTGTGATTGTTGAGCCGCTAGGGCAAATGGATCGGCATGATGGCGCACCCAAACCAGCACCTCTCCTTGCTTCACAGCCTGACCCGCCATAGGCAAGCCGCGCGGCCCAGGCTCAACGCGCCCACCATGGGTAGCTTGCACTTGTCCGCTGGCGTTGGGGTCTGCAACGATCCTGCCTGGCAACTGGATCGTAGCCGCAGCTTCTGTCTCGGGGGCTATCTGGGTCCGCAGTTCCATGCGCCGCTGCGCGAGCTTGGGTACATTCACGCTGCCATCAGGCATGCGCGCTAGCCCACCCACAGAAGATGAAGGTGCTTGATCCAAGTGTTCGCCATTTGGCCCGTGTGCACCGGGGCCGGCCCAAGCAGAAAGGCAACTGGCCAAGGCCAGTGTGGCTACTTGTGTTCCAAAAGAAGAAAGACTTTTCATACTTGACCTCCTAGGGAGAAACGACGCTGGCGCTGATTGCGCAGGCGTGCAGCTGCAATGCCAAGCAACACCAAAGTAGCCAAGGCTCCAAGGGCCCACCACTCCCAATGAAAGTGGTGATCGTCAACGGCCAAAGAAGCTGGCACACGCAACACCGCGTCCAAGAGGTCGCTGTCCTTGCCCGCAATCACGGTTATCACAAACGGGTGTTCACCTGGCGTGGAAAGCTTTTGAAGCATTGCTGGGTCATCGATTTTGTAATCGCCGATTTCGGCGCGAAATTTAGCCTGTGCCTTCAGTGCCCCAGACTCAACTTCGACTTGTGCCTGCAACAGGGGTTCGTTCGTCACAAAGCGGTCAATGAAAATGGACAACTCACCGCCCGCAAGCGTGCCAACCAACTCGAAGGTATCTGAATTAGCTTCGATTCGAAGACCGGTTTGCATTGGGTTATCCGTCTTTGGCGAATCCAGGTGCTCGCCGTTGGGGCCATGTGCGCCAGGGCCAGCCCAGGCCAACACAGGCATCACCGCCAACAAGCAGGCAGTCAAGATTGCCCCTATTGATTTGAAAATAAATGGATGAATCATGGAAGTAAGCCCAAAGTTTGTTCAAGGC
>Ga0209769_1000152_pt1 | contig 27043 bp, 27 predicted proteins | sample LauGreSuBDMM15DN_2_FD_187569 | JGI IMG/M metagenome (GOLD analysis project Ga0209769, IMG submission 187569) | Freshwater lake microbial communities from Lake Michigan, USA - Su13.BD.MM15.DN (SPAdes) (version 3) | ecosystem: Environmental > Aquatic > Freshwater > Lake | place: Lake Michigan, USA...
TTTCGGTTAGGCTGCTGCAGATTTTTCCGCGGCCTCGACCTTTTCCACAGTTGAAACAAATTCAGTGAGCTCTTTGATCGCGCTTTCAATATCGTCGCGCTGCGCCTTCAAAAGATTAATCCGGTCCCGGCATTTTTCAATGGTCACCCGGCGCTGCATATTGCGGCCGTCATTCAGGTCGTACAGATCGATCATCTCGCGAATTTCTGCAAGGCTGAAACCAACACGCTTTGCCCGCAATATCCACGCTAACCGGGCCCGATCACGCGTCGAGTATATTCGGGCCAAACCCATACGTTCGGGGGAAATCAGCCCCTGATCTTCGTAAAAACGCAACGCTCGCGCCGTTACCTCAAATTCGAGGGATAGGTCGGATATCGTGAACGAATCCCGATTGAATGCATCCGGCGTATCGATCGTCGCATCAGCCCGTCTTTCGTCATGCGTAAAAGATTCCATGGCGCCTTCCCTCTTCATTGCACTAACGTCACTAGTTTACGTTAGCGTAAACGTCAATCGTGGAAGTGGCGGCTTTTTGGGCGTTAACGAAGCATCAGGCGGATGGTGCCGGTGGGTAATTGTCGATAGCCTTCGACACCGGGGCTTCTTGCGTACTCGTGGTATCCACGGGCGGCACAGTTGGTGCCAATGTTGGATCAACGACAGGCTTTGGCTCTGGCCTTTTTACGGGCGTTGAAGTGTCTTGGAGAACGAATACTTCTTGGTTTATTCGCGTCACGCCAAATAAGGCCTTCGCAAATGGGAGCGGCAATCGGATGCATCCATGCGACGCAGGATAGCCCGGCAAATATCCGCCGTGCATTGCAATGCCATCCCATGTCAGTCGCTGCATGAAGGGCATTGGTGCATCGCTGTAGAGATTAGATTTATGATCGACGTTTTTCTGCAGTATATTGAAAAAACCGGTCGGCGTTTCCTTGCCCTTCTTGCCTGAAGAAATGGTACTGAAACCAATTAACTTGTCGTTCTGGAAAACATAAATGCGTTGAATATCAAGGACAATGACAATTTTCATCGGCCCCTCGTAAACAGCCTGCGTCACCCAAACAAACTGTCCGGGTTTCAGCGCATCCACTGCCCCCTTCTTTCGCGGCTTTGGCGTTGGCTTGGTTGGAGCGGGCTTGGATGGAGGGGGCGTGGATGACACTTGCTCTGGCGGTGATGTTTGCGAGGCTGGAACCGAATCAAGCGGACTGGCGGCAACCGTGTCTCTGTTTTGCTCTGGTTGGGTTCGCGAGGGCTCGACCTGTACCGTCTGTTGCGTCGCTAAAACAGCTGCGGGCGCTAAAAGAACTAGGGCAAGCGCAAAAATACTGCGTAATGAGCGAATGTCCGCGCCAAACTTCATGAAACTACCCCTGGACCATCAAATATTTACAACTTACGCAGCGGCACTGGATATACCAGTAGCAAAACTCATTTAAACATTCGATGCCAAAATCGCCGCTGTGGACGAAATAATTCGCGTGTTGCAATGCGGTTAACTGTCCTTGTTTTGCGTCCAAATGCTACTGTCGCCCTTTTTATGTAAATTTTTGTGCCCTATCTGATTGGAATGGAAATCAGACGTAGGCAATTTATTCATTCCGCAATAATGGGAGCAAGTTTGCTCGCTGTCCCGTCCAGGGCCTCAGATATTCTGTTCGTACCGGGCACCGGTCACGCTATCGCAGGCCCCTCGCCGCTGCTGCTTAACAAGGCAAAGACGGCATTGGCAACGCACGCGTCTCATATTCGCAACCATGACCTTTTGGCGATTGCCGACTTTTCAAAACCCTCGCGCGATCCGCGCTTTTATGTGGTTGATCTCCGCAATGGCCAATCGACACCCTATCTGGTTGCCCATGGTAAAGGTTCAGACCCAAATCACAGCGGTTGGGTGCAAAATTTTTCGAACGTAAATGGCTCAGAAGCAACTTCTGCTGGCAGCTACCTTGTCGGCGAAACCTATTTTGGCCAGCATGGTGAGTCCCGTCGTTTAGTTGGGCTGGACCCCGAAAATGACCAAGCAGAGGCGCGTGCGATTGTGATTCATCCGGCATGGTATGTGAACCAGTCGCTTATCCAAGACCAAGGTAAAATCGGGCGTAGTCAGGGGTGCTTTGCTTTTGCCAAAGAAGATATTAGTGCCGTCTTGGAGCGTGTGCCGGCCGGTTGCCTTTTATACGCCGACAAGGTGTAGCGTCAGCCCCGGTTGCCAGATTTAAACACTCCGCAGAGTATGCGCTTGCCGCTATTGCCGCTTGGGTCGGTTTTATAATCATCGGCTTTTTCATGAATAACCAACGCCCCACCATCTGCGTCCAATAAACCAGAGGGTCCTGAAAGCATGAAATCCGCAAGTTTATACTCAAGCGTGACCTTGCGGTCGGCAGCAGCTTCAACATTTGGCAGATCACCATCATGCGCGCCCATCGGGTTATCGCGCCCATGCTGCTTCATATTGGGGTTCCAATGCGGACCAGCGCTTGTGAAGTCAGGTGCTTCGCATTTTCCTACCGCATGAAGGTGCATGCCATACGTCCCAGCCGCTGGCACCTCTGCAGTCAGGCTTAGGAAGGCGCCGTCGCTGCGTTGCGAAATCGTAGCCACGCCTGCCCAACTCCCGTCGGCGCGCGCAAGATCGGCCGATATAACTTCCGAGACCTCAACCGATTTTGCAGATTGTATGGTCGTGCAACTGGCAAGAACAGGAATGATAAAGATCGGCAAATAATCGCGCATGATGAACTCCGTTTATTGGACGAGATGCCTCAACATAACATCAACGGGGTAACACTCAATTTGTTTCATGGGGTCAGAGAAGCCATTCATTGGGAGCAACCCCTTGCGCAAACAGCAATGCTGTCAGATCATTGTGCCGTACCGAAAAATTCGCAGCTTTCGCGAGTTGAGGCCGTGGATGATATCCTATGCCAAGTCCATCGCCCGCCACAGCGGCGGCAATCATTGGCAGGTCATTCGCACCGTCACCCACTGCAATCGTAGCCTCCAGGGGTATTCCTTGACTGACTGCAGCCGAATGCAAGACTGCCTTTTTAACGGCAGCATCGACGATATCACCCTTTAGCCCCCCGGTGAGGCGCCCTTCCTTAATTTCAAGCACATTGGCATGCACCTCGGTAAAACCAAGCAACTCCGCGACTGGCCCTGTAAAGCTGGTAAAGCCACCGGAAACCAAAACCGCATGCGCGCCCCAACCCGTCATCGTTCGCACAAGAATTTCGGCGCCAGGCATAGGCCGAACGCGTTCACGCAGGCATTGCGCGATCATATTCTCGTCCAGCCCCGCCAGTAAGGCGACCCGCGCTTTCAATGCCTCAGCAAAATCGAGCTCTCCCGCCATAGCGCGCTCGGTAATCGCAGCAATCTGCGGCTTAATGCCTGCGAAGTCTGCAAGTTCATCGATGCATTCGACGGTAATCATGGTGCTGTCCATATCCGACACCAAAAGCATTTTGCGCCGGTTGTGCTCCCCCTGAACGACTATGTCACAGCGGTCCTCCAATACACACACGGCCTCACGGGCGCTGGCGATATTGCCGTCAAAAGCTATATCGACAGCCTTCCCGTCCGACAGCCAGCTTACAGCGCCCGGCACGCAACCAACGGCAGCCAAACGATCATTGACCTCGGAAATTATTCCGCCTTCTAATGTATCTGCTGCTATTAGGGTACAAATGGACATTTCGAATCCTCAGAACAAGGTCGCGCTTATTGCGGGTCCAACCGCGAGCGGCAAGACGGCATTAGCGCTGCATTTGGCCAAATCGGGCAATTTCATAGTTATCAACGCCGATAGTGCGCAAGTTTATTCCGACTTACCGATCTTGAGCGCGCAACCAACGGTGGAAGAGCAACGCAGCGTGCCGCATCACTTATTTGGTTATCTTGACGGCGTCACGCCTTGCTCAGCTGCACGCTGGGCAGCAGATGCCAAGGGCGTCATCGCCCACGCCCATGCGACAGGCAAAACGCCGATATTGGTTGGCGGCAGCGGGCTGTATATCCGAACCTTACTTGACGGCATTGCCCCCATTCCAGAAGTCACCCTCGAATTGCGCACACAGATACGCGCGATGCCAGTCGAACAAGCCTATGCTGCGCTTCAACATTATGATGCGCCCATCGCAGCAAGCCTAGCGCCAAGCGATATCAGCCGCATCACGCGCGCGCTTGAGGTCGTGCAGAGCACCGGACGCAGCATCTCCGAGTGGCGCCAGGCCAAGACCGGGGGAATAGGTGATAGCATCACCCTGCGCCCCGTGCTTCTCCTTCCGCCGCGTGACTGGCTGTACAAGCGCTGCGATACGCGTTTTGAGATGATGATGGAGCGCGGCGCGGTGGCCGAGGTCGAAGCACTGCTTTTGCGCAATCTACCGCAAGACGCGCCCGTCATGCGCGCAATCGGCGTACCCGAGATTTCAGCGTATCTCAATGGCACCTTGCACCACGACGAAGCCATTGCGCGTGGAAAAATTGCGACGCGGCAATATGCCAAGCGGCAGTTCACATGGTTTCGAAACCAAGCGCCGATGGCATGGCCGCGGATAGAATTAGAGATAAATGACTCAAATGCTGGTAATTTTGAAATAATATTTCAATGAATGTATTTGACAAGCCATTTTCTAATCACTAGCTAGCCCGCTCTTGCTTACCCTATTGCAGTGCAGCATAGGCGGGCGGCTTTATAAATAAGGATTCACCAGTGCCCGAAAAATCCGGTGCAGAAATATTGATCGACACCCTGATAGAACAGGGCGTCGACACCGTGTTCGGTTACCCCGGTGGCGCAGTGCTGCCCATTTACGACGCGTTGTTTCAGCAAACAAAAATTCGGCACGTTCTCGTCAGGCATGAGGCTGGTGCTGCACACGCAGCCGAGGGCTATGCGCGATCCACTGGAAAACCAGGTGTCGTTCTGGTCACATCCGGTCCCGGCGCGACCAATGCCGTGACGGGCATTGCCGATGCGTTTATGGATTCCATCCCGCTTATCGTCCTAACAGGTCAGGTTGCGACGAACCTAATCGGCTCGGATGCGTTTCAAGAAGCCGATACAATTGGCATAACGCGCCATTGTTCAAAGCATAACTATCTTGTGAAAGACCCCGCCGAGCTTGCGACCGTCGTACGTGAGGCTTTTACGATCGCGACAAAAGGTCGTCCGGGACCAGTCGTCATTGACATCCCAAAGAATGTTCAAGTTGCAACCGCTGCAACCGACGTAAAGCGCTTGGCTCGAACACGTTTCACCTTTGCTGGTGAGGCCGACTACACCGAAATCAACCGCGCGGTGGAGTTGATCGCCAACGCAAAAGCGCCGATATTGTACACAGGCGGCGGCATCATCAATTCCGGTCCTGCCGCAAGTGAAGCGCTGCGTGAACTGGCCGAACTCACCGGAGCGCCCGTCACATCGACGCTCATGGGGCTTGGCGCTTATCCCGCTTCAGGTGAGGCATGGCTTGGCATGCTGGGTATGCACGGCACTTACGAGGCCAATATGGCGATGAACCAATGCGACGTCATGGTCTGCCTCGGCGCACGCTTTGACGACCGCGTTACTGGCCGCTTAGATGCATTCTCGCCCGACAGTATCAAAATCCACGTCGATATCGACCGAAGTTCAATGAACAAGACGGTCCGCGTCGACCTACCTATTGTCGCAGACGTTGGTACGGCTATGCGTCAGATGATTGATGTATGGAAAGGCCGCAAATATAAAAAGCACCCTCTTGATCAGTGGTGGTCACGGATTGCAGGCTGGAGAGCAGTCGACTGCCTAAGCTACCCCGGCAGCACACAGGAAATCATGCCGCAATACGCGATTGAGCGCCTGTTTGAGGCAACGAAGGACAAGGCACCGATCATCACGACCGAGGTTGGTCAGCATCAAATGTGGGCTGCGCAGCATTTCCATTTTGACGCACCAAATAAGTGGCTGACAAGCGGTGGACTTGGCACCATGGGCTATGGTTTACCCGCTGCCATCGGCGCGCAAATGGGGGATCCGAATGCCCTGGTGATCGATATTGCCGGTGAAGCATCGATCCAGATGAACATTCAGGAAATGGCGACGGCGACTCAGTATCGCTTGCCTGTGAAGGTCTTCATTCTGAACAACGAATGGATGGGAATGGTCCGCCAGTGGCAAGAACTGACGTATGAAAGCCGCTATTCCGAAAGCTATTCCGACAGCCTACCCGATTTCGTGGCACTCGCCGAAGCTTATGGCTGGAAAGGCATTCGTTGCGATGACCCGGCAAAGCTTGATGACGCCATCGCCGAAATGCTTGCCTATGATGGACCGGTGATGTTCGACTGCCGCGTGCACAAAACTTCAAACTGTTTCCCGATGATCCCGTCAGGCGCTGCGCACACCGATATGATCCTAAGCGCGGATCAGGTATCGGGCACCATGGACGACGAAGCAAAGGCGCTCGTATAATGCATATTAAGCAGGAACTCACCGAGCGGCATGTACTGACGCTGACTGTGGACAACGAAGCGGGCACGCTCGCGCGTATCGCCGGCATGTTTACGTCGCGTGGTTACAATATCGACAGTCTCACCGTGGCCGATATCAGCGAAGACCATACCACTAGTCGGATCACAATTGTGACTAAAGGCCCGCCGCCGGTGATTGACCAGATTATCGCGCAATGCGAACGGCTCATTCCGGTACACAAGGTTACCGATTTGACCGAAGCGGGCCCACATGTTGAGCGCGAACTCGCATTGGTCAAGGTCAGCAGCGTTGGTGACCAAAGGGTGGAGGCCATGCGCCTTGCCGATATTTACCGCGCACGTGTTATCGATGCGACCATCAATAGCTTCATTTTTGAAATTACCGGCGGACCGGAAAAGATCGACACTTTTGTAGCGCTCATGCGCGAAGTCGGCCTTGTCGAAGTAGGCCGGACCGGAATTGTCGGCCTCATGCGCGGGGCCGACGCGAGTTAAGACATTCATCGAAAAAGGGACGAACGAATGAAAGTATATTATGACGCAGATTGCGACTTGGGCCTTATCAAAGACAAAAAGGTCGCAATTGTAGGCTATGGTAGCCAAGGCCACGCCCATGCGCAAAACTTGCGCGACAGCGGCGTAGCAGACGTTGCTATCGCACTGCGTGCAGGTTCAGCCACCGCCAAAAAGGCGGAAGCTGCCGGTTTCAAGGTATTGGCAAATGCCGACGCTGCGGCGTGGGCAGATATCCTCATGGTGCTGGCACCTGATGAGCATCAAGCCGCCATTTATGCGGATGATCTGCACGCAAATATGAAACCTGGCGCGGCGCTCGCTTTCGCCCATGGCCTGAACATTCATTTCGGCCTAATTGAGCCGCGCACCGACATTGACGTGATCATGATTGCGCCAAAAGGCCCCGGCCACACTGTACGCAGCGAGTATCAAAAGGGTGGCGGCGTGCCGTGCCTGATCGCAGTTGCGCAAGATTCAAGCGGCAATGCCCATGACATCGCACTTGCTTACGCCAGCGGCGTTGGCGGCGGTCGCAGTGGCATCATCGAAACCAATTTCCGCGAAGAGTGCGAAACCGACCTTTTCGGCGAACAGGCCGTTTTGTGCGGTGGTATTACGCACCTCATCCAAGCTGGCTTCGAAACACTGACCGAGGCAGGCTATGCGCCGGAAATGGCGTATTTCGAATGTTTGCATGAAACCAAGCTAATCGTCGACCTTCTGTATGAAGGCGGCATCGCCAATATGCGCTATTCGATCTCTAACACCGCAGAATATGGTGACATCACGACTGGTCCCCGGATCATCACCGACGAAACGAAAGCCGAAATGAAGCGCGTGCTCGCTGACATCCAGTCAGGCCGTTTCGTGAAGAATTTCGTGCTAGATAACCGCGCAGGCCAGCCAGAATTAAAGGCAGCCCGCAAGGCAGCGGCGGCGCATCCCATTGAAGCAACCGGCGCGCAATTGCGCGCAATGATGCCTTGGATCGCAAAAAACAAGTTGGTGGATCAGGCGAAGAACTGAACCCTTTTTCCCGACTTGACAGTTTTAGGGGAGGCATCGACATTGATGCCTCCCTTTTTTCATGTCTGGAGCAGACCCATGCGTAAGCTTTTATGTGCCCTCCCCCTCTTATTTTCTGTGCCTTTGATCGCGCAAAGCGCCCCGCAAATGCCCGGAACGATGGACGTTGCCCGCGTTACCGCTGGAACCTACAACACCGACCCCAGCCATACGCTTATTGGTTGGCGGGTAAGCCATTTTGGCTTCAACGATTATTTCGGTATTTTCGGCGGCGCCACAGGAACTCTGATACTTGATCCAGCCAAGCTGAACGAAGCTAAAGTCGACATCACTATTCCAGTTAGTAAGGTTACCACCGCAAGCGCAGGGCTAACGGGCCATCTGCTGCGCGCTGGCAAGGACGGTGGCAAAGCCGACTTTTTTGGCCCTGCCCCAACCGATGCGAAGTTCGTATCAACGAGCGTCGTCGCCAATGGCATAACCGCCAAAATCAACGGCAATCTGACACTGAACGGCGTCACCAAGCCAGTGGTGCTAGACACCAAATTTTCTGGTGCTGGCAACAACCCATTTAACCGGAAGGCTACTGTCGGCTTTCACGCAACGTCCGTCATCAAGCGCAGCGAATTTGGCATCGGCTATGCCGTTCCAATGATTTCGGATGACGTCACATTAGACATCAGCGTAGCGTTTGAAAAGGCCAGCTAAGCCGTAAAATAATCTCACGCAAAGGCGCGAATACAAGAAGATAAAAAACTTCTCAGCTCCTTTGTGCCTTTGCGGCTTTGCGGCTTTGCGTGATAAAATGTTATATATCGCTAAATGGCGCGTGACGCCCTTGGACTACCCCAAAAAACGCGCATCAAGGCTGGCCTTCGCCGCGCGATATTCTGCCTCAAGCTGGTCAACAAATTCGGCAACGGTTTTTACAGCTTTGACTGCGCCAATGCCTTGGCCCGAACCCCAAATATCCTTCCATGCCTTTGCTTCGCTGTTACCGCCTGAGCCAAAGTCCATCGTCGAAATGTCGCCCTTGGGCAAATTATTGGGGTCCATCCCTGCCCGCTCAATCGACTGGCGCAGATAATTACCGCTGACGCCAGTGAAGAGATCAGAGTAAACGATGTCTGCCGCCTTCGCCTCGACGATGTTTTCCTTGTAACCGTCGACTGCATTGGCTTCTTTGGTCGCGATGAACGCGCTGCCGATATAGCCGAAGTCGGCGCCCATGGCCTGCGCCGCGAGTACAGATGCACCGTGCGCGATTGAGCCTGACAGAGCCACAGGACCATCAAACCACTCGCGAATTTCGCGCATCAACGCAAATGGGGAGGTCACGCCCGCATGGCCTCCGGCGCCAGCCGCAACTGGGATCAGGCCATCGGCACCCTTTTCAATCGCCTTATGGGCGAAACGGTCGTTGATCACGTCATGCAGGACGATCCCGCCCCACGAATGGACGGCATCGTTCAATTCCACCTGAGCGCCCAGTGACGTGATCGTAAGCGGCACCTGCCATTTCGCACAGGTTGCGATGTCTTCTTGCAGGCGGTTATTCGATTTATGTACAATCTGGTTGACCGCATATGGCGCTGCCGGACGATCTGGATTGTCGCGGTTATGTGCTGCCAGTTCTTCGGTAATCTGATGCAGCCATTCGTCCAACTGGCTTGCAGGGCGCGCATTGAGCGCCGGAAACGACCCGACGACACCCGCCTTACATTGCGCGATAACCAGTTCTGGCCCAGACACGATGAACAGCGGTGATCCGATCACTGGAAGCCGAAGATTATCAAAAATTGCCGGAAGTGCCATGCGTCGAATCCCTTGTTAATTCATGTGTTACCGATGGATTAGCCACAGCATGTCGCGGCTGTCAAACCCACCTTTTTCAACGGGCTATTCCGTAAGGTAAGGCGCTCCAAACCGCGCGATTCTTCCCGCCCAATCCGCTGCATAACTTCAGATGAAAGGCCTTTGGCGGTTCACAGCTACGGTCAGGGACATTCCATGGCCTGAAGGCAAAGGCCGCTGGAGCGTCCCCAGCGCACCTGCCAGCCTCCGGCCGCGAGTGCCCTAAGCCCCGTTAGCAGCGCTTAGAATGGCTCTGACGGACGCGGTGGCCACGTCCTGACTGATGCCGACGCCAAATAATATCGGACCGTCTCCAACGCGGCATTCGACATAAGCGGCCGCGCGGGCATCGGTACCATGGCCAATGGCGTGCTCGTTATAGTCGATGATGTTTAGCGGACCGCCCAGCGCGTGTTCCAATGCGTTGGCAAGGCTGGAAATTAGACCGTTGCCACGGCCGCTGACGCTTTGTTCAACGCCATCTATGCGGATGGTACCTGCAAATATGCGCTCGTCCTTTTGCCGCTGGCTTTGGGTTTCGTGGAAATCGATTAATCGGAACCGGCCATCACCCTTTAGATAATAGCGCTTTTCAAACGCCTGCCAAATGTCACTGCTGGTCAGTTCACGCCCGTTTGTGTCGGACAATGTCTGCACGGTGGTCGAAAAATTCGCCTGCATACGTTTGGGCAGCTTTAAACCTTGGTCCTGCTCAATCACCCAAGCCACGCCGCCCTTGCCGCTTTGCGAATTCACGCGGATCACGGCTTCATAACTGCGGCCCAAATCGGCAGGATCAATGGGGAGATAGGGCACGCGCCAAATTTCGTCATTCTGCCGTTCCTGCGCCGCGAAACCTTTTTTAATCGCGTCCTGATGCGATCCTGAAAAGGCGGTGAATACCAATTCGCCAGCGTAGGGATGCCGCGGGTGAACGGGCAACTGGTTGCAATATTCAACCGTCTGAATGACCTCATCAATGTCGCTAAAATCAAGGCCGGGGTGCAGCCCTTGGGTATACATGTTCAGCGCCAGCGTCACCAAATCGACATTGCCGGTGCGCTCGCCATTGCCGAACAGGCAACCTTCGATGCGGTCCGCGCCTGCCAGCAAGCCCAATTCGGCAGCTGCTATACCGCTACCCCGGTCATTGTGGGGATGCAGGCTGATGACAACATGATCCCGCGCGCTGATATTGCGGCACATCCATTCAATTTGATCGGCGTAGACATTGGGCATGGCGGCCTCAATCGTCGCTGGCAGATTCAGGATCAGTGGCTTTGCCGCCGTGGGTTGCAGCACGTCCATCACCGCTTCGCACACCTCAAGGCTGAATTCGAGCTCCGCGGTCGAGAATGTTTCGGGGCTATATTCAAAATGCCAGTCGGTTTGCGGATATTTCGCGGCTTGCTCTTTAAGGATATTTGCGCCTTCAATGGCGATTGCCTTCACGCCCGCTTTGTCGAGGTTGAAGACAATATCGCGCCACGCCGGGCTGACAGCATTGTAGAGATGGACGATTGCCCGCGGCGCGCCGGCCATGCTCTCAAACGTTTTTTCAATCAGGTCACGCCGGGACTGCGTCAGGCTTTGAATCGTAACGTCATCGGGAATGCGTCCGCTGTCGACGAGCCCGCGAATAAAATCAAAATCTGTGGCGCCCGAACTTGGGAAACCAACCTCAATCTCTTTTACACCGACCTTCAGCAACAGGTCAAAAAAGCGTTTCTTCTTCTCTGCGCCCATGGGGTCAATGAGCGCTTGGTTTCCATCACGCAGGTCAGTGGAAAGCCAGCGCGGCGCGCGGTCGATGGTCCGCGTCGGCCATATGCGGTCGGGCAGATCAATTTGGGGGAAGGGTCGGTATTTACGCGATGGATCGGAAAGCATCATGATGTTTGGCAACTTCGCTGAAACGCCCAGCTTGAGGGCTAAATTTTGCGGTGGTAAAGCCCTTAGGCGGGTTGCCGAACATGGTCAGCAAAACAGGCACGCCTAAGGGCGTGTAAGTCGTAGTAGGAGAGGCGAAAGAGGGTTGCGCGTTTTCATGTCAGGTTGGCGATAGCCATATCGAGCAACATTCGTCCAGTCTTAAAATGCGTTAGGGTTATTTTGTTACGAAAATGGCAGGCACGCAAACCATGAACTAAGGCAGGTCAGATTTCAACCTGGCTGCCAAGTTCAACCACGCGATTGCTTGGCAATTTGAAAAATTCCATCGCATTAGCGGCATTCCGCAGCATCCATGCAAACACCTTTTCCCGCCAAATCGCCATGCCAGGGATTTTGGACGCAATCAGCGTTTGGCGCGACAAGAAGAAACTGGTGTTCATCATATCAAATTTAGGTCCGCACAAATCGACCAAGTCAAGCGTCGCCGGAACGTTTGTTTCTTCCAGAAAGCCAAAGCGCATTTTCACGCGGTAAAAGCCCTCACCCAAATCTTTACAGACGATGCGCTCGCCCGAACGAACAAAGGGCACGTCTTCAATTTGCACGGTCAGAACAATCACGCGCTCATGCAGGATACGGTTGTGCTTGATATTATGAAGTAGCGCCGATGGTACACCACTTGCGGCCGAAGCCATAAAAATCGCCGTGCCGGGAACACGTGTCGCGCTGTTGGCGGCAGATTTGATGAAAATTTCCATCGGCATGGAGCTTTCCGCCATACGTTCACGCATCAATGCACGACCGCGCGACCATGTCGTCAGCAGTGTGAAGATTACTAAACCAATCAGCAAGGGAACCCACCCGCCAGACGGGACCTTCAATAAATTCGCCCCGAAATAGCCAAAGTCCACAATGAAGAAGAGCCCCAGGATAGGAAGCGCCTTCCACTTTGGCCACTTCCACAATGACAGCAGGACAACAGCGATCAAGCAGGTGTCAATGAACATAGCGCCCGTAACCGCGATACCGTAAGCCGCTGCGAGGTTTGATGATGACTGGAAGAATAGCACCAGCAACAATACCATGATGGCAAGGCCCCAGTTGATGGCCGGAATATAGATTTGCCCTGCGGCTTTTTCGCTTGTGTGCTGAATACTCAGACGCGGCATGAAGCCGAGTTGTATTGCCTGCTGCGTCAAAGAGAAAGCGCCAGAGATAACAGCTTGGCTGGCGATGACCGCTGCCATAATCGTAAGAATGATGACCGGCGTGCTGATCATGTCGGGCACCATTAGAAAAAACGGATCGCGGATGGCCAACTGCGCTTCTTGTGGCGTCATGGACAAAATCATCGCCCCTTGCCCCATGTAATTCAACATCAAGGCTGGCAACACGAAGAACAGCCAGCTGAACTTGATCGGCCGACGGCCAAAGTGTCCCATATCGGCATAAAGCGCCTCCGCGCCTGTCACAGCAAGGACGACGGTACCCATCGCGACAAATGCGCGAAAGCCGTCATTGTAGAAGAAATAAAATGTATTCAGCGGGTTCAAAACATCCAGAATTATCATCGGCATTTTGGTAAGATGCATGACACCCAACCCCGCAAGCGTGGCAAAATACACAAGCATGATTGGCCCAAACCAAGCCCCGACCTTGGCCGTGCCGCGCGACTGGAACGCAAATAACGCGCCAATAATCACGACCGATATAGGTAATATCCAAGGGCTAAAGCCCAAGCTTACATATTTGAGACCTTCGGCTGCAGAGAGGATGGACATGGCAGGCGTAATCATGGAGTCGCCATAAAATAGCGCGGTTGCAAACACCCCAAGCATTACAAAAGGCGCGGTCCATTTTGCCCCAGCGGTCTGACGATTGATCAGCGCAAGCAAAGCAAGGCTTCCGCCCTCCCCCTTGTTGTCCGCCTTCATGATTGTGAAAACATATTTTAAGGTCACAACAATCATCATCGACCAGAAAACGAGACTTAGAACACCTTTGATATGCATCGGGTCAGGCGCAATAGGATGATGACCGGCAAACGTCTCGCGGAAGGCGTAGATCGGGCTAGTACCGATGTCACCAAATACGACGCCAACCGTGCCCGCACATAACGCCAGCAGCGAACCTTTGGGGGCATGGCTATCGTTATGATTTTGTTCGCTGTCACCAAAATCGTCTGCTTGCGGTCCAACCATCTTGTTTCCCCGGCTTCAACCCCAACTGCCACATTAAAAGTGGACGGGCCGCGCGCATTAGCATGCCGCCTTACCCTTCACAACAAAGCAATATTGAACAAATTTTTTGGAGAGAATAATATTTTCAGTTACTTAGAAGGTATATCTACTTTTACCTGTGCTGTTTGCGCTTGCAGCGCCTTGGCGGCCTGCAATTGCGACTCAAGGACGCCTTTCCATTTCGCATTTGGTGTCGCGAGTGAAAGAGTTTTTTCCCACAGGAGGATCGCACCATCAAGGTCACCGCTAAGCATGCGGGCAAGACCCACAAAATAATATGGTGCGGGGTAATTCGGCCGAATGGAGCGCGCTTTATCGAAGGCCAATTCCGCCGGTGCTGACAACTGCCCATCGCTCGCCAGCATCAATTGCAGCCCAAGGGCAGACCAAAGATCCGCATTTTTTGGGTCACTACGCAGGCCGGACTGAATATAGGAAGCCGCTAAAGCATACTCCCCTTGCTTGGCAAAGGAATCAGCGGTGATTAGCCAGCGTTTCGCCCCACCGAAGTTTTGGTCCATGTCGGCGCGTATATCGACAAGCTGAGTAGCAGCAACTGCATTCCCCTCTAGCGGCTTGGCCGGTGAAGATGGCGCTGATGGACGGCCTTGCAGGGCGTAACCAGTCATGCCCAATAAGACCGCAGCTGCGCCAATTTGCCACAGCCCCTTTGACGCACGTAAAAACCAAGCAAGCGCCAACAGGCTGAAAACCGACAATAGGCCAAGTGCCACCCAACCGTTCATGTACGCCTCCAAAACAGCCCACGCGCAACCCAAAGCGATGCAAGCAGCAAGATAATTGGTGTAAGCCAGAGAAGAAGCCCTGCGCCCTTGAAATCGGGTTCGAAGCTAACCCATTCGCCATAACGTTGTATCATCCAGTTCCGAACTGCCTCGGACTTTTGTCCAGCGGCAATTTGCTGACGCACTTCGGCACGCATGGTTCCTGCCATGCTCGCGTCGCTATCGGCAATGGATTGACCTTGGCATTGAATACAGCGCAAACTGTGCATCAGGCGGGTTGCCTCAGCTTCTTTCGCTGGATCGGAAAGCTGACGGTTTGCCAAGGCGGGCGTTGGCCCGCTTCCTTGGGCAAAAACGGGCGCAGCTAACATCAGTAAAATAGGAACGAATACTCTCATTTCGTCGCCTTCAGTTTTTCGATGAGCATCGGCACATGTTCTACCCGGATATCGCCGATATGCTGGAACAATATTGTGCCATCGGCACCGATTACATAAGTTTCAGGCACACCAGACGACCCGAGTTTAAGCTGAACCGCCATTTCGCTGTCCGATCCAATGCGGCGATACGGATTGCCAAATTCGTCCAGAAAAGCAGCAACATCTTCTGGACGATCGCGAATAGCGATCCCGTCAATCTCGACGCCAGCTGCTTTCAATTCCTCAAGCTGCGGCGCTTCGGCTTTGCAAGGGATGCACCAGCTAGCAAAAATGTTAAGCAGCCGGGGGCTCCCATCACCCATATCTTTGTTTGATAATGGGAAAACACCCTGTGTTGCCGGAGGCAATGCAAATTCAGGAAGCTTTTGTCCGATCATAGCCGAATGGACTTGCTCGTCTTTCGGCACGGCCAGGCCATAAATGGCAAGCCCGCCAATGCATGCGGTGGCAACAAGCGGCGCCCATAAAAGCCAAGGGCGGTTCATTCGGTTTGCCATTTGTTTATAGCTGAATTCTTGGTGCGACGGACCATGCGGCCCAAAAGCGCGATCGCCCCGCCGAGAGCAATCAATATTGCGCCACCCCAGATAAATGTAACAAAGGGCTTCCACCATAAGCGCACTTGCCAACGGCCATCCCCCTCTTGGTCGGGCTGCGCAATGACGACATATAATTGACCATTCCACCGCGTCAGCAACGCCGCTTCGCTTGTCTGCATTGGAGGCTTAAAGAATTGCCGTGATTGAGGATGAAGCGGGAATTCATTGCCATTTTTGGCGGCTATCATTTCACCTTCAACAGCAACCCAATTGTCCCCTACGACGGGATTGACATCGTTAAGCTTAACCTCCCAGCCAGCGACCTTGGCGCTTTCGCCAGGTGCAAGCGCGGTAAGAGTTTCAGATGAAAAGCCTGATTCCGCCGCCATGCCAAAGACACTAACGGCTAAACCAAAATGCGCGATGACCATGCCGAATACCGGGATAGGCGTGCGGAGCAGCTTGCGCCCCCTAAGTGGCATCCATGCTGCCACTGCAAGGGCCAAGGACAATGCGATACCCAAAAGCGGAAATATCCCTATTTGTGGCGCAAATTTCCATATCGCAAGGCAACTCAACAACAAAATCGCCGCTGCACCGATAAGCCAATATTTTAGACGGCCGAGATCATCGCGGCGCCAACGCAACAGGGGCCCCACCAACAAAGCGAGCATCAAAAGAACCGCAATTGGAACCGTCGCTTTGTTAAAATATGGAGGCCCAACCGATATCTTGTCACCCAATGCCTCTGCCGCAATCGGGTAAAGCGTGCCAATCAAAATGACTGCCAGAATGACGCTTAGGAATATATTATTTGCAACAATCCCGCCTTCTCGGCTGAGCAGTTGGAACGGCTCACCTTGCTTGACTGTCCCAATACGTAAAGCAAAAATGACGAAGGCAAGGCCTGTGTACATAAGCATTAACGCGAGAATGAACGAACCACGTTCCGGGTCGACAGCAAAGGCATGAACGCTCGTCAATATCCCTGAACGCACAAGGAACGTGCCCGCCATCGACATGGCAAAGGCCACCAGCGCAAGCATGATGGTCCAAGCACGTAACGCATTGCGCGTAGCAAGAACGCTGACCGAATGCAGTAGAGCAGTCGCTGCAAGCCATGGCATGAGCGACGCGTTTTCAACGGGATCCCAAAACCACCAGCCACCCCAGCCCAATTCATAATATGCCCAGTAACTGCCTGCAGCTATACCGATTGTCAGGAAAATCCAAGCGCCCAACACCCACGGCCGCATAGCGCGGGCGAAGGCTGGCCCGACCTGATTGGTGAGCAATGCGCCAACGGCGAAAGAGAATGCGATCGAAAGGCCAACATAACCAAAGTATAAAGTCGGCGGGTGGAACGCGAGGCCAACGTCCTGAAGTAATGGGTTGAGGCCAGCACCCTCGATAGGCGCAGGAACCATTCGCTCAAACGGGTTTGAAGAAAACAGCAAAAATGCGAAAAAGCCGAGCGCGAGAAAACCTTGCACCGCCAACGTGGCAGACAGTGTCTTTACCTCAATACGCTTTTCCAGAAATGCAATCGCAGCGCCTGAAACAGACAATATCGTTACCCATAAAAGCATCGAGCCTTCATGGTTACCCCAAGTGCCAGCGAGTTTGAAAATGAGTGGCTTATCAATATGGCTGTTGTTTGCGACCAAAAGCACTGACAGATCACTGATATAAAACAGCCACATGAGCGCAAAGAACGCAAAGGTACACAAGGCACCCTGCATATACGCAGCAGGTTTTATGAGCGGCACCAGTTGCCCAGCCCCATCGCGTAACAACGTTAACCCCGCAATGAACTGAAGAAGCGCCATCGACGCCGCCAGCCAAATAGCCGCTAATCCGGCTTCTGCAATCATGTGAAAGCCCTCATTTCGTCAATATCCTCATGGTACAAGTGTGTCCTTCGTTTTTGCGGCCGCACTCATATCTATGTCAGCCAATTCTCTCGGCACGTAGTTTTCATCATGCTTGGCAAGCAAGCTATCGGCGACAAAGACGCGGTCAGGTCCAAGTCGACCGTCTGCAACGACGCCAGACCCTTCACCAAACAGGTCAGGCGTAATCCCGCGATAAGCGACCTTCTGACTACGTCTCTGGTCCCGAACCGTGAACGTTATAGATACGCCATCCCCGCCACGCACGATGGATCCTTTTTGTACCATGCCGCCTAACCTGATGGCTTTTCCGGGTTCGACATTGGCTGCCACCAACGTTGTAGGGGTATAAAAATAGGATGCCTCTTCGCGTAAGGCAGATGCGGCGATCAGGCCAGCGCCAACCAGAGCAGCAACAGCAATAATTGCCAACAGCAACCGCTGATGCTTTGGCTTCATGGCCGATCCTTTAACTCGGCAGCCGACGCCTCTGCGCGGCGCATCGATATGTAGCTGGAGATAACAAGCCAGGTCAGACCGACCCCGGCGATGACGTAGGATGCGATGATGAATGGAGCGTGGGGCATCAGCTCTCCGCCATCCTGCGCATCCGCGCCTCAATCCGCATTTCCGCAAGAGCAGCGCGCATCCGCATCAACACCAGTGCGCCGAACAATAGACTGAAACCGGCAACGGCTACAAACAAGGGCACCAAATAGGCCGAGTCAATCGATGATCCACCCAAGGTGATACTTGCCTTTTGGTGCTGGCTTTCCCACCAGATGACCGAGCGGTTGATGATGGGGATGTTGATTGCGCCAATGATACCGAAAACTGCGGCAACGCGACTGGTATCGCCTTTGTTGCTCGACGCATTGGATAACGCAATATACCCGAGATATAAAAAGAAGAGCACAAGCATTGATGTCAGCCGGCCATCCCAAACCCACCAAGTTCCCCAAGTGGGTCGCCCCCATATCGACCCCGTAATGAGGCAAATCGCCGCAAAGGTCGCTCCGGGAACCGCGATTGCACGCGCAGACACGCCCGCCAGCGGGTGACGCCATACCAATTGCACAATGCTCGCAATGGCAATGCCAGTCCATCCCCCCATACCGAGCCAAGCGGCAGGGACATGAACAAAGATGATCTTGACTGTGTCGCCCATCAACCGTTCAGTCGGCGTGAAGAATAGCCCCCAAATACAGGCAGCAAGCGTCAGGATAAGCCCGAGCCAGAACAAAGCCGGGGTAAGTGGCCTTGCGATACGCAAAAAACGGGCAGGATTGGCGAAACGGTGCATATCTGGAGTGGGTCTCTAGCACTGCAAAAACGTTAGGCCAACGAATTTAGCATCACCTACCGATAAGTTTTTGCGCCATATCGTCTGCCACTTCAGCTGGTGTTTTACCGCCCGAAGCGCTTTCAGCCCAGATAGCCGCCAACCGCTCAGGAATGGTGTTAATGCGGCGGTTGATTTCTGCATCGTCGGCATTTTCAATGTGACGCAAAACGTTGATAATGCCGCCAGCGTTGACGACATAATCAGGGGCATACAATATACTTCGATCGGCCAGCATGCGTCCCTCACGCCCCGTCGCAAGCTGATTATTTGCGCCACCGGCAACCGCACGCACTCTTAACGCAGACACGCTCGCTTCAGTCAGTATCGCACCCAAAGCGCAAGGGCTGAAGATATCCGCTTCGACATTCATGATGTCAGTTGCAGCTACGCTGTTTCCGCCCAGCTCAACCGCAAGGTCAGCGGCACGCTTTGCATCTACGTCAGCCAGCGTAAGCTTAGCTCCATGATCTGCAAGATAACGGGCAAGACCGCCACCAACACTGCCCACGCCCTGGATAGCGACGTGAACGCCCAACATGTCATCCGTGCCAAGCACATGTTTGGCTGCGGCCTGAACCCCTAAAAACACGCCACGTGCTGTGTAAGGACCGGGATCACCGCCTTGCCCAGGCAAGCCAGCGACGTGCGAGGTGACCTTTGAAAGTGAGACCATATCCTCTTCAGACATGCCGACATCCTGAGCAGTGATGTATTTGCCGCCCAGTGAATCCACCGCGTGGGCAAATGCATCAAGCATATCTTGTGGCTTGGTCCGCGCAGGGTTGGCAAGAATGACCGCCTTGCCGCCGCCTGCAGATAGCCCCGCCATCGCATTTTTGTAGCTCATTCCGCGCGATAGGCGCAGCGCATCAGTGACCGCAGCTTGCGGCTCGGCATAATGCCAAAAGCGCGTTCCACCTGCTGCAGGCCCCAAATGGGTCGAATGCACAGCGATTATTGCCTTAAGACCGGTGGCGCGGTCATCGAACACATGAACGGCTTCGTGCGAGTCAAAATCAAGCAAGTCCCAGATAGCGGGCATCATGCATTCCCCTGTGCGAAAATGCCGCATTGCGGCTTCGAAATCAAATTACGAGAACGTGTAATAATATTACGCGCCTGAAATGTCATCCAGAATATGGAGGGAGATAAATGGGGCGACCGAGGGGTCTTGAACCCCCGACCTCTGGTACCACAAACCAGCGCTCTAACCAACTGAGCTACGATCGCCATAGCGTCACTGAGGCAGACGCGCTCCTATTCTTTAGGCTTAGAATTACCCTATGCCGGGCGTCAACCCGGCACATGAATATTCTTACTTTTTGAGGCTGAGGCCGCCAAAACGCTTGTTAAACTGGGCAACGCGGCCACCAGTGTCAAGCATACGGCCTGATCCACCGGTCCATGCTGGATGCGAGGTTGGATCGATATCCAATGCCAACGTGTCGCCTTCCTTGCCCCACGTGGAGCGCGTTTCGAAGACAGTTCCGTCGGTCATCTGCACCTTGATCATGTGATAATCGGGGTGAATGTCGGCTTTCATACATAATTCCTTTGCTCAGCCACCGGTTTCCGACCGGAGGCCCTAAATTCGGAAGCGAAGCGCATAGCGGGCACGCTTAAAGAAGGCAAGAACTGACTGTTAAAAATAACCGCAGCCCTCAGGCCAAGTTACGCTTTGGGCTAGGCCCTGCCGTTTAAGCAGGCGGCTCAGCAATCATCGCCATAAACTCGGCTTCAGCAGCGACTTGGTCGCCAACCATAGCACGCCCGGCAAATTTGCAGACGCGCGCGCGCTTTTGGACAAACGTGACATGAAGATGTAAAAGACAGCCAGGTTCGACGGGCGCACGGAACTTGGCATTGTCAATCGACATGAAATACACAAGCTTGCCTGAACCTATAAGACCAAGGCTTTCCATCGCCAAAACACCAGCTGCTTGGGCAAGTGCTTCAACAATCATCACGCCGGGCATGATAGGCCTTCCAGGAAAATGTCCCTGAAAGAACCCTTCATTCATAGTCACGGCCTTGACGGCGCAAATACGCTCGTCGGGAACGAGCTCTTCTACCCGATCGACTAAGAGCATGGGGTAGCGGTGCGGAAGCACCGCCATCACCCTGCGGACGTCGTAATTGCTGTAATCGTCCCCCGACATGCAGATTAACGGCTGTCGGGTTGTGCAGCAGCAGATGCCGGTGACTGAGCAGCGGCGGCCTGCGCTTGTGCTTGTTGTGACGCGTTGTTAATCAACTGCTGGATTTGCTGGTACAGCGTACCAATCTGGCGCGAAGGACGCCAACCGGCTGGCGGTGTGATCGTGACGGCAGGCAATAGCTTATCGAGTTCAGCAGTAATTGCAGTCGTGACGTCAACCGATTCTGGCGCCCAAACAAATGCGTCCGGAGCGAGGATGACGTTGATGCGCTTGGCCGTGATAACAGCCTGCTGTGCCGCTTCATATTTCAGAGCAATCTGCTCGATGGAATATAGCTGTGCAAGGATAACCGGATCCTGAAGAGCGCTCATTTCCTTTTGCTTCGCGTCAATCTGCGCAAGCAGCGGGTTTTTTGCCTTAATCGCAACATCGAGCTCAGCCTGTGTCAGTTCTTTGTTCTTGTCGGTATCAAGCTGCGCATTCAGGTTGTTGATTTCTTGACGCTTTGTTTGAAGCTGCTGCGATACGGCCGCATATTGCGTGCCGATCTGCTGATACGCAGCGCCCAGCGCCTTTGAACGCAAGATAGCGACTGCCGTGTCTGACGTTGCGATACCCGATACCTGAGCAGATGCTGGTGCAGTGATAACAACTGCCGACAAAAGAGCGGCCTCAAGGGCGGTTTTACGAATGTTCATTAGAATTGAGTCCCTACGTTGAAAGTAAATGATTTGGTGTCGTCGCCCGGCTGCTTTAGCAGAACCCGCGCGAGGTCTATCCTGAATGGACCAAATGGTGAGTTCCAGTTTACGCCAAATCCAACCGACAGGCGCGGTTTCCATGTGTCGCCGAGGAATTCTTCTTTGAACCGGAACGCCGCGACCCGTGCAGAGCCATCGCCATTAACTGCGGTGGTAGACGTCTGAAGTGCCCCAGCACTATCGACAAAATAATATAGCAGTCCGCCTTGTGTGCCATCTGCCAACACTTCGCGTTGCTGCACGCTCTGCAGGACTGGCCGCGTAACGTCAAACACGGATCCGACATCGATAAACAGAGACGGACGCAGGCCCAACTCCTTAGCGCCGCTACCCAATGGGATCTGCAATTCTCCACGCCCCATATAATAGAAGCGGCCCCCAATGGCATCGTCTTGGATCTGGTTGCGGTCAGTAATCGGGTTATTAACCGCGACGCCGTTCACAATCTTGCCTTCCTGAAAAATACGTTGAACGCGCGGTCCTACACCGCGAATATCGAAACCACGCATTTGCGGCTCACCCAAGTAGAAGCGATCCGTTAAACGGACATCGTCGATCCCCGAAAGCCCACGGTTTTCCAAAGGATGGATATACCCGCTCTCAAACGACAAGCCGAAAACGAAATTACCAAACGGCTTCCAATATTTGTCAGCGTTAATTCGGGTTTTGATATATTTGACGCTACCGCCAAGCCCTGCGAAATCCTGGCTGATACCCAAGCTTTGGCCACGGGTTGGACGGATCCGGTTATCCCGGTCATCATATAACAATGTGTAGCCCAGCGACGACGTCATGCGCTTACCTATGGCATCACAGAGAAAGCGCCCTGCGAGGATAGGGTCACAGGTCGGCGGATTTCCGGAAAAAAATGTGTTTTCATCAAGCGTAACATCGTCTTGGCTTAATCCGTACCGTGCCTGAAAATAAATATATTCGTTGACCGGCACGCCAAGACGCAACTGGAAGCCTGTTGTTGCCTGCTGGTAGGTCGTGTTGCGCTGGTTATTAAAGAAGTTAAAGCTGTTTAAATCACGGCGGAATATGTCGCCTGAAATCGCCATCGAACGGTCAAACAGATACGGCTCCGTAAATCCAATTTCTGCTGATTTCGAATAAGACGAATAGGAAATGTTGGTTCGTAATTCTTGGCCAAGGCCGCGAAAGTTGCGCTGGCGGATTGACCCTTGAAAGATGAAGTTTTCAATCGAGGAGAAGCCGGCTGATAGTGACAGCTCCCCAGTCGCTTTTTCTTCGATATTGGTGGTTAGAACGATGCGGTCAGGCGCACTGCCCTGCGCCTGTTCGACTTCCAGATCTTCCTGAAAATAGCCAAGCGACTTGATGCGCTCCGCAGTCCGCTTCACCTGAATGCTGTTAAAGGCGTCGCCTTCGTTCAGGCGGAATTCCCGGCGAACGACCTTGTCTTGGGTCAGCGTGTTGCCGTTAATGTCGACGCGCTCGACGAAAACGCGCGGTGATTCCGCAACATTAAACGTAATGCCCATCGTCAACGTCTCTTTGTCCCGCTGGAAGTCCGGGTTCACATCGGCAAAGGCATAACCAAATAAACCAGCCGTTTCGGATAGGCTCTCTACCGTGTCTTCAACCATTTTAGCATTGTAGTAATCGCCTTTTTTCATGCGCAACGTGGCTGTTAGACGGCCTGAGTCGAAATCGCGGATCTGGCTTTCTACTCTCACATCGCCGAATTTATAGCGGCTACCTTCTTCAACCACATAGGTGATGATGAAGTCTTGCTTATCAGGGGTGAGTTCGGCCACCGCCGAAACAACGCGGAAATCGGCATAGCCCTGGGTCAGGTAAAATTGGCGCAATTTCTGCTGATCAAACGCCAAGCGGTCTGGATCGTAGCTGGTGCCTGAGCTGAAGAAGCGGTAAAAACGCGCTTGCTTCGTGACCATTTCGCCGCGCAACTGGCCGTCGGAGAACTTGTCGTTGCCGATGATATTGATCTGTTGAACCTTCGACTTTGGCCCTTCGGTAATTTCAAACACGATATCAACGCGGTTTTGGTCAAGCTGAACCAGCTTTGGTTCAACAACCGCAGCAAAGCGCCCTTGACGCTTATATAACTCGACAATGCGTGCAACGTCAGCCCGTACCTTAGACCGCGAATAAATCTGACGAGGCGCAAGCTTTATCTCAGGTTCAATCTTGTCATTCTTGATGCGCTTATTGCCTTCAAGAATGATGCGGTTCACGACTGGATTTTCTCGCACTTCGATGACAACCGCGCCGGAATTGTTGCGCACGGAGACATCGGCGAACAATTCGGTCGCGTAGAGGTCCTTAAGCGCTTGGTCGGCAGATACCTGAGTCCATTGTTGGCCGGTGCGTAACCGGATGTAAGACCGCACAGTATCCGCTTCGAGTCGCTGCGTTCCGACAACAGTGATGGATTGGATAATCTCGGCAGGTGCCGCTGCCTCAGGCTGGGCAACTGGTATCGCGGGTGCAGCTTGCGCAAAAGCCGGTGTCATGCTGCCCGTCGCCGCAAGCGCAGTCGAACCCATCAAAAATACGCCAAAGCTTTTGAAGTTGCCGAGAGGTCTACTTTCCATTGTCATCCGATCTGATGTCCGGCCGCCACCGGTCGTTGGCAAACTGCCGCTAAAATATTTTTGCGTCCCTGCCCGATGCAGCGCGCGCAATCAAGTATGCAATGCCCTCAACTGCTACCGAAAAGACCGAAAGACGTGAGGTCGTTGAATGTTACCATTAACATGAACGCTGCCAGCATCGCAAATCCTGCACGGAAAGCCCACTCCTGCACTTGCGGTGTGGCTGGTCGCCTCCGCACTGCCTCAATACCGTAAAGCAACAAATGCCCTCCATCGAGCATGGGGATTGGCAGTAGATTGATGAACCCCAAGTTAATCGAAATCAAAGCGGCTAGGCTTATAAACGTCAATATGCCCAAGCTCATGGCCTCGCCAGAAACTTTGGCGATTTTCAAGGGACCGCCAAGTTCGGAAATGGGCCGACGACCAGAGATTATCTGCCCAAGACCAATGACCTGTTGGCGCAGAATATTGCCTGTTTGCTTCACGGCTGCCCAAGGCGCCTCAAGCAGGCCTACTTCGCGCGTTTCCGAATTGCTTGCACCAATGCCAATGCGACCAATCCGATATTCATTACCGAACCTGTCCACTTCAGTGACCGCAGCTACGGTAGCTTGCTTTTCAAACCGCGCACCGTTTCGCTCGATTTCCATGACTATTTTTTCGCCTGGAATCATAACGACCTCGCGGGCCATCGCATCGAAAGTTTCGATAGTTCGGCCATTCAACGTCAGGATCCGATCGCCGATCTGAATTCCAGCCGCCGCAGCCGCACTCCTCGGTTGAACGACATCGACGACTGGCGGCGTTACTGATTTACCAAATGCAAGCAGGAAGCCCATGGCGATAAGGATTGCGAGAAGAAAATTAACTGCAGGCCCAGCTGCTACGATCAGAGCACGTTGCCACAATGTTTTCGATTGGAACGTCTGATTGCGCTCATGCTCCGGCAATTGCTTCCAGCTTTCGTCTGCTTGGCTTGCAGGATTCATGTCACCCGCAAACTGGACAAAGCCCCCCAATGGCAACAGGCCAACGCGCCATAACGTGCCGCGCTTGTCTACGCGCCCCCAAATCTGCGGTCCAAAACCGATCGAGAATTTCTCGGCCTTCACCCCAAACCAACGACCCACGGCATAATGACCCAGTTCGTGCACCACGACAAGAGAACCAATCAGCGCGAGAAACGCGAAAAGGGTAAGAATAATGTTGGGGGATTCAGCGGCCACGGGTTAGTTTCTCCAATTCGTTCTGCGCGTAACTGCGGGCGCCTGCATCAATGCTGAACAGGTCATCCAAATTGATAGGTGCTGCGGGCGCATAAGTCGTCAGGGTTTCTTCGACTAGGGATGCAATTTCCAGGAACCTCATCTTGCCGTCCAAAAAGGCCGCCACTGCAACCTCGTTCGCTGCGTTTAAGATAGCAGGCTTTGCACCGCCTTCGGTAATAGCTGCGCGCGCAAGCCGAAGCGCGGGGAAGCGGACCACATCAGGCTGCTCGAACGTAAGCTGGCCAATTGCAGCAAGATCAAGCGGCTTGCACATCGTGGCAATACGCTCTGGCCAAGCAAGAGTGCTTGCAATGGGAATGCGCATATCGGGCGATCCCAACTGTGCCAGCGTTGAACAATCGACATATTCAACCATCGAATGGATCACCGATTGCTGATGGACGAGGATATCAAGCTTATCCAGACCAACCGGAAAAAGGTGAAACGCCTCAATCAATTCAAGGCCCTTGTTCATCATTGTTGCGGAATCGATGCTGATTTTTGCACCCATGTCCCAATTGGGATGCGCAACGGCTTGCGCTGGCGTAACATTCCGCATTTCCTCAAGCGAGAAGGCACGGAAGGGTCCGCCGCTTGCGGTCAGGGTGATCTTACGCACTTGGTCAATTTTGCCGCCAGCGAGGCATTGGAATATGGCGTTATGCTCGCTATCGACGGGGAGTAGTACCGCACTCGATTGGCGCACCGCTGCCATCATCAAAGCGCCAGCGGAAACCAGCGCCTCCTTATTGGCCAAAGCGACCGTCTTCCCAGCCTCGATTGCAGCCATCGTAGAGGGTAATCCAGCGCAGCCTACTATAGAGGCCATCGTCCAGTCCACATCGCGCCTAGCGGCCTCTACAAGCGCTTCTGGACCCGCTGCGGCTTCAATGTTTGTCCCCGCCAAAGCGTCCTTGAGTTCAGTATAAGCCGATTCATCGGCAACAACGGCAAGCTCGGCTTTAAATTCGCGCGCCAATTGCGCGATAGCGGCGGCATTGCCGTTGGCGGTCAATGCGACCACGCGGTAATCGCCGCGATGCTGACGAATGAGGTCCAATGTCGACAATCCGACCGAACCTGTTGCGCCAAAGATGGAAACGCTGCGTGTCATGGATTAGCCTGCCGTCGCGCTTTGGAACAGCATGATCACGCCAGCAGCAAAAGCGACAGCGATAAGGCCGTCGGTCCGGTCAAATAACCCGCCATGACCGGGTATCAGCCACCCCGAATCTTTGACCCTTGCCCGACGCTTCATCCAACTTTCAAAAAAGTCACCAATTTGCG